>ULXJ01072676.1_pt1 | contig 13032 bp, 10 predicted proteins | sample 1960981 | NCBI WGS metagenome assembly ULXJ01 (sample SAMEA4835830, study PRJEB28245) | human gut metagenome | biome: gut microbiome; material: fecal sample | place: Denmark | collected 2008 | reverse complement strand
ACTGGAGACCGTGGGTTCGAATCCCATCTTCCACCCCATATCAAGAGGATGTAACTGATTTCAGTTACATCCTCTTTTTTTTTGCCTAAAAATGGACAAGTGTTATTATTCGTGAGTACAATGCAACGTTTTTTAGAACCAAATCGGCGGCTTGATAAAACAATTTCCATTGGAATCACAGTTACTACCGATTTGATCAGGAATTTTTATATTCGGATGGTGTCATCCCCGTTTTGTTTTTGAACACTTTCAAAAAGTAGAAATAGTCCTCAAACCCACAGGCTGTACTGGTTTCAGAAATAGTATAGCCGGACCTGAGCATACGCTTTGCCTGGTTGACACGCAAGGTTACCTGCATTTGTTTGATCGTCATACCATATACGGTTTGGAATATAGTATTTAGACGATTGTATGTTTTCCCAAAGGTATCCTCATAATCCCGATTCTTCAAGTGCTTGTCTTTGTTGTCATCAATATATTGTAAGATTCGGTAGGCCAGTCTGCTTTCCAAATTACACCAAAGCTCTCTTTTTTGCACAGCGAAACTAATCTGGTACAGAATCGCCTGAATTTGGGATGATAAAAAATTTTTGCTTGAAAAAGGCAATGTTCGGTGCTGAATCGCGTACTCCATCAGATCAAAGCAGGGTAGCTCCAGAGGAATCTGTCCATGTAACGGAAGCAAAATATGATTGGTATCTACCTTTACAGGCGGTGGAACCTGAATACCTGTTGCCTGAAAATGAGCAAAATAGGCTGCATGATTATCATATTGAAGCCCGCAATGCTGCACGTAAGGAGGCAACAGGAAAAATTCACCGCTATGAACGACGTAATTCTCACCGTAGACACGGAAAGAGCGTTCTCCGCTGATCATCAATACCAGTACCCACTGCGTCATCATTCTATCCGGATGCATATTATTGCCGCTAAACTTATCGACATCCTCCACGCGAATCTCCTTGTTTAACTGAAACCAGTAGAGATCGGTTTGTTTTATATCCATGGTTGAACATCTGCCTTTTCCAGTAAAATGATCTTATGATATGTCTGCCTAAAAGGAGCCAGACAATAATTCAATAAATAGTTTCGTTTATTCCATACCATTTTCATTCTCTCCATAGACTTTTTTTCGGATACACTGTATGATCATTTCAAAGAATCCTAGGAGGGATACAACATGAAAAACGGTAAATTAAGAGTGGCGCTCGTAGGAGTCTCCTTCGGCGCGGAATTTATACCCATCTATCTGAAACACCCGGACGTAGATTCTTTGGTGTTAGTAGATACGAATGAAAAACTGCTGAATACGGTTGGCGATAAGTTTCTTCTGGAAGAACGCTTGACGGACTTTAATGCCATGTTGGAAGATAAAACCATCGACGCCGTCCATCTGGTAACACCGCCTGCTACTCATGCTCCCCTATCTATACAGGTGATGAACGCTGGAAAGCACTGTGCCTGTACCATTCCGATGGGAATGAGTATCGATGAATTGTACCAAGTCATCGATGCTCGAAAAAGAAGCGGGAAACACTATATGTTTATGGAGACCTCCGTCTATGGTCGAGAGTTTCTGTATGTGAAGAACCTTTACGAAAAAGGAGAGCTGGGCAGAATACAGTTCATGCGCTGCGCGCATTATCAAGATATGGAAGGATGGCCGGACTACTGGTTGGGCTTTCCTCCGCTGATGCATCCTACCCATGCGGTAGCGCCTTGTCTGATGTTGTTGGGCAAGCGTCCGGAAACCGTATATTGCAAGGGCTCCGGCAAAGTACGTAAAGAAGTGGAAGCTCCCTATGGTTGTCCATACGCCTTTGAGTCAGCTCTGATCTCCCTAAAAGACAGTGATGTAAGCATTGAAATGGCTCGGTTCCTCTACCACGTAGCCCGAGGCTACACTGAAAGTTTCAACATATATGGTGAACGAAAAAGCTTTGAATGGCAGCAGTTAGAATCGGAACAACCGGTACTGTTCTCCATGGCGCTTGGTGCAAATGCTGAACATGTTATGAACGATTACGGCCGAGGCGGCCTTGTGACGGAAGAACGTATCCAAATCCCCGACTATGCAGATCGTTTACCGGCGGAAATTGGGCGCTTCACCCAACAAACAGTGTATGATGACAGCAATCCCCATCTATCGTTCCTGCAAGGCGGTGGCCATGGTGGTTCTCATCCTCATCTAGTCCACGAGTTTGTCCGAAGCATTCTGGAAGATCGAACCCCAGTTCCCAGCGATATTGACGGCGCCTACTGGACCGGTGTAGGAATCTGCGCTCACCAATCTGCCATGGACGGTGGCGTGGTAAAACGTGTACCTGTTTTCGAATAAAAATCTTCTTTAGAATCCATAAATTCAACCAGACAGCCGTATTCCCTTGCCTTGAAGGGAACATGGCTGTCTTTTACTGTCTGTTTTTACACACCTATTTCCCCATAGGTTGGGTAGCTACGTAATGAAGCGCTCCGTCAGTGTTAAATTCATCCTTACAATAGCAAAAAGCAAAGAGCAAAACAACCGACCATTGGTTGAGTCCTCACTTAAAACCATATTCTTCTTTTGTCTATTTTCCGGCTTTACACAAGGGGAGCTGTTGTTTCGCGGAAGCAAAATTCTCAACCGAAAGCCATCTCTTTTGCTGACGTTGACGCGGGAAAGGACCCTTTTATATCAAGAAAGAAAAAACGGAAATGCCGCAGTTGTACAAAAAGAAAAAATAAGAATCAAATCTCTGACTCAGCCGATGGCTTTTGACGGTTAAAAATACAGGCGAAAAACGAGTGCTTCCGGGCGGAAAATGTACTCCTTTTAAAAGACTTTTATCAAATTCGAATAAATATCGGGTGAAAGTAGATAAAAAGTGGTAAACAATCATAAATTCAGCCATTTTGTTTGCAGGGCTTACGCTTTATAATATTGCCACAACATCCAATTTGACAAGTGAAAGCTTTGTCAAAGATAATGGAGAAAGGAAGATGAGGGTTATGACAGAAAATCCAATGGGAAGACAGCGGTCGGGTTGGCGGTATAAGCTATACCGAGCTGGCAGAGGGATTCAACGAAATTGGGGATTGTACTTGTTGTTACTTCCGGCGGTCGTGTTGCTGTTTTGCTTCAACTACTTGCCCATGTACGGCGTGCAAATTGCGTTCAGGGATTTTTCTCCTTCACAGGGAATTCAGGGAAGCCCTTGGGTGGGACCTGCGAATTTTCAAAAATTCTTTAACTCATTCCAATCTAAAAACCTGATTTGGAATACGGTGAGCTTGAGCTTGTATAGCTTGATTGCAGGCTTTCCGTTCCCTATTATTTTAGCTCTGATGGTCAACCAGATCCGTGTGAAACGCTTCAAGCAGGTTTTGCAAGTGGTGACCTATCTGCCCCACTTTATTTCCACAGTGGTTATGGTGGGCATAATGTTAATCCTTCTTTCCCCCAGCAACGGAATCTACGGAAATCTGGCCCGGGTGCTTGGCGTTCAGAATCCGGTCAACATCATGGGAGAGGCGAGCGCCTTTCAGCACGTCTATGTGTGGAGTGATGTGTGGCAACACGCAGGTTGGGACAGCATTATCTACATTGCGGCGCTGGCAGCGGTGGATCCCTCTTTGTACGAGGCGGCAACGGTGGATGGTGCCAGCAAGATCCAACGGTTGTGGCACATTGATGTGCCTTTCCTGATTCCTACTGCAGTGATCCTGCTGATTATGCGTGCAGGCAATGTGATGAATCTGGGCTTCGAAAAGGTGTATCTCATGCAGAACCCGTTGAACACCAGTATCAGCGAAGTAATCTCCACGTATGTATACAAAATCGGTATGATCAGCAATCAGTACAGCCTTTCTGCGGCAGTAAACCTGTTCAACACCGTTATTAACTTTGTATTGTTACTTCTGGTCAACGGATTTTCCAAAAAACTTGGAGACACAAGTTTGTGGTAAGCGGAGAACGTACGGACTGAAAATTTTTAGCGAAAAGAGGCGGATGCATTATGAGCGCACAAACAATACATAAATCACAAAAAGTGAGCAAGGCAGATGTTGTTTTCAACATTATTCTGTACGGAATCTGCGGCTTGATCTTGCTGCTGATTGCGTATCCTCTCTACTTTATCATCATTGCGTCTTTTAGTAACCCTTCTGAAGTGTCTAACGGCAACGTGTGGTTCTGGCCCAGCCAGTTCACGCTGGACGGATATAAAGAGCTGTTGCGTCACGGGAGTATCTGGATGGGTTATTGGAACACCATCCTTTACACGGTAGTGGGAACAGCCATCGGCCTGATTGTCAACATCTCTGCAGCATACTCTCTGTCTCGCAGAGATCTGGTAGGCCGCAAGTTAATCACGTTTTATTTCATATTCACGATGTTCTTTAACGGCGGCTTGATTCCTACTTACTTCACCATTCGAGATTTTCATTTATATGACACATTCTGGGTTATGGTTTTGCCTTTCTCCGTAATGGTGTACAACATGATTGTGGCCAGAACATTTTTTGACTCCAGCTTGCCAAAGGATTTGTTGGATGCAGCACAGATTGACGGCTGTGGGAACCTGCGATTCTTTTTCTCCATCGCTCTTCCCCTCTCCAAAGCCGTAATCGCTGTAATTGCTCTTTACATTGCCGTGGCGCAGTGGAACTCTTACTTTAATGCTCTGGTTTACATACGCAGCGAGAACTTAAAACCGCTGCAGCTGGTGGTGAGAAATATCCTGATCACGAACCAGTCTTTGGTGGGTGCCGGTGACGGCATGGCTGCTCAGGAGGCCATGCGTTTGGCAAATTTGATGAAATACGCCGTTATCATCGTTACCACCGTGCCGATTATGTGCATGTATCCCTTTGTACAGAAATATTTCAGTCAGGGCGTAATGATCGGCGCAATCAAGGGGTGAGTTTTCTCCCCAAATCACTCTGTGACGTTACCTTGGGAATATACCCTGAGGATTTCACCGTCAAATAAAAAATCCTATAGTGAGGAGATGCAAACATGAAAGAAAAGTGGACAAAGCTAGGAAAAAGCCTGATTTGTTTGGCCCTGGTTACCTCCATGCTGGCAGGCTGTGGCGGCGGTGGCAAAAGCAGCTCTAGCAGTGGTGAACAGACAAGTGGCGGCACTTCAGGTGAGGTTGCAACAGGGGACGATAACTTCAATGAGACGGGCTTGCCTATTGTCAAAGAACCCGTGGAGTTAACTTTCCTTTACGTCAAAGGCGCTAATACGATGGATTTTAAAGACAACGCCATGTTCCAGCAGATGGAAAAGGACACCAACGTCAAGATCAACTGGCAGTACGCAGGCGATGCGGACTGGTCTGAGCAGAAGTCGCTCTTGCTGGCCAGCGGTGATTTGCCCGACGTATTCTTCGGAGACAATGCTCTGAAGGATAATGACATTGCCACCAACCTTGACATGTTCATTCCGCTGGAAGATTATGTGGAAAAGTATTGCCCCAACATCAAGGCGGCTTGGGAGGCAGAGCCCACTATGCGTCAGATGGTTACCAATCCGGACGGCCATATCTATACGCTGCCCGGTAAGAAGCCTCTGCGTCCGAAGGGCTGCGATACGCCCTTTATCAACAAGGCATGGCTGGATCGTTTGGGCCTGGAAATGCCCACCACCGTGGACGAGTGGTACGAAGTGCTGAAGGCCTTTAAGGAGCAGGACGCCAACGGCAACGGTGATCCGAACGACGAGATTCCTCTGACCGGCAGCGCTAAGACGAATATATTTGACTGGATCCGCTACATCAACCCCTGGGGCCTCACGGACAGCTTGCAGGAGAACTTCCTGGCTTTGGATCAGGAGACGCTGAAGCCTGTTTTCATTCCGGCTGACGAGCGCTATAAGGAAGCGGTTACTTTCTTCCATAAGTTATACGCAGAAGGCATTATGGATCCGGAGTTCATCACCCAGGATGGTTCCATGTCCGACGCAAAAATGAAAAACGCAGATGTATCTCTGGTAGGTACCGGTATCGCTTGGGAAACCTCCTCTGCTACTCAGCCTCATTCGGACGAATATGTTCCGATGCCTCCGCTGGCCGGTCCTAACGGCGACCGCTACATCCGCGGCAACGATGAAATCATCATTTATCATCGCAACGAGTATACCATTACCACCGCTTGTGAGCATCCCGAAGTGGCTATGCGTTGGGCGGATTACTTCTCTACCGATGACATTTCTGTCCAGTCTTACTGGGGCCCCTACGGTGTGGTGCTGAATAAGGACGAGGACGGCAACATTACCTTCTTGGATCCTCCCGAAGGGAAGAACGGTGACCAGTGGTACTGGGAGATTTCTCCTCGCGACTACGGTCCGAAGTATGTGACCCCCGAGTTTGAAGCGAAGATCACTCTTCCTGCGGATAGCGGCGACGGCGCTAAATTGAAGGAAGACGAGATTATGAAGGAATTTGTGGCAAAGCCCTATCCTGTTGTGAACTACACCGCTGAACAGTCCGATGAGATTTCTTCTCTGACGGTGGACATTTACAAGTATGTTAACGAGACCTGGGCCAGCTGGATTGTCAACGGCGGCATCGACGAGCAGTGGGATGCCTATGTGGATCAGTTGAACCAAATGGGCCTGGAGCGTTTAATGGAGATTTATCAGGAAGCTCTGGATGTTTACAATAACGCGGGCTAATGGACAAATATTGATTTGTTGAGATTTTAGGAAAGCTTTCGAGCAGGACCTGAAGGCTGTTCCGGCCTTCAGGTCTTGCCTTGCTTTTATCGAAAATTCAAGAAATCAAATATGGAGAACAACAGATAGTGTTGGAGGAGTTTCATGGAGAAAAAAGTATTTCGCGTGGGAAGTGTAGGCATTGGTGGAATTTCTCGAGGCGTTCACCTTCCCGGAATTCACAAAAGCCCGGATCTGGAACTTGTGGCCGTGTGCGATCTAAAGCCTGAGCGCATGGAGTACGCCAGAAATACATACGGTATTCGAGAAGATCACTGCTTTGCGGATTATCACGATTTGATTGCTTGCCCGGATGTGGATGTGATTGACATTTCCACTTCCAACAACGCCCACTTCGAAGTGGCCAAGGCAGCTATTGAAGCCGGAAAACCGTTTTGCTTGGAGAAACCTGTCACCTTAACAGCGGAGGAGGCCGACATTTTGGCCAAAGCCGCACAGGAAAAAGGGATTCCCAATATGGTGTGCTTTTCCTACCGCTTTAAGGCTGCTGCCCGCTACGCCAAGGAATTGGTGGAGAAGGGAATGTTAGGCGACATTTATCACGTTTACATGCAGTATCTGCAGGGCGGCGGCGGTCCTTCCTATGATTTGCCCCGTTCTTGGAGATATCAAAAAAAGCTGACCGGAACCGGCGCACTGGGCGATTTGGGTTGTCACGCTCTGGATTTGGTAAGTTTTGTCACCGGTAAAAATTACCGGAAGGCTGTGGGACATACGGATACTTATGTGACCCAGCGCCGTCTGGAAGAGGGCGAAGGATACGGTCCGGTAGATGTAGATGACTTCTGCCATTACTTGATGGAGATGGATGGAAAGACTTCGGCAAATTTCTCTGTCACCCGATTTGCCTATGGCAGAGGAAATTACCAGCGCATGGAAATATACGGGAGCAAGGGCGGCTTGGTGTACAGCTTGGATGTTACTCCCGGTGTAGATGAATTAGAGGTCTGCTTTGGTTACCCCTACGACAGGTCCGGAATCTACACAAAGCTTCCCATTCCCCAGCGTTTCCAGTGCGATCAGATGCAGTCTTTTGCAGATATTCTCAACGGGTGCAGCGATGGCATGGCTGCCACCATTCAAGACGGCTGCCGCATTCAGCATGCATTGGACGTAATTATCCGCTCTGCGGAAGAAGAAAAATGGCTACCCTGTGATTAATTCATGATATGAGAGGAGTTTTTTTAAAATGGCAATTCGAGTAACTGTTTGGAACGAATACCTTCATGAGGTTCAATTCCCGGAAGTGGCTGAGGTGTACCCCAAGGGTATTCACGGCTGTATCGCAGACTTTCTGAAAGAAGCCGGTATGGATGTGAAAACCGCCACGCTGCGAGAGCCGGAACACGGACTGACTCAGGAGGTTGTAGACAATACGGATGTGTTGATTTGGTGGGGTCACATGGCTCATCAGGAAGTGTCGGATGAGATTGTGGATCGCGTTTACAATCGTGTTCTGGAAGGAATGGGCCTTATCGTTCTTCATTCCGGCCATGCCTCTAAAATCTTCCGGAAGCTGTGCGGAACGGATTCCTGGAAATTGAAGTGGCGTGAGGACGGCGAGAAGGAAATCCTTTGGGTTGTAGATCCCAGCCATCCCATTGTAGACGGTCTGGACGAGAAAATTATAATTCCGCACGAGGAGATGTACGGTGAGCGCTTTGATATTCCCCAGCCGGATGAGCAGGTGTTTATCAGCTGGTTCGAAGGCGGAGAAGTGTTCCGCAGCGGTTGCTGCTGGCATCGCGGAAAAGGAAAGATTTTCTACTTCCGTCCGGGCCATGAGGTGTTCCCCATCTATCATCAGCCGGAAATTCAAAAGGTGATTATCAATGCGGTGAAGTGGGCAGCGCCCATCCGTTTCCCCAATACCACCTTTGGAAATCCCGCACCCATTATGCCCGTTAAGGGAGAGATGGAACATAGTGTTCAGGGGCTTCACGACCAGAAGAGCATCTCCTAAAAAGCAGATGTGTTTCTCTCTTAATATCTCTTAACTAAGGAACCAATGTGAAAAGGCCAAGGTTCTTGCGCGGGAAGCAGGGATAACGAAAGCGCGCCTTTCATCAGCATCAGCCGTTGGAAGGCGCACTTTTTATCTGAAAAATCATTTCCCGGCAAGAGAATTCGAAAAAATCAGGTTCACTCCTGCAAAATGGATATCGCTTTTTGGTACTGCTGCTTTTTCCAGGTGTCCAGCAACTTATAGTCTCCTCTTTGCAACTCACTGACCAAACGAGCGTAGGTCGGCGCGATTTCATCGGCAGAACAATCCTCCACCAAATTCACGATCTGATTTTCCAGAAATTTCTGTTTTCGTTCGTCTGCCGTAGCCAGACGTGTGTTGGAGTAGAGGGAAAACAGGATTTCATAGTGAATGATCGGAACAGTGTACTGGCTGTCAATGCCGATAGGTTTCATCGGTTCTGCATTCTTGAGCAAATCTCCAAGCCCGGAGCGGACCAAAGCGTTTTTCTGTTCGGGAGAAGGCTCCATGTTTTGCAGATAAAATGCTGCCAACAGTCTGGCTTGGGATTGACTTTGCGTGCTGCTTTTAACAAACAGGGTGGAGGCGTACTGTTCTTCGAAATTGTTGCTGAGTGCCGGTTCCCGTCCGGAATCCGAGAGGATGGGCGAGAGGATTTCATACTGTTCCCAAATTGGGTGGCTTTCCGGGAGCAGGGAGAGCAGCTTGCCCAGCGAGGGGGAAGCCGCCAAAAAGATCTCGCCGTTTTGCAGCTGTCTGAGCAGGGACTCTTGACTGAGGGTGAACACATCGCGGGAAAGCAGTCGCTCACGGAACAGGGTGTTCATAAACTCCAGTGACTCCAAAGTACCGGGGTGAAAAAAAGGATCCTCCCACGCAGTGCCGGTATCAGCGGTGACGCCAAACATCTGTTGAAGACTGGGAAGCTCCATATAGCAGGAAATCAACTCGGGATAGGCTTTCCGAACGGCTTTCAGCTGCTCTAAGCAATACGCTTTGGACAGGGGCTGCTGACTATCCCAGTGGATTTTTTCCAGAATGTCCTTGCGGCCAATCATAGCGGCGGCAGACTTGGGAGAGGCATCCTCAGAGAGAATGGTTCCGGTATGCGGATAGGCGTAAACATCTCCCCGAAAATTTCCGCACCACCGGATAAAGTTTTCGGGCAGGGTGAAGCCGGGAATTTCCTTGTTCAGTAAGTCCTGCAGAGCCCAGGTAGTTCCGGTTGTTTCCAATCGTTTAAAGTCGGAGTCGGTGTACCAACAGGTGACCACATCTGCAGAGATTCCCGATGCTGTCATGTTCAAATATTTTTCAATGGTGCAAAAGGAGAGTTCCACAGGTGTTCCGGCTAATTCGGTGCAATCCTCTTGGGAGGGAAACAGGTCAGCATAGGAGGAATCAGTCTCGCCATAAGGTGTTATGAAAATCCATTTCAAAGCGGCTTCTTTCTCGGAGGATGTCGTTTGAAAGGGAGAGGGGCTGGAAGTTGAGGGTGAGCGAATACAGAAAACAAGAAAACATACGGCAATCAACCCGACAAGCGTTTGAACAAGCTTATAGGGGAATAAGCTTTTGCGCTGTTTATCGTTGTGTGGAGTATCCATGGCAATTCCTTTCTTTTGGAGTATAACTTTGTCGACTACGAGTCGATAGGAATAATTGACGTTTATTGCTATACTTGTTATACTACATCATAATAAGCTATTAATCTTAAAATGTCCAGTGCTTTTTATGTAAGTTCCATAAAAGTCCGCGTTTGAGATTTTAATGCCGTTTTTGATGATAGGAAAAGAGGAAAATAAATGAAACAGTGGCTGAGCCGGATGAAAATCGCGCACAAAATGGTTCTTGGGTTTTTGGGGCTCATCGCTCTGCCGTTTACTTTGCTGTCGGTGTTCAGTTTTGCCTCGGTTGCGTCGCACTATGAACATCAGCTGGCGCAGGATGGGCAATATATGCTGAACATGGTAGTCAGTGATGTGAACGAAAAAATGGATCATGTGGAAATGCTGATGCAGGTGTTGTCCTGCAATCAAAGTCTGATTGCTTTTCTGTCTCACGATTACAATGGCGCCGTCTCTCACGAGGAGTACACGCAAACTGTGATGCCGTTGCTGCAGGGAGCGAGCAACGCGGTGTCACCGCCTCTGGAACGCGTCTACTTACTGACAAATAACACTACTATCCCAGAAGGTTACAGCACAGTGTACCATTACGACTCTGTTCCGAAGAGTATTCCCACAGAGCTGTTGGAGAACGGAGGGGGAGCCACTTGGTATCATGCGGAGACAGACGGAAAAGATGTGTTGTACTACCTTTGTCCCATTGTTTCCTCGGTATATAAAAACCAAGGTTATCTTTTGGCCAAAATGCAGGTGGATGAATTGTTCCCCGAATTCGGAATGCCGCAACAGAGTGGTGTGGCCCTATTCCTACTGGATGAGGAAAACCGACCTAGACTCAGCAATGTAACTCTGAATTCTGATTTCCGTTTTCCGCAAACCGCAGGTTATCAAGAATCTGTGCGGTGTTTTTCCGCCGAGATTCAGCGGGTTTCTCTGCGCGTGGGTGTGGCGCTGCCGGTGTCGGAACACGGATATTTGCAACAGAGTTCTCTGCTCATCTTAATCTTCATGGGTTTTCTTTCGCTACTGTTTTTGTCCCTGTTCTTTTCCATGCTTCGCTCCATCACCTCTCGTCTTCGGAGGTATGGGGACGAGATGGAGCGCATTGCCGAATCCGGTTTCAGCGGGGAGTTGGCGGTGGAACGTCAGGATGAAATTGGAGTGATCGGAAATCAATTCAACCGTGTCTTGGGCAGAATGCACGTCTTGATGCAGGAAAATATCCAAAAAGAAACCGCATATAAAGATGCTCAGTTAAAGGCTCTTCTGCTTCAGATCAATCCCCACTTTATCTACAACACCTTGGACATGTTTGCCGGAAAGCTGACTTTGGACGGAGAGTTTGAAACGGCGGATTACATTTGCGATTTTGCCCAGATGATCCGCTATAACACCATGACGAGCACAGAGCTTCCTTTAGAGAAGGAACTGGAGCATGTGATTAATTACGTGAACCTGGAGAAGTGCCGGTATGGAGACAGCGTGGAGCTGCGGATTCATGTCCCGGAGGAGCTTCGGCAGATCATAATTCCCCGCTTTTTGCTTCAGCCTATTGTGGAGAATTCCTTTGAGCATGGGTTTACCGGAATGGCTCCGGAGGAGAAAAGGCAAATTATCATCACGGCCCGCAAGATGGGTGACCGAATGGTTCTCCGCGTACGGGATAACGGCAGGGGAATGAGTCTGAAACAAGTGGAGGAGATGAATCAAAAATTCTCTCAGCCCTATGATGCCATAGCTCTGCGTCATCAGAAAGAGCATGGAATTGGGCTGGATAATATCAATGATCGACTTCAGATCTTTTCACATTCCAATGATCGTTTGGTACTGAGAAGTCGGGAGGGAAAGTATACCAGTATGTTTATTTTACAAACATTATAGCAGTAAGCTGTCTTATAACGGGTGTGCTTTTCGCCGGTGTTGGCCAAGTAAGACGGAGAGTTTGACAGAAAAGCGGAGGATGCAGATGCTTACAGTGATGATAGTGGATGATGATCCCCTTTTGTGCACAGCCATGCGACGAAAGATAGAGATGATTGACAGGGAAAACCAGTTAGGGATTCAAGAGACGCTGATAGCCCACTCGGCCCAAGAGGCATGGGGAATTTTGCAGAAAAAGTCCGTTGACGTATTAATCAGCGACATTCGAATGCCCTATCAGACGGGTCTGGAGCTGGCGGACAAGGTAAACGAGGCTTTCCCGGAGATTCAGGTGGTGATTCTGAGCGGCCATGACGATTACGAGTATATGCGGAGTGCTCTCCGCAGCGGAGTGGTGGATTATCTGCTCAAGCCCGTAAAGCTGGTGCAAATTCAGGAAGTGCTGCTCAAGTGTCAGGAGAATCTTCGCCGCCGGAAGGCGCAATCTCTCCGAAACGGCAACGACCGGGAGGCACTGGAAAACTGGCTCAACGGTTTACTCGCGGGTAAAACCGGCAAGCCCCCGGTGGAATTTCCCCATCCGGTGTTCTGGGTTGCATGGCCTTTTGGCGGGGAAGAAGAAGACGGTTTCCGGGCTGAGGAAGTCTTTGCCGAGGAATCGTCGGAGGATGTGGCGGCATTCTTTTTTCGCAACGTAACGCAAGACGCAGTTGTGCTGTTGAATACCGAAAGCAGCCGGGAGGACATTGTAAAAACGTACATCGAAACGTGTCAGGAGTCCTGTGTTTTATAAAGAGGCACGGTACACCATGGCT
>ULXJ01032334.1_pt1 | contig 13053 bp, 9 predicted proteins | sample 1960981 | NCBI WGS metagenome assembly ULXJ01 (sample SAMEA4835830, study PRJEB28245) | human gut metagenome | biome: gut microbiome; material: fecal sample | place: Denmark | collected 2008 | reverse complement strand
AATTCTACTTTGTTATATAATTCGATGTCTTTCATGTCCTTCCACATAGATGGCACTGAACGGACGGGCCGGACAAAGATTCTCACATGCCCCGCAGCCGATACAACGCTCCACATTGATTACCGGAATCTTTGGAGAATCCTTGTCTTCAGGTATACTCGGCACCATTTGTATGGCTCCCGTCGGACAATGGCGTGCACAGTTGCCACACTGCACACCATCCGTCAGTGGTATGCAATTTTTCTTTACCCACACGGCATGCCCTATCTGAACGGATGATTTATCAGCTTTGGTTATCGGACGGATAGCCCCTGCAGGACATACCTCCGAACATTTTGTACATTCCGGTCTGCAATAGCCGCGTTCGTATGACATTTCCGGTTGCATCAATTTCCTTAAGTCTGCAGAAGGACGAAGAACCTGATTGGGACATGCCGACACACAGAGCTGGCAGGCCGTGCAGTGTTGCGCCATATTGCGGGCACTCAATGAGCCGGGAGGAGTGAGGGGAGTGCTTCGCTCAGGAATCTTCTTATCTTCAATGGCTGCCAGTCCTCCGTCTACTTTCTTTTCCTGCGCTTTTAAAACAGAAGTGGCTGCAACCAGAGCCGTTGCTGTGAAAAAACTGCGGCGGGTTTCGTTTATCTGTTCCGAATCTGCCTTGCCCGCAGCAGGTTTACCGAAAGGATGATACTTGTAGGAAATGGCTCCATGCTTGCACTTCTCAATGCAGTTCATGCAAACCACACACCGGCTTGCATCAATCTGATGCTCCTTAAAGTTGATGCAGGCTGCCTTGCAGTTGCGTGAACAAAGACTGCATTGGTTGCACTTTTCCGAATCTATTGTGATGCGGAAAAGCGAATAACGTGAAAGGAAGCCCAAGACCGTTCCTACCGGGCAAATCGTATTACAATAGGTTCGTCCGTTGCGTCCGGCCAGAACAACAAGCACAGCCAAAGTAGCGGCAGCAATAATAAAAGTCGGCAGGCTCTTCAACCATACATCCGTTTCATAAAAGGCATAACTGTCTGCCCGTTCAGCCAGATAAGCAAGCAGATTGTTGCCCCATTGCCATATAGGTTGAAAAAGATTATTGGCAATACGTCCGTATGCACTATAGGGTGCAAGTAGAGCAGCCAATGAACCAATTCCGGCAATCAAAGCAATGATAAACACACCCAATACGCCATAGCGCAGCCAAGATAAGACCGGAGAATAAGAGTAAGGAAGCTTCCTGCGTTTTTTAGGTTGCCGGCCCAGCCATGCCAGTATATCCTAAAATACCCCTAAGGGGCAAATCACAGAACAATAGATACGCCCGCATACCAAAGTGAGAATTACAAGAAACAATATCACTCCCACATTCAGCGCCAATACAGCCGGCAAAAACTGGATTTTGGCTAACCAGCCGAACCACCCATGCAACGTTCCCGTAAAATCAAGGAACAGCAAGGTGATGAGTGCAAAACAAATCATTGCAAAAGTCAGTCTAATCTTCCGTAACATGATAATCCTTTATTTTGAGTTCCTAAACATTCTATATCAGCGATATGAGTACAAAACAACTGCCGAAATAGTGAAATTTTATTTATGCAAAAATACATAAAAAAAGAAAGGTATCATCATTCAATGGAATTAAAAACGAAAGAAAGAAGGACAAATACAAAATGCTCCCATTTGCAGTATTAATTAAGTTCCCCTCCTCGTTACGGCCGGATAAAAGCCAATCTCTTATTTTCTTCTGCAAACAGAATAGCCGTATTGACTAATGCCAAATGCGAATAAGCTTGTGGAAAATTCCCCAGTTGTTCCTTCGTATTAAAATCAATATCCTCACTGAATAATCCCAAATGATTGGAATATGTCAGAACATCATCAAACAAACAACGGGCTTCTTCCTTTTCTCCGATAACAAAAAGCGCACGTATCAGCCAAAAAGTGCAAATGGTAAAAGCCGAGGAAGGAAGCCCGAAATCATCTTCGCTGTTATACCGGTACATCAATCCCTTATGCAAAAGAGCTTTTTTCACAGCCTTCACTGTCTTATGGTATCGGATATCGTCTGCTGCAATAAAACCGTAAGGTTCCATCAACAGCAAAGAGGAATCCATTGCCATATTATCATAAGTCTGCGAGAAACTTTGAAGTTCTTCCTTCCATCCATATGTCATTACATCCTGCCATACCTTGTCAGCTTCCTTTTGCCAACGTTCACTATAACCGTATTTATTGAGCATGGAAGCTATCTTTGCACCACGGTCCAAAGCCACCCAACACATCACTTTGGATGAAACAAAATGGCGGCTTTCTCCTCTGATTTCCCATATCCCCTTATCTGATTTCTTCCAATCTTCCATTACCGTGGAAAGAATGCTCTTTACCATTTCCCACATATCCTCTATTTCGTCTAATGTACCGGGCATCAGCCGATAGTACTGGTAAATCAAATCCATCAGATAACCGAACGAGTCATTCTGCTTTTGATGGTAAGCATCATTACCTATCCGTACTGGTTTGGAATTCTTATATCCGGACAAATGCTCCAGAATAATCTCGGTCAGCTGCCTTTCTCCCCGAATGCCGTACATTATCTGATAGGATTCGTGTTTGGATACGAAAGTGGACTGTATGAACTTCATAAAACGTCTTGCTGCCCCTATATGGCCTATCTGGAACAAAGTTTCGATAGACATGGAGGCATCCCTCAACCAACAGAACCGATAATCCCAATTACGTACTTCGCCGACGGATTCGGGCAAACTGGTAGTAAGGGCGGCCAGTACGGCTCCGTTATAGTAAGACATCAGTTTCAAAACCAGCATGCTTCTTTCTATCACATCATTATAGAGAGAATATTTCTTAGTACGGTTGGTCCAATTAAGCCAATAAACCAAAGTACGGCAATATTCAATTTTTTCCCGTTCAATGTCCACCGGAATGACCTTTTCATTGTATGACAAAAGAAAGAACTCATCTTTTTCCAATATAATTTCTTTTTTCTGTTCGATGTTCTGCAAAGGAAGGGAAGAATACAAATATTGTCTATCTTTATTATCAGAAGAACAATAGCTTTCTATAAATTCAGAAGTGACATTATGAATCACTTTACCTTGCGCATAATTGGGAGCAGGGACATAGTTTACTTTGAAACGGGGCTTACCTTTTATCCACCTCACATATCGATACAATTCTGCCGGAAGATAATGGGCATTTTCGCAGGAACGGTAATAAGGCATGTAATCAAGTACGACAAATTCTCCCTCTTTCGAAGAAAAAGAAGTAGACAATATGTTAGTGTGAGGAACGTAAGATTGTGAGATATGATAGTCTTCTGTAACGTCAAATCCAAAACTTCCTCCTCTTTCCCGATCAAGTAGTGATGCAAAGATAGACGGAGAATCAAAATCGGGAAAACACAACCAGTCTATGCTGCCTTTTTCGGATATAAGTGCGGCAGTCCGACAATTGCCTACTACCCCATAATTTAAATTACTCATTTTTACTATTTTGTTTTTAACAAGTCTCTGAAAAAATCGAATACCCCTTTCAAGCTTGTTTTGACATTCTCGCCAATGGGTTGTTTCATGTCTTTCTTGTTCGCCAGAATTTGAAGAAAAGGCAGGACTTCCGTTTGTGATGGCATATTATAGCTTGCTGCCTCCGACACATATCCCACCTTGATTGTCACTGCATTCACCGGCAAAGCTTTGAACATATCTTCATCCGTAGTATCATCTCCCATAGCTATGATAAAGTCATAATGTTTCTTTTCCAACTGGCGTCTCACTTCGGAACCTTTATTATAATCGGGAGACTTAATCTCCACCACTTTATCTCCTTGTATGATTTGCAGCTTTTGCTGTATACAGATGTTAACCAGCACATTGATAAGTTGCTGTGCCCGCAAAGCTCCTAACCATGCATCACTTTCCCGGTAATGCCATGCCAAAGTCGTTTCCTTGACTTCAAGGTGGGAACGAGGCGTCTTTTCGACAAAAAGCTTCAAGATGGACACCAATCCGGAACTCCATTCCGCTTTGTTTATGTTTTTGTGCCAGATGCCATTTTCCTTATAGAAAGCACCATGTTCCGCAGCCATTGCAATAGGTAAATTTCCCAACCATTTTTCTAAAGTAAAATGGTCGCGACCACTATTCACAACAACATGGTTGGCCGGGTCGGAAACCAGCTTCTGCAATGTGGCAATGAGTTCAGGGGTGGGCTTAGCATTTTCCGGTCGTGTCTTGAGCGACGCCAACGTTCCGTCATAATCCAGCAAGATAAGCCGTTGCTTAGCCTGGTTATATTTCATTTTGATGGCACCAATAATACCGGCGGATATCCTTTTCTTACGAAGCTGTTCATTCTTACGGCACGTATCGCTCCATTCACTTACAAAGTCTGCCGCCCACTTATTAACCGTTTGTACGGAAATAATTTTCTGCATGTGTTGCAAGCGTTTCAGTTGTTCCTGTTCGGGCATCTCCAAAGCCCGACAAATGGCCTGCTTTATCTCCTCAGTGTCATTGGGGTTAATCAACAATGCATCCGTCATCTCAATAGCTGCACCTGCCATTTCACTCAAAATCAAAACACCCGGATTATTATTTTTCGAGGCTACATATTCCTTGGCAACCAAATTCATGCCATCACGAAGTGGAGTTACCAAAGCTACATCAGCTATATAGTACATTGCCACCAGTTCTTCAAATGAAAAACCGTGATAGAAATAGCAAACCGGAGTCCAGTCCATCGTAGAATACTGTCCGTTTATAGAACCTATTTCTTCGTCAATCTTGGTTTTTAGCTCAGCATAACTATCTACATGGTCACGTGATGGAACAATGACCATTGCCAATGTAACTTTTCCACAATATTCAGGATGACATTCTAAAAAGGCAGCAAATCCCCATAAACGGTGCAGAATGCCTTTGCTATAATCCAAGCGGTCTACAGAAAGAATCAACTTATGATTCCCGAAAAATTTCCGTGTACGGTCTATCGCCCGCTGTACTTCCGGTCTGGAAGAAGCATTGTGATACAGTCCGTAGTTGATTCCCATAGGAAGAGCATCGGTCCTAACTACTCTATTCCCGAGTTGTGCTTCGTCCAGTTTAAAGTCAATACGCAATACCCGTTCGACAGCACTGATAAAATGCCGCATATAGTCATGAGTATGGAAAGCTATAAAGTCTGCACCCAATAATCCTTTCAGGATTTCTGCACGCTCCGGTAATATCCGGAAAAGTTCATAGGAAGGAAAAGGGATATGATGGAAATATCCGATATTCAAATCCGGGTAAACCTTCCGAAGCATTCCGGGAAGCAGCATTAGCTGATAGTCTTGAATCCACACCTTGTCACCTGGACGTATCACGCGGCAAATGGCATCGCAGAACAACTGGTTCACTTCCTGATACGATTGCCAGAAAGAGTTCCGATACAGCGTATAAACAAAAAAGTAGTGACATAATGGCCAGATAGTACTATTACTATAGCCTTCATAATAATTCTTTATCTGTATTTCGGACAAGAATACTGGGTGGAAATTTATTCCTTCCAATCTAGAAGTGATTTCCTCTTTACTTTCTTCGTTGTCAACGCATATTCCAGGCCATCCAATCCAATGTTTTTCGTAGGAAATCTGAAGTGAGTCCAAACCGGTAGCCAGTCCACCTTCACTTCGTGAAAACACGAACGTTTCATCCTCTTTGGTAACCTTAACGGGTAATCTGTTTGATATAATATAAAGTTTCATGTATGAGTTAACACAAGAAATATGCCAATTCATACAATATTTTATTTATTGCTTAAAATCAGTATTTTAGAAAAAGATAAAGAGAAAAACAAACATTCAAAAATGAAAAAGAATATTCCATTTCGATATGGTCCTACTATTACCAATTATCACTGAAAATGTCTTTCTTCACCAATGCTTCAATTCTTTGCTTATAGCAATTTATCCCTTCTGCTATATTTTTACTAGCTTCCGAAGTCCCCATTCCATAGACTACAAGAGGAGTTTGCCATATCATTCCAGCATGTACAGCACTTGCTTGATAAGGTCTTAACAACTCATCCACCGTAAAACGATTTCTTCCTCCGCTTCTATAAGCATCATGTTCAGAGCCGGCAGTAGTGACCACCATCAATGTCTTACCAGCCACAGCAGGAGTTTTTGCCAGATAAGTAAATACTTCATCCAACCATCTCTTCAATAAAGAAGGAGCCGACATCCAATAGAACGGAAACTGAAATACAAGCGCAGATGCATGCGATATGATAGTGCTCCATATCTCTGCATTAAAAGCATCTTCCATACGCATCTCATATAAATTGTATATGGCTACCTCTCCCATGTCACTAATAGCATCCATCAATGCCTTGTTAGCTCGCGACTCTTTTATATTGGGATGTGTCAGAAGAACCACTACTTGCTTTGAATCTTTATCCATATTGTTTTTCTTTTAGTTTAAAATCATTGATGTGTGTACAAATATACAAAATATAGATATACGAGTAGGAGGAAATAAAAGTTTTCTTCCTACTTTCATTTTCTGACATATATTTTCGAATGTGACGAAAGAGGCGGAAAGCGGGTGAGGGCAAAGGTATAAAAACAAACTTCTGAAGAATTTATTATGCGGACTAACGAAAAATAATGTATCATCCCCATATAGATTTACTAGTGATTCCGTATGAGGAGCTTATACCCATCAAAGCATGTTCTTGTTAAGACAAATTAAAAAAGGAACAACAGTAGTTGTTCCTTTTTTAAGTACACCCTCAGGGATTCGAACCCTGGACCCACTGATTAAGAGTCAGTTGCTCTACCAACTGAGCTAAGAGTGCATTCCTTATTTCTTGTTTGCGGGTGCAAAAGTAGTCCTTTTATTTTATTCGTGCAAACAAAACGGTGTATTTTTTGCGATGAAATGGGATTTTTTATTCAAACTCGTATAAATCAGAAGGAGTAGTACGCTTCAAAGCACACAACTGTACATCCTTTCCTACGATAATTCCTTTTTCCCTTAATTTCCATTCCACTGTTTTATATGCCAATTCAGGATGATTGTTGTCCTTGCTCAAATGACAAAGCCAAATATACTGTAAATGTTCCGTCATATTTTCCGAAAGAAATTCAGCAGTAGCAATATTACTCATGTGTCCGGTGCGGCTGGTAATCCGTTCTTTCAGGTATTGGGGGTAGGTACCCATGCGTAACATTTCCTCATCGTAGTTGGCTTCCAATATCAGATAATTGGCCTTTCTGATATATTCTGCGGCCGTAGGAGTAATTTCACCAAGGTCTGTAAGAAAAACAAACACTTTTCCGTCTATCTCAATGCAATAGCCCACATTGTCCGTGCCATCATGAGGTACCTCGAAAGATTCGATATGAAAATCTTCCAACTGCATGGGTTGCTGCTTTTCCAGGTAACGGACAGACGAATATAACTTTTCTGTCATGCAATAGCTCCGGTTGATGCCCTCATGAATCCGGGCGGTTGTATAAATAGGAATATTCAGTTTTTCACCCAATCCGCCTACTGCTTTGATATGGTCCGCATGGTCGTGCGTAACAAATACCGCACGTATCATTTCCATGCTGATACCTGCTTCTTTCAGTCCTTTTTTTATCGTCCGTACTGCAATGCCGGCGTCGATGAGTATTCCATATTTTTCTGTGCCTATATAATAACAGTTGCCGCTGCTTCCACTGGCAAGGCTTATAAATTTTACTTTCATCCTAATCTCCTTAATTACAAAAAAGCCGTCGCTTTTAAAAAAAGTGACGGCAAATATACAAAAAGTATGCAATATATAAACCTTATGCCTTCTTCTTTTTGTCGATGAATTCGGTAGTTTTGGCAAAAACGAATAACGCTATCGCTGCAACCAATCCTATAGCAGCGAAATAATACCAGATATAATGTGCATTGACACTGGCTGCTTCCCACGCTTCGCGGGTTTCAAACAAGACTGGATCAGGACAATATTTTGTCAGAAGTACCCCCGCAATACCGAACCCGAAAATAGAAGAGAGGAATGAATGAAGATGACTGAAACCGAGGTACATACCTTCTTCGCCCTTGGGGGCCTGCAAAGAGAAGTACTCCAGATAACGCGGTGAGATAAAACATTCTGCCAAAGCTTGCACAACAATGCCAAGCACCATCATCAAAGTAATATTGCTCATGCCGGAAATAATATCGTTGCCCAGCAAATTACCGCATGCCATCAGCAATGCCGATACCGGAATAAGAAACATGCCTATATTCATAGAAGTAATAGCTGTGCGCTTTGCCATCCACCGGGTGATAAAACTTACACAGCAAACCACTACAAACGGGTTTACATTGGCTATCCACCCCGGTTTGGCTGTTTCACCCGCCATACGGATGACATATTTGGGCATAGTTGCATAGAGCTGTTGCTGCACCATCCAAAAGCCGGTTACGATGAGGATAAGAATCAACAAACGCCAATTAGTGATAATACGCAGAAAACCTTGTCCAATTTCACGCATGCTTTTCCCTTCACCTGCTGTATGTGCCGATTTATACAATAAGATGACAGCCAATAATGCCAGCACCGTCATGGCAGCCGAGAAGTAATTGATATAAATATAAGCTTGCTCACCGATAACATTCCGTAGAGGGTCGACCACCGTTTTTCCGGTAAAAGCTCCTATATTCACCATCATATAGAAGATGGAATAGCCGCGAGCACGGGTAGCCTCTGTTGTTTCCTTAGCCACCGATCCCGATATGATAGACTTGATGAACGAACCTCCTACCATGATAACAAACAATACGGGGACAATCATCCAGCGGTCATTACTATCCGGCAATCCTGAAAAACGGGTTGTCTCGCCATACTCCACCAGACCGGCTGCTTCCAGTAGGGTGGGAAGCAATCCCAAGCCCAAATACCCGATGGAAAGCAGTGAGAAAGCAATAATCATCGACTTTCGGAAACCTATCTTATCGGCATATGCGCCCGTAAAGATAGGCAACAAATAGAGCCCTCCCGAAAACAGACCGGAAATCATGCTTGACTCAAAATCATTGAAACCTAAAATATTGGAAAGATAAATGGTAAGAACAATAAATACAGCATAATATGCCATGCGTTCGAACAGTTCTACTGTACTGCTTACCCAAAAAGCTCTGCTGAAGCCTTTGGAAGCGGGTTGGGGTGATGTCATCATCCTTTTGTACGATTAAAATTTATGTATTAAATGAAAAAATAAGTGCAAAAATAGGAAATTAATATCGTGTTTGCAAGATATTAATTTTCTGCAAACACAATATTAATAAGTTGCAGACAAGATATTAACTTCCCATTTATCACTATTTATCTTTTCATTTATATAGAATACTCCGTATCTTTGGACGCTTTTATAAAACGACCATTCATGAAAGATAAAATCGAATTTATAGCTTTTGACGCTGATGACACACTGTGGGAAAGCGAACTTTATATTCAGGAGTTCGAGCACAAATTCTGTAACCTTTTAAGGCAATATCTGCCTGCTTCATCCATATCACAAAGGTTTTTTGAAACAGAAATGAAGAATCTGCATATGTATGGCTATGGGCTGAAGAGCATAATGCTCAGTATGACTGAAACCATCTGCAAAGTGACAGACGGAAACGGGAATATGCATCTTATAGAAGAAGTAATAGGATGGGGACAAGAGCTTCTGCAGAAACCGGTTACACTACTGGAAGGCGTGAAGGAGACCATATCGTCACTTCATGGGAAATATAAATTGGTGTTGGCCACTAAGGGGGACTTGTTCGACCAGAAAAGAAAAATAGAAGCTTCCGGACTGCGAGAATATTTCCATCATATCGAAATTATGAGTGACAAGAAAATCGATGATTACCAGAGGCTGATTGATACATTGGGCTGTCCGCCTGAAAAACTCCTGATGATAGGTAATTCTGTAAAATCAGACATACTTCCGGTATTGGAACTTGGGGGATACGCTGCCCATGTACCATACCACGTGACTTGGGCATACGAGCAACATGAAGGGGAAATACGACATCCCAATTTTATACGATTGGATAGTATCAAAGGAATATTAGATAAGCTATAAGTTATGGGTGAAACTGCATAACTTATAGCTTACTATTGCTTTTTAGAATTGGAAGAAATTCTTAGCGTTATAATAGCTGATATCTTCAATCATCTGGTTTACGCGTTCCATCTCGGAAATAGGAATTTCACCATTTTCTACATCACGGCCTACAAGATTACACAATGTACGGCGGAAATATTCATGGCGCGGATAGGAGAGGAAGGAACGGGAATCGGTCAGCATACCAACAAATCGGCTCAATAAGCCCAGTACAGAAAGGGCATTCATCTGCTTTTCCATACCATCCTTCTGGTCAAGGAACCACCAACCGGAACCGAATTGAATCTTACCGGCAACCGTACCATCCTGGAAGTTACCCAGCATAGTAGCAATGACTTCGTTGGCGCATGGATTCAAATTATAAAGAATAGTCTTGGTCAGCTTACCATTGGAGTTTAAGCGGTCGAGAAATTTAGCCATAGCTTTTGCTGTAGTAAATTCGCCAATGGAATCAAAACCGGTATCAGGACCTAACAGTTTGAACATCTTACTATTGTTGTTGCGAATAGCACCATAATGGAACTGTTGTGTCCAACCTTTCTCCCAATCCATTTCGCCGAACACAACCAGCATGGCCGACTTGAATTTCAGAATTTCCTCCTTCGTCAATCCAGTACCGCCATATACCTTGTTAAAGATAGCCTTAACTTCCGCTCCTGTATAATCCTCGGCATAGAATTCTTCAATTCCGTGGTCAGACAGTTTACATCCTTGTTTCGCGAAAAAATCGTGACGCTTACGCAAGGCAGCAACCATATCGTCAAAGCAGGAAATAGCCACATCGCTCACTTCGGCCAACTTTTCTACATATGCGCGAAAATCGGCAGGAACTTCCACCGCCATTGCCTTATCCGGACGCCAAGTAGGCAACATCTTGATTTCAAAGCCGCTCTCACGTGTCTTGATATGGTATTCCAAGGAATCAATAGGATCATCTGTAGTACAAACCACTTCCACATGATAACGGCGCATCATGCCACGGGCGGAATATTCAGGCTGTTTCAGCTTCTCATTACATTCATCATAAATTTCACGGGCCGTATGAGGATTGAGAATTTTATCGATTCCAAAAGCGGTCTTCAATTCAAGGTGGGTCCAGTGATACAACGGATTACGGAAAGTATAAGGTACCGTTTCGGCCCACTTCTCAAACTTTTCCCAATCTGTAGTATCCTTACCGGTACAGAAACGTTCGTCCACACCATTGGTACGCATGGCACGCCACTTGTAGTGGTCACCTCCCAACCAAATCTCAGTCAGTGACTTAAATTGATAGTCTTCCGCCACCATTTGAGGAATCAAGTGACAATGATAGTCGATAATCGGCATTTTAGCCGCATGCTCGTGGTACAACTTCTGTGATGTTTCCGTTTGCAACAGAAAATTTCCGTCCATAAAGTTTTTCATCTTCTTGTGTTTTAAGTATCTAAAAATATTACTTTCTATTTATTACACCTATATAGTATTGATTGTAAAGCTAATAGGTCGTATAATTGTTTTTAGTTTTATTAACCGTTATCGAACACAAAAGTAGAAATTTTACTTGGAGAAACAAAATAATTCGTATCTTTGCGGCGAATATTTATAATATTTAAGCTTCAGACGTCTCACCTTTACTGCCTTAGGCAGCATACCTCAAGATGGAAAACAAGAACTATACCATTAAAGACATAGCACGCATGTCCGGCGTCTCTGCCGGCACTGTAGACCGCGTACTGCACAACCGCGGAGACGTATCCGTTTCCAGTAGGGAAAAAGTCCAGAAAGTACTCGACGAGATAGATTATCATCCCAATATGTTTGCCATCGGGCTGGCGGCTAAAAAGCACTATCATATTGTCTGCATTATACCTTATTATATAGAACATGATTATTGGTATGCTGTAGCAGCGGGAATTGACCGTGCCGCACAAGAATTACGGCCGTTCAATGTTGGAGTTAGCTATCTGTACTATCGGCATGCGGACAAATCCTCCTATAAAGAAGCATGTGCTGTGCTCCGGGAGGAAAATGCCGACGCCGTACTTGTTGCCCCGAATTTCCGAGAGGAGACCATAAAACTCACTGCTTATTTGGAGGAAGCGGATATTCCCTATGCATTCATAGACTTCAATATTGAACAGACGCATGCCTTGTGTTATATCGGACAAGATTCCAAAACCAGCGGATACATCGCTGCCAAGATTCTGATGCGTAGCTATGAAAAAGGGCAGGAGCTTGTGTTATTCCTGAACAATCAGAAAAACAATCCGGCAGAAATCCAGATGCAACGCCGCCTCGAGGGGTTCATGCAATACCTTTCCGAGGAACATAAGGATTTGATTATCCATGACATTGTGTTGCACAAGGAAGATACTGACGGCAACAGACGGATGTTGGATGCTTTTTTTAAAGAACATCCCCAAGCCGTACTGGGAGCTGTTTTTAATTCCCGTGTTTATCAGGTGGCAAATTATCTGCACGAAAAGGGGCAGAAGCTGGCAGGACTTGTGGGATATGACCTTTTACACAAAAATACAGAGTTCCTGAAAACCGGTGAAGTAACCTTTCTCATCGGTCAACGCCCAGGCCTGCAAGGCTATTGTGGCGTGAAGACTTTATGCAACCACGTGGTATTTAAAAGACCGGTCACTGCAGTGAAATACATGCCCATCGACATATTGATGAAGGAAAACATAGACTTTTACTTTGAGTTTGAATAATCAAAAAATTACATATCAACCATTTAAATCATTTTTTAAATGAAAGCATTAAACAAAGAAACTGCTCCCAAAGCACAACGCCCGGAACGCATTATCCAGTTTGGCGAAGGTAATTTCCTTCGCGCATTTGTGGATTGGATTATTTATAACATGACATTAGTGTCCACTAAAAAATCATAGTCGTTCTTTGAAATT
>ULXJ01044828.1_pt1 | contig 13445 bp, 14 predicted proteins | sample 1960981 | NCBI WGS metagenome assembly ULXJ01 (sample SAMEA4835830, study PRJEB28245) | human gut metagenome | biome: gut microbiome; material: fecal sample | place: Denmark | collected 2008 | reverse complement strand
CGTGCTGACCCGCAACGGCCACACGGAGGCCACGGTGGACCTGTGCCGCCTGGCGGGCCTGACGCCCTGCGGCCTTTGCTGTGAGATCATGCGGGACGACGGCACTATGATGCGCACCTCGGAGCTGCTGAAAAAGGCGGAGGAGTGGGGACTGAAGATCATCACCATCAAGGCCCTGCAGGATTACTGCCGCCTTCACGACAAGCACGTGGTCCGCAAGGCCTGTGCCAAACTGCCCACCCGCTACGGCGAGTTTCAGATCTACGGCTATGTGAACGACCTGACCGGAGAGCACCATGTGGCCCTGGTGAAGGGCGAGATCGGGGACGGTAAGGACATTCTGTGCCGGGTCCACTCCGAGTGCCTGACCGGCGATGTGTTCGGCTCCCTCCGCTGCGACTGCGGCCAGCAGCTCGCCGCCGCCATGCAGCAGATCCAGCAGGAGGGCCGGGGCGTGGTGCTGTACATGCGCCAGGAGGGCCGGGGCATCGGCTTGATCAACAAGCTGAAGGCCTATGAGTTGCAGGAGCGGGGCTTCGACACCGTGGACGCCAATGTCAAGCTGGGCTTCGCCCCCGATCTGCGGGAGTACTGGACTGGCGCCCAGATCCTGCGGGACCTGGGGGTGCGGACCATGCGCCTGCTGACCAACAACCCCGACAAGGTCTATCAGCTCTCGGACTTCGGCCTGGAGATCGTGGAACGGGTGCCCATTCAGGTGGAGGCCACCCAGGACGACCTGTTCTACCTGCAGACCAAGCAGCACCGGATGGGTCATATCTTGAATTACTGAGCGGAACAGAAATCATACATAGGGAGGAAAACACCATGAAAACATTTGAAGGCAAGCTGGTATCCCAGGACATCAAGGTCGGCATCGTGGCCGCCCGGTTCAACGAGTTCATCGTCTCCAAGCTGCTCAGCGGCTGCGAGGACGCCCTGCTGCGCCACGGCGTACAGCCTGACGACATCAGTGTGGCCTGGGTGCCGGGCGCCTTTGAGATTCCTCTGATCGCCTCCAAGATGGCCAAGAGCGGGAAGTTCGACGCAGTCATCGCCCTGGGCGCCGTGATCCGCGGCAGCACCAGCCACTATGACTATGTGTGCAACGAGGTCTCCAAGGGAATCGCCAATGTCTCTCTTAACAGCGATATCCCGGTCATGTTCGGCGTCCTGACTACCGAAACCATCGAGCAGGCCATCGAGCGGGCCGGCTCCAAGGCCGGCAACAAGGGCTCCGAGTGCGCCCAGGGCGCCATCGAGATGGTGAACCTAATCCGCGCCCTGGAAGGCTGAGAATGGTCAACCTGCTCTTCGACTATGACGGTACCCTCCACGACAGCCTGCGCATCTATGCCCCGGCGGTTCAGGCGGCCTACGACCGCCTGGCCCGCCTGGGTATTGCCCCGCCGCGGCAGTGGGGCCTTGGGGAGGTGCGCGCATGGATCGGCCTGCCGCCGGCCCAGATGTGGGACCTGTGCGTGCCGGGCCTTTCGGATGTTGAAAAGCGCGTATCCGGCGAGCTGGTGGGTCAGCGAATGCTGGAACTGGTCCAGGCCGGACAGGCCCGGCTGTATGAAGGAGTGCCGGAGGTGCTGACCGCGCTGGGGGAACAGGGCTTTCGCCTGCTGCTGTTGAGCAACTGTCCCGTTTCCTATCTGCGGACCCATGCGGAGCACTTCCACCTGGAGCAGTTTTTTGCCGGGCTGTTCTGTGGAGAGCAGTTTGGCTATCGCCCAAAATATGAGATTTTTCTCGAGCTGCGCCGCCGGTATGACGGGTCCTTTGTGGTCATCGGAGACAGGATACAGGACATGGAGATCGCGCGGCGGAACGGTCTGCGGGCCATAGGGTGTCTGTACGGATACGGCGGCAGGGAGGAACTCTCCGCCGCGGACTGGATGGTGGAGACGCCTCTGGAGCTGCTGGACTGTGCCAGGCAGCTCTCCCGGGAAAGTTCTCGGTAATTGCAAACGCCCGGAAACGGGTCCGGCAGGTCTCACGCATATGCACAATGAGTTCTCCCGCGATGGAACCTTGATCTCAGAAAAACGCCCCGGGCATCCATAGGATGCCCGGGGCGTTTGGCTGCTGATCAACAAGAAAATCCTGGACAGTGGGAGAGAGGAAGCCGTACCGCACCGCTGAAAGGCCGCTTTTCAGGAAGGAATTGGAGTGGTGCGGGAAAAGCGGATCCTGTGGTATAATAAGAGCAGTATTGATACACGGAGGACAACCATGAAGCTGATATTGAGCGACCGGCACTTGGATTTACCTGAGACAGATCAGCAGGACATCACGTTGATTGACCTGTCAAAGCTGCAAATAGCCAACTGTATGGGGTGTTTTGGCTGCTGGACAAAGACGCCTGGGAAATGTGTCATACGGGATGACGCGGTCAGGGTCTACCCCCGCATCGCGGAAAGCGACCGGGTGCTGTACATCAGCAGAGTCAAATATGGGAGCTATGACACCACCATGAAAACCATGCTGGAGCGGGCCATTCCGGTGCAGCAGGCGTTTATCCGCCTGCATCACGGTGAGACCCACCATGTCCAGCGGGCGGTGGCTGCCAAGCGGGCGGTCATCATTGGATACGGCGATATTTTCGCCGAAGAGCAGGATATCTTCCGGCAGCTTGTGGAGCGGAACGCCAACAACATGAATTTTTCCCAATACCGGGTGATCTTCGTGCCGGAAAGCGAGCTGGAGAAGACAGTGAGAGACGAGGTGCTGGCATGGGAAAGATCCTGATCATCAACGGCAGCCCCAGGGCGCCCAGATCGAACTCCAGACAGTACGCCGAACTGTTTGCAAAGGCATACGGCGACGAAACGGTGTACTTCAACATCACCAGAGCCAATCACCTGGAGATCTGCCGGGCAATGGAGGGGGTCGAGAATGTGCTGTTTGTATTCCCCCTCTATGCGGACGGGATCCCGGTAACGCTGCTGAATTTTCTGAAGACCCTGGAGGAAAACGGGCCGCGGCACAAGCCGAAGGTGTCCCTTCTGATCAACTGCGGTTTCATGGAGCCGGAGCAAAACGACGTTGCAGTGCGGATCATGGGGCTGTATTGCAGGGAAAATGGATATCCCTTTGGCTCCGTTCTGGAGATCGGAAGCGGCGAGGCGATCCTTTCCACGCCTTTTCGGATACTGGTCCGGAGTAAAATCAGAAAGCTGGCCTCCGCCATAATGCGTCAGACCGACCGGTCCCTGAAGGTGACCATGCCCATCACCAAAAGAATGTTCCTCAAGGCGTCCACAAGCTATTGGGAACGCTACGGAAAACGGAACGGTATTACGAAAGAGCAGATGGCGACCATGAAAATCGAGGAATAGAAAGAAAAGCAGGCACACCGAGAAAACAGGTGTGCCTGCTTTTTTGAAAGGAAGCAGCAGAGCGGCACCCTGTGGGCCTATGATTGCAATTGACCTGGGAATTAACGATTCTCAAACACAGCACAAGCAATCGGGAAACAAAGCTTCACTATACTGAGGCCACAAACAGAAGGAAAGGGGATCAGGGGATGAAAAAAGCAGCATTGACCGCCAGTGAAATGATTGGCGTACTGGCGGGCGGTATCGCAATCCGGAAGTTGGTGCTTCCGTTCATGGGCGTCATGATCTGGAGCTTTTGGACCGGCCTGACGGTTCTCCTGTAAGCACAGGCCCATATATTTTGTTTATAAAACTGGAGGTTTCATGATGAGCACGTACAGAATCAAACCCTAAAAAATCGGCAAAAAAGATAATGGGCGCCTATAAAAATTGGGAGGAGAAACTTGTGGACGTCTTCCTGAAGAAGGACGGCTCCATGAAACCGGTGGCATGGGCAAAAAGGTTACAATGCGTATCAAAAGGTGGCGAACACCGTTGTGAGTGGCCATAAGAAGGTGGAAGACGCCTTCCTGGAGAAAACGGAAGAGGAGCCGCCCATGGATACGGGCCCCACTCAATATGTGCATGGAAAGCAGTGATACTGCTTTCGGAAATATGGTTTTGAGAGGAATTCTGTTATGAAAAAGAAAGACTTTATCACTCTGAGCATAAACACGATTGGTGGTATCCTGTTTGCCCTGGGCATTTGCATGGGACTCCTGCCGGAAGGGGGTGTGCTGACCTAGGGTATCACATTGGTGCAGCCGGGGCGGCGGGTCCTTCTGGACATGGTGCTGGGCGTTGGCATGAGCATGACGATGATCTGGGACAGGGTGGCCCCCGGTGTCATTGTGGGCATCGTGGGAATTGTGCTGCTGCGTCTGAACCCCGTAATCAAAGGCTTGCAGTGATTTGCGGCGGAGACACAGGCGAGGGTCTACGGACCCCTCGCCTGTGTTTTGCTGTTTTTGACGTATTCCGCGCACCAAAACCCCATGAAGGCACATGGATGGTCATGAAGACAAACAGAGAGACACAGAATTGAAGATATCCGCAAGCAATATCAGGCTGTGAGTCCTGAAGCGGAACAGAACCGGTCCTCAACCATATTTTTGTTGGGCAGTTTCCACGTATCGCTTACAAAACAGGCAGCTTGAGTCTGCCTGCGAAATATGACAAAAAAATATAATTAAATCAAAATATCGATATTTTACCCATATTTGATCATACGATATACTAAAAAAAATTATAGGCAAGGGGAGGGTATTATGAACCGGAGAATTGAACAGATGCGCCCATCTGCATCCATGGTGCTGATGGGCAAGGCAAAGGAAATGCAGAAAAAGGACCCCTCTGTCATCGGACTGGCAGGGGGAGAACCGGATTTCCCCACGCCGGACCGGATTTCCATGGCTGCAATCCGCAGCCTGACGGAGGGCAATACCCATTATGTGGTGGGACCCGGCATCCCGGAACTGCGGGCGGCAATTCGCCAGAAGCTGCTGGAGGACAATGGCATCGACTGCGATCCCAATTGCATCCTGGTGACTCCCGGCGGAAAGAACAGCATCTATTTGGCAGTCCAGGCCCTTTTGAACGAGGGAGACGAGGCGATTGTGCTGGATCCGGCCTGGGTTTCCTACGAGCCGATCATTCAAGCCGCCGGCGGCGTGACGGTGAAGGTAAAGTTGGACTGGCGGCAGGACTATCGCATTACCCCAGAGGCGCTGGAAGCTGCCTGCACAGATAAGACCCGCCTTTTGATCATCAATTATCCCAATAACCCCACGGGCCGCATCCTGCATGAAGACGAAGCGGACATCCTCGAAAAATTTCTGCTGGCGCATCCCCAGGTTTACCTCCTCTCTGACGAGGTATATGAAAAAATCATATTTGACGGGAAAAAGAGTGTCAGCATGGGGGCACGGACTTCCGTTCGGGATCGCGTCATCACAATGAACGGCTTTTCAAAGTGCGTTGCCATGACCGGCTGGCGCATGGGCTACCTGGCTGCTCCCAAAGCGGTGTTTGACGTGGCTTACAAGCTGTATCAGCACAGCCTTTCCTGCATGAGCGGCTTTTTGCAGGTGGGAGCTGTAGAGGCGTTTCATTGCCAGTATGAGATCGAAGAGATGCGCAAGGTCTACCAGCACCGGCGGGATTTGTTCTGCGGAGCGATGAATGAGATTCCCGGCGTTCACTGCACGATGCCGGAGGGTGCGTTTTATGCCTGGGTACGTTTTGATCTCAAGCAGATGGATTCTGCTCAGGTGTGTGAATACCTGCTGGAAAACGCCGGCGTAGTGGGAATGCCCGGCAGTGCCTACGGGGAGGAAGCTGCGTGCTTTATGCGCTTCTCCTTTGCAAACGCCACGGAAGATCTGGAGATTGCCGCCAAGCGGATCCGGGAAGCGATTACACAGTTGGCCTGAGCGCCTTTGCAAGGAAAAGGGCGCTGCAAAAAAATGTTTAGGAGGGAGCAGAAAATGGAAAAACGGGAGAGTACACTGAAATTTTACGGAGGAACCATCGGCCCTTGGATTCCGGTTTTGTTTATGCTGGCCGGAATGCTTGTCAGCACAGTCATCGGAGGAGGCGGATTGAATCGTCTTACCATGATTTCCTTCTTCGCGCTGGCGCTGGGATTCCTGCTGGCAAAAGACAAGAAACACTATGGCAAAGCAACCCTGAAGGGATTGCAGAACCCCATGTTGGGTACAATTCTCATGGCGTACATCATGGCGGGTATGCTGGCGCAACTCCTGCGCCAGAGTGGCCTTATTGACGCACTGATCTGGGCTGTCAGCAAGGTGGAACTGAATGTCGGTTTTATTCCCCTGATCGGCTTCCTCACGTGTGTACTGATCTCCACCTCCTGCGGAACCTCCACGGGGTCCGTTACGGCGGTGGCCCCGGTTCTGCTGCCTCTGGCGGCCAGCCTGAATATCGACCTGGGCCTCATGTGTGGTGCTATTATCAGTGGCGCCATTTTCGGTGACAATCTGGCACCCATCTCCGACACCACCATTTCCTCCGCCCTGACACAGGAAGCGGATCTTGGCCAAGTGGTTCGCACCCGCTTCCCTTACGCGGTGATTTCCGCTGGAATTTCTGCGGTCCTGTTTGCGATAATCGGCGTGCAAATGAGCAACGGAGCGCCGGCGGAGATCCAACTGGACGGTTCCACCGCCAAGGCACTGGTGCTGCTGGTGCTGCCCGTCATCATGGTGATCATGATGCGCAAGGGTTGGGATCTGATGGCCACCCTAATTGTGTGCAATGTGCTGGGTATCATTTTGGATCTGGCGCTGGGATGCATCCCGGCGGCCACCATGTTCAGCAATGACGGCCCCATCGTGGCTGGTATGAGCGGCATGATGGTTCTTGTTTTGTACGTGATGCTGCTGTTCCAACTGCTGGAACTGCTGAATGCCAGCGGCGCCTTTGCCCAGATGAGCCATGGGATGATGAAACTCTGCAAGACACCGCGCTCCGGTGAGCTGGTGTGCTTCCTGGTGGCGTCTGTGGGTTCTGTGGTTACCGGAGGAAGCGGAATCGCCATCGTGTTTTTCGGCTCCCTGGTTCGCAGTATCACCAAGTCGTTCGGCATTGACCGCTGCCGGGGTGCCAATATTCTTGACGGTGTGGCCTGCGGCGCAACGGGACTGATGCCGCATGGAAATCCTACGCTGGTGTCTCTGGGTGTGGTGCTGACAATTGAAGGTGCTGATCCCAACTTCTCTTTCCTGAACATCATTCCTTACAACTTCCACTGCTGGGGCCTGCTCCTTATCTTCCTGGCAAGCATCCTCACCGGCATTGGACGCCGGTTTGAGACGGCCCCGGAAGCCGCGGCGGAGTAATTCAATCCCTCCTGCCGGGTGTAGCGGTTATTTCAGAGCGCTGACATTGTGGTATACTGAGCAATAAAAACGGTAGCACCCGGTGGGAGGCGAACAAATGCAGTATAAGGACATCGAAATTTTTTTGGAATTGGTACGAACCCGCAATATCACAAAAGCGGCGGAACACCTGTTTGTGTCGCAGTCAGCGGTCAGCAACCGGCTCAAGAGTCTGGAAGAGGAGCTGGGCTGTCAATTGATGGTTCGGGCCAAGGGACATCGAGCCATTCAGTTGACACGCCAGGGAGAGGCGTTTCTCTTGGTGGCGGAGCGGTGGAAGAATGTCTTTGAGGAAACGGAGATGTTTAAAAGCGGGGCACTGACAACGCTGAGGCTTGCTACCAATGAGAGCACCTATTACGAAATTATTGCACCGCTGCTCCAGCAGTTTTTCTCCAAATATACGCAGTACAAAATTGCGGTACAGGTCTGCGATTCCGAGTTGACCTACGGCCTTATGGAGAAAAATTTGATAGACTTTGGCTTCGTCTCATTTGAGTCTACCAGGCCCGAGACGGTCTGCCGCTGCATCTGTCGCCAGCCCCTCTGTATTATCCGTTATTCCAAAGACCCCAAACCTGGACTGACGATCCGACCGGACCAACTGGATCCCACCAAGGAGATCCATTTCACGGGCGGTCACTTCAGCGGCATGAGCCGCTGGCGCGAGAAATGGTTTGGCCTGAACCCGGAATATCGGATGGAGGTCAACAGCAGTCGTGGGATCGTGCCGTTTATGCGCAATTCAGATAACTGGGCGCTCTGCCCCTTGGATTTTGCGGAGCGGTTGGCGGAGGAACTGAGCCTGCAGATTTACTGGCTGGAGGACGAGCCGGAGCCCTGAAAGATCTACCTTTTGAAAAAACAAGGCAATTATCTGGATAACATTGAGGTTTGCCGCCTGTTTGAACAGGAATTGTCTCATTTCATGGAAGACCACTACCAAAATGGGGAGCGGAACATGTCAAAGTAACTGCCTGGACTGGCGCAGCCAGCGGTAAGACGAAGAGAACATGAGGAGTAAGCATATGGTTTTATTTGACAACACGCTTCGTGACGGCGGCAATGTCGTTGGCCACGGTTTTTCTCTGGACCTGACAGAGAGCATCGTCCGCGGACTGTTGAACGCTGGGATTCCGGACATTGAGCTGGGAAATTGCAAAGGCCTGGGCGCCTATGACCAGCTCCATGCCACCAATGCGCCCAGCGATGACGAATATTTCAAGATCCTCCAGCCCTACCTGCCCAAAGGGCGCATCGGCATGTTCATCCTTGCAAAGTGTGCAAACACTGGCCTGGTGAAGGCTGCGGCTGCTGCCGGACTGCATTTCCTGCGGGTGGGCGCCAATGCCGGAGATGGTGCCGGCTCTCTGGAGGCTATCCGCATGGTGAAAGAGGCGGGGCTTGTCTGCCGGTATTCCCTGATGAAGGCCTATGTTTCAACACCGAAGGAGCTGGCTGCTGAGGCGAAAATGCTTCAGGACGCCGGTGTGGATAAGATCACCATTATGGATTCCGCCGGGACCATGTTCCCTGCTGACGCCACGTCCTACGTTACGGCGCTGAAAGAAGCGGTCACGATTCCCGTGGGGTTCCATGGGCACAGCAATCTGGGCTTGTCGCAGGCCAATGCCCTGGCGGCAGTTGCCGCCGGTGCCGATGAGATCGACTGCGGCCTGCTGGGCATGGCGCGCTCCGCTGGCAACTGTGCCACGGAGCTGGCGGCCGCGACCTTGAAAAAGGAGGGTTATTTGCCGGATGTGGACCTGTACGGCCTGCTGGATTATCTGGATGGGGAACTGATCCCGGCCATGGAGCCCTATGGATATCATGTGGCCGTCAATCCCACGGATCTGATGCTGGGCCTGTCCGGCTGTCATTCTAATTTCCTGCCCATGTTCCGCAAAGTGGCACAGGAAGAGCAGGTCTCTCTGCTGCGTCTGATCGCGGATGTTTCCGCCATTGACCGCAAGGCTCCTGACGAAGCTCTTCTGCGGAAAACGGCGAAAAAACTCCGGGCGATATAACCGGGTAAAACGGGAAACAGACATACTGCCAGGGGTAAACTGGCAGGCCCAATGAGAGAGAATGAAGTGCAAAGATCGCGGCACACTGAGGGAAAAGAAAAATCAAAATAGAATAAAACCAGGCGTTGGCCAACGCCTGGTTTTATTTTTTAGTAAGCAGATTGACATACAAAGCCCCTAAATTTTAGGACATATCATTTGAGAAGCCTATTTTGGCTTCTGGCGGAATGGCCCGGCCACGTTCTGGCCCGACCGGACTCGCTCCGTACAACCGATAATGCCCACCGGCTGTTTCGGGGCCGTATAGTAGAAATAAGTCTGAAAGACCTCTCCAGAAGAAGAGAACTGAATGGAGATTTCGTTGGCATACCCAAGCCATTTCCTATTTACCATGATTTTAGGCGTGGTATCGGATTGTATGGACCCGCTCTTTTGTGTTTTTTCAAAGTTCGTGGCACAGGCGGTGATCGCCACGGCGCAGGCTACCGCTCCTGCCGGCATCTCCCACAGCCAGGGACGTTTCTCCGATACAGCGCGTTCTTGACCCGGCCTCGGATGTTCTCACTCGCCGAAAACAGGGACGCCCTGGCAATGATCCGCCGTCCGGTGGCAGAGCTCAAAAGAGCCTCGGCGCAGTCCGCCCGGACGTCCTCGCTCAGCTCCGGCTCAAAGGGGTTGCCGATGTGGTTCACCAGATATACGTTTTCCTTCAGGGGGATCGTTTCTACCAGACGGCGCAGTGGAATCAGAGACGCGACGCCATAGACCGGCACGCTGGTGCGGATGCTCATCGTCTTGACCTGCAGCAGGGAAAAGTCCACCGTTAGGGGCACCGGGTGCAACAGCCAAAACAGCATCACCAGCCACTGTACGTAGGAGAGGCCTCGGTGCTTTCAATTGGAGACAATGCCTGTGGGATTCAGGCAACAACGTCGTTTACATTAGGACTAACAAAAAATATCATACCAAATCAGCACAAAACGAGAATTAGATATAAATGTGATGCAGTGCCTGTTGACGGAATACAATCTCCAGCAACAGACACTGCACTTCATATTCTTCTATATCGCCAACTGATGAGCATCTTGTTCACATCCAGATGCCATTGCCAGTATCACCGATCCCAGGCGTGTTACAAAGACTGCATGAAAATGAGTTGTAGCAGGATCGCCTATTGGCATAAAACTTTTCAAAATTGCACTAATTTCTTTAATAAAAGCTTGTAATTACAAATTAAGTATATTATAATCTCAATATCTATCAAATATCTATCATTATGTTGCAATATTTAAGGCGTTATAATCCGAATGCCATAATTTTTGCAATATTTAACAATATCTTCTGGAAGGGGACCATCTGATATAATAGCAGAAGCCTCTGACAACTCAGCAAATTTAGAAGTTGAACGGATTCCATATTTGCTTCGATCCGCAAGAACGACAGCTTCCTTGCCGCGTCTCATTGCATTGGTCTTGAATTTGGATTCCATAAACGTAGCGGTGGTAAGGCCGCCATCAACGGAAAAGCCAGTGGTCCCCAAAAAGGAAATATCAAAATTAAAGTTAGACATATCCTCAATTGCGGAATAGCTGTGCAGGGCGTCTGATGTAGCTGAATATTCCCCACCTAAAACAATTAAAGTTGCGTTTGGAAGCTTTGAGGCTTCCACCAAAACGCTGACACTGCTCGTAACAATTGTAATATTGGATTTATTGATGAGATTTGGGACAATAGTACGGGTGGTTGATCCGGCGTCAATAAAGATCGTCTGACCATCAAGAACCAGTTCTGCTGCCAAAGCGCCGATAATGCGCTTTTCCTCTGCGTTTTTCTGGTGGCGGCTGTCAATTTCCTCCGGGGATTTAGGACTTCCCTTTGCCATGGCACCGCCCCGGACCCGTAAAATGCATCCGCGCGATTCTAGCTCAATCACATCACGGCGAACAGTATTTACAGATAGATTAAATTTTTCTGACAAATTTTCCAAAGATACGCTGCCTTGTTGCAAAATGTAATTTTCGATTCTCGACAAACGATCCAACCTCATAGCGCACCCCATTGATGTGAATTTGATACTCTAGCCATATTATAAACAATGTGTTTTATAATTGCAAGTTTTGGTAGGTATTTGTTACATTACTGAAATAGCAGAAATTAAAAATATAGAAAGGGGTACAGAAAAATGAGTGCTGACATTGTGACAGTGGGGCTGATGGTGTGTGACATTCTTGTCAAACCGGTTACAGCAGAGCTATTTGAAAGGGATTCCACACAAGTGGATATGAAATTTATGCCGGGAGGAGATGCCTGCAATGTGGCGATCAATGCGGCTGCACTGGGGATGAAAACCAAGGTCATCACTGTTGTGGGAAACGACAGCAATGGAAAGGTTTTAATAGAGTATCTAAATGATCGGGGAATTGATACATCCTCCATTCAAACATCCAATCAGTATGAAACGGGAACCAGCATCGTAATGGTAGAACCAAACGGTGAGAGACATTTTTTATCAAACACCAAAATTTTTAATGAGCTTGCTGTGGAGCAAATCAAGCCATCTGATCTTGATGGTGCAAAAATTTTAAGCTTGAATAGCTGCTACAGACTTCCCCAACTGGACGATGGAGGAATTGTGCCGGCCTTTCAAATGGCGCACGACTTCAATGTGCGCACGGCCATGGATACAACATGGAATCGACAAGGGGACTGGTTGGAAAGAATTGAAAAAGCCTTGTACCATACGGATATTTTTTTACCAAGCTATCAGGAAGCTGTTCAAATTACAGGCGAGCGGGATGTGCAGGCAATGGGAAAAATGCTTCGCCGTTATGGGATCAGTATATTTGGAGTCAAAATGGGAGAGCAGGGGTCCTATGTGACAGACTTCCAGAAAGAATATTTCATTCCCCCATTTGCTACAGAAAAGGTGGTCAATACCGTTGGCGCCGGAGATTCCTATGTGGCTGGATTTCTAACCGCGCAGATAAAGGGCATGGGACTCTATGAAAGTGCGGTATTTGCGTCTGCGGTGGCAGCATTTACCGTTCAGACTATGGGAGCTGTGGGCGGGGTACCGTCTGCTGACGTGGTAGAAGAGTTTATAAGAAAGCAAAAAAGATAAAAAAAATAACAAGGACCTTCCGTTTTCCGAAAAATGGAAGGTCCTTGTTATTTTTATACAAAAAACAGATGTGATTTTCAGAATATGGTAGATTATGAAAGATATATGAAAATATTTATTGCAAACATGAGAGATATATAGTAGTTTTTCTTAAAGACCTAAAAAATGTACCAGAATATTGAGGGCATGTACATGAAAAATTTGGTAACAACAAAAGAAATATTTTCAAAAGCCTATCATGAGCACTATGCAGTGGGAGCTTTTAATGTTAATCACATGGAATTGATACAGGCAGTGGTAGGCGCGGCGGCAGAACTGCGGTCCGCAGTGATTTTGCAGGCGTCTTCGTTTACGGCAAAATACACGGATTTGGGATACCTTGTGGCGGCTGCGGATTATGCCGCAAAATTAGCCGGTGTTCCTGTGGCTCTGCACCTCGATCATGGTGAAAACTTTGAAGTTGCACGCCAGTTTATTGAAGCTGGATTTACGTCTGTCATGATTGACGGATCGCATCTTCCATACGAGGAAAACATAGCTGTCACCAAGGAGGTGTGTGATTACGCACATGCCAGAGGAATCCCCGTGGAGGGAGAGCTCGGAACGATTTCAGGAGTAGAAGACGGTACTTCCTCTGAAAAGATTCTGTACACAGATCCGCTGCAAGCCAAGGATTTTGTGGAGAGAACGGGCGTGGACTCATTGGCGGTAGCAATTGGGACCAGCCATGGCGCCTATAAATTTAAGCCTGGCCAGAAGCCGCAACTTCGATTTGATATTCTAAAAGAGATTGAATCTGTTTTGCCCGGTTTACCGATTGTACTCCATGGCGCGTCCTCGGTAAACCAGGAAGATATCAAGACCATCAATCAATATGGGGGGGAATATTCAGGCGGCTGTTGGTATACCGGAAGACATGCTGAACACGGCGGCATCCATGGCCGTTTGTAAAATAAATGTTGATACCGACCTGAGGCTGGCAATGACGGCTGCGGTGAGAGAAACACTGTTT
>ULXJ01010967.1_pt1 | contig 13455 bp, 10 predicted proteins | sample 1960981 | NCBI WGS metagenome assembly ULXJ01 (sample SAMEA4835830, study PRJEB28245) | human gut metagenome | biome: gut microbiome; material: fecal sample | place: Denmark | collected 2008 | reverse complement strand
AGTATTTGGGGTATACATAGGAGTAAAAATGGCAGTGTTTTACATGCCATTTTTAGTAGCATTTATAATTTCTTTAATGGTAGAACCTGCAATAAAATATTTAATGAAAAAAACAAGGCTTTCAAGGAAAATGAGTTCAATAATAATTTTTATAATAGTATTTACCATAATAATAGGAAGCGTTGCATGGGGAATAATTTCATTAATTTCTGAATCAACAAATCTTTTACAAACATTAAATTTATATATAGACAAAGCATATACACAAATTCAAGATACAATAGGGAAGATGAGTATTACTAAAATCAAAATATCAAATACAGCATTAAATTTAGCACAAGAAGCATCTCAAGAAATATTGTTAAAAGTTTCAGAATGGGTGACAAGTTTCTTGACAAAATTACTTTCATTAATTACATCTCTTCCGACTATTACCATATATGTTATAATTACAATTTTATCAGTATATTTTGTATGTACAGATAGGATATATATATTGGATTTTATGGAACATCATATGCCTAAAAAATGGGTGCAAAAGATAGGAATACACGTAAAAGAGATAACTAGAAAATTAGGTGGATATCTAAAAGCAGAAGCAATATTGATATTAGTATCATTTGTAATATCTTTAGTAGGATTATATATATTAAAATTTGTAGGAATGAATGTTAAATATCCACTTTTAATAGCACTAGGAATAGGATTTGTAGATGCATTGCCTATTTTAGGCTCTGGTTCGGTTATGGCTCCTTGGGCCGTAGTGGAAGCATTAAATGGTGATATTCAATTAGGAATTTCAATTTTATCCTTGTGGTTAATAATGTCTATTGTAAGACAATTTTTAGAACCTAAAATTGTAAGTGGAAAAATAGGAATACATCCAATATTTACTTTAATTGCAATGTATACAGGATTTAAAGTAATTGGTGTAATGGGGATGCTGGTTGGACCAATAGTTTTAATAATTTTAAAAAGTGTTTTTGCAAATGTATTAGAAGATGGAATATCAAACAGATTCTTTTGAGATGTGCATAAATAAAAAATAAGCTCATAAACTTATAAAAAATAAGTGGAGGGCTTTTTATGTTTATATATAATTTAAAAGTAAATGGTGGATTAGCACTAAAGATAATAATTGTGATTTTATCTATATTTATGGCAGTTGTATTTGGCTTTAGCATATATAAAATATTTTTTACTAGTGGAAAGTTTTTGATAAATGACAAAATAGAGAAACAAGATATTACAGAAATAAAAACAGAAAATTATACTAACATTCTAAAGGCAGTGCATGATAATCCAGATTCTTATATAGGAATGAAAATAAATTTTACAGGGTACATATATAGAGTTATAGATTTTAAAGAAGAACAATTTGTTATTGCAAGAGATATGTTTATAAATGAAAGCAAAACTCAAGCTGTAGTTGTTGGCTTTTTGTGTGAAAGCAAAGACGTAAAGAACTTTAAAGATGGAACATGGGTTAATATAACTGGAAATATTGAAATGGGAAAATATCATAATGAACAAATACCATTTATAAAAATTACAGAAATAGAAGAAACGAATCAGCCAGAAGATTCTTGTGTAATGCCACCAAGTAATGAGTATGTACCAACAAGTGGAATTTTTTAAAATGTCATAAAAATAACAAAAAAGTATAAAAATTTACATTAAATATTGATTTATGTAAAGAAATAATATATAATATTTGCAGAAAACAGTAACAAACTTAAAATAATTATTTAAGGAGTGATTTTATGGGTTCAAAAGAAAGACATTTTGCTTATATCACAGCATTACATCCGGAAGTAACTGGTTCAGCACTACCAGTTAGTGTAACAACTTCCAGTGTACGGAAATGCAATTTCTTAGTTGATTGTGGACTTTTTCAAGAAAGAGAATACAATTACCTTAATCAAAATGGTTTTCCGTTTTCATGTGAAAAGATTGAGTTTGTGTTAATCACACACAATCATGCTGACCATGTTGGAAAATTACCGTTGCTTTGCAAAAACGGTTTTTACGGCAAAATATTTGCAACCAAGGCAACAGCTAAGCTCATGAAAATATCGCTTAGCAATTCATATCAGATTATGAAAGAAGAAGCGCAAAGATGGAAACAAAAGCCACTTTATGATGAAGAAGACCTTGAACGGGTTTTTGAGTGTATAGAGCCTTGTGAAATTGGCGAAAGCATTCAGGTAAACCAGAACGTCAAAGTCACGTTCTTTGACAATGGGCATATTGTCGGTGCATCAATGATTTTGACACAGCTCAGTTATCCAGGAGAAAAAGACATAAACATTCTTTTTACAGGAGATTACAAGCCATACAATACTTTTAAAGAAGTTAAAGAGATGCCAACTTGGGTTTATGGACTTCCAATGAATGTTGTAATTGAATCAACATATGGAGACACAGAAACAAGCGAAATTGAATACAACTTTGAAAGAGATGTAGAGAAGCTTCTAAAAGAAAGAAAAAGTCTTTTTATTCCAGTTCTTGCACAGGGAAGAGCACAGGAAATTCTGTATATTCTGAAAAATATGCAAGAAGATGGAAGAATTGATGGAAGCATTCCAATTTACCTGGATGGTGATTTGGCTCATCAGTACACATATATGTACAGAAGCAAATTACTTGATATTGATGAGGAAAAATTGGAGTTTCTTCCGAAGAATTTTCGATTGGTAAACAAAGACAACAGAGTAGGAATAATGATGACAAATACACAAAAAATCATTTTAACTACTTCTGGAATGCTTGATCATGGACCAGCACAGCTGTACTTACCTACTGTTATTACTAGAAAAAATTGGGCAATTTATTTAACCAGTTATTGTAGTGAAGGAACATTAGGAAGAAAATTAATGGATAACGTTGATGAAGAAAGAGTTATGGTCATGGGAATGGAACTTAAAATCAAGGCACAGATTTTTTCAACTAGTCAATTTTCATCACATGCTAAGGCAAATGAGCTGATTGCACTGCTTTCAAAATTCAAAAATTTGAAATTAGTATTAATCAACCATGGTGAAAAAGAGACTAAGGAAAAATTTGCTTCAAGAGTTGAAGATGCAGAAGTTGCTGAAAGAGTGGAAATTCTTGGACAACATACTTTTAAAGTAGCAAGTTATGGTTATATGAAAGCCATGGGTGCAAAGCTTTATAGTAATACTAAAACAAGAAAAAACACAAACAGCAAAAAAGTAAAAAAACTCAAAAAAGTTTCAAAGACTAGAACTGAAAGAAAAAAAGTAGCTTGTAAACGAAAAATTTCACATCCTAGATAAAAGGAGGAAATTTGCTATGATTAAATTTAGATTCTTCAAAAAAGGTAAAAATGAACTTGCAACAGCCGATACTAAGAAAAATCCAAGAATCAAAGGAAAAGTCGTTAAAGACCCCACTGTTACCGAAACGGAAAAATTTATTATGGAAACAGTGAAAGGGCAGGACAAGCAGGTACGGCAGATTGTAAATGCAGAGTACAAAGCCAGCAGATACAAAATCAAGTCAAATGTTTTGATTGTTGGAAAAAGTGGTACAGGAAAAACTGAAATTTTGAAACAGTTAGCAAAGAAAACGGGAAAGGCATGTATAACCATTGATGCAAATGATTATACAGAAGAAGCGTATCAAGGCTTAAGCGTTTCAGACATTGTTGTAAAGCTGTTAGCTGCTGCAAACTATGATGTAAAAAGGGCAGAAAATGGCATTGTAATAATTGACGAAATTGACAAAAAAGCCAAAAGCCAGGATACAACGCAGCGAGATGTTTCAGGAAAAGGTGTTCAGGACCAGTTGCTTAAACTGGTTGAAGGAAAGGTTATTCCTATTATCCTTCGAAGAGAAGATGGAGATGAAATGGTACACTTCAATACTGAACAAGTCATGTTTTATTTTGCAGTGGCTTTTTCTGGAATTGATGAAATCATTAAGAAAAGACTTAAAAATAAGTCTGCAATCGGATTTGCAACTGAAACAAAATCCGAAAAACAGATTGAAGAAGAAAAAATGGTAAATGAGGATGATTTGGCTGAATATGGGCTTGAAAGAGAGTTCGTAGGAAGAATTGATTTGATTGTTCAGCTGAATGATTTAAGTGAAGATGTATTGGAAGATATCTTGTTAAATTCCAAAAATTCTAAACTTAAAAAATTTGTTGGAAGTCTTCAAGTCAAGGATGGAATCACAACTCATTATACCCCGGGAATCATTAAAGCAATCGTGAAAAAAGTAAAGAAAGAAAACAGTATGACAGGTGCACGAGGACTTTCAAAAGTAGTGACATATGTTTTTGATGACATTATGCATGAGGTGATGGCAAATCCAGGAAAGTACAGTGATGTAGTTTTGCTGGATGGAATCGAAGAAGACAATACACGTTACATTTTGAAGTAACCATAAAATCAGAGTAGGGGCTTCCAACTTGGAAGCCTCTTTTATAATGCTCAAAACTCTATTCACAAAAATTTCTATAAAACACTTGAAAAGTCAATATAATCATGATATATTATAACAAGTTGAGAAATAGTAAGAAGGGAAATGAGAAAAACATGGGAATATTCAGAAAGATATTTAAAAGCTATAGTGAAAAAGAAGTAAAAAGAGTAATGCCAATAGTTGATAAAATAAATGGACTAGAGGAAGAGATATCAAAACTAACAGATGAACAATTAAAAAATAAAACAAATGAGTTCAAAGAACAATTAGAAGAAGGAAAAACACTAGATGATATTTTGCCAGAAGCATTTGCAGTAGTAAGAGAAGCCTCAAAAAGAGTATTAGGAATGAGACATTTTGATGTGCAATTAATAGGTGGAATTATACTACACCAAGGAAGAATTGCAGAAATGAAGACAGGTGAAGGAAAAACACTTGTAGCAACACTTCCGGTATATCTTAATGCACTAACAGGAAAAGGAGTACATGTAATTACAGTAAATGATTATCTTGCTAAAAGAGATAGTGAATGGATGGGAAAATTATATAAATTCTTAGGACTATCAGTAGGGCTTGTAATAGCAGGAATGGAGCCAAAACAAAAACAAGAAGCATATGCATGTGATATAACATATGGAACAAATAATGAATTTGGATTTGATTACCTAAGAGATAACATGGTAATTTATAAAAATCAATTAGTACAAAGAGGATTAAGTTATGCCATCGTAGACGAGATTGATAGTATTTTAATTGATGAAGCTAGAACACCACTTATTATTTCAGGTAGAGCAAATCAATCTTCAGACTTATATAAAAAAGCAAATGATTTTGTAAAAAGATTAACACCAAAAGTAATTGTAGAAGAAGATGTAAAAGATGAAAACCAAGCAGAAGATAATGAAAAATATGATTACATTGTAGACTTAAAAGCAAAATCAGCATCATTAACACAAAAAGGTATCAAAAAAGCAGAAGAAGAGTTTAGACTAGAAAACTTTAATGATATAGAAAACTCAACATTAGTACATCATGTAAATCAAGCATTACGTGCACATGGTGTAATGAAAAGAGATATTGACTATATTGTAAAAGATGGAGAAGTATTAATAGTAGATGAATTTACAGGTCGTATCATGTATGGAAGAAGATACAATAATGGATTACATCAAGCAATAGAAGCAAAAGAAGGAGTAAAAATTGCAGATGAATCAAAAACATTAGCAACAATTACATTCCAAAATTACTTCAGAATGTATGACAAATTATCAGGTATGACAGGTACTGCAATGACAGAAGAGGCAGAATTCGAAGAAATCTACAATTTAGATGTTGTAGCAATTCCAACAAACAAGCCAATGATAAGAAATGACCAAAATGATGTAATATATAAAAACGAAAAAGCTAAATTTAATGCAATAGTACAAAGCATAAAAGAAAGTCATGAAAAAGGACAACCAGTACTAGTTGGTACAGTATCAATAGAAAAATCAGAAAAATTAAGCAGAATTCTTAAAAAAGAAGGAATTAAACATGAAGTATTAAATGCTAAATTCCATGAAAAAGAAGCTGAAATCATAGCACAGGCAGGAAAATTTGGAGCAGTAACAATAGCTACAAACATGGCAGGACGTGGTACTGATATTATGTTAGGTGGAAATAGTGAATTCTTAGCAAAACAAGAAATGAAGAAAAATAAAGTTCCAGAAAACTTAATTGAAGAATCAAACACATATTATGAAACAGACGAACAAGATATTTTAAGAGCAAGAGAAGAATTCCAAAAATTAGAAAAGAAATATGAAGGAGAAATCAAAGAAGAAAAAGAAAAAGTAATTGCAGCTGGTGGTTTAAAAATAATTGGTACAGAAAGACATGAATCAAGAAGAATCGACAACCAGTTACGTGGACGTAGTGGACGTCAAGGTGACCCAGGAGAATCAAAATTCTATATAGGACTTGATGATGACTTGATGAAAATCTTTGGTGGAGATATGATTACAAAAGTTTATAATACAATCGGAATGGACGAAAATGTTCCAATTGAAAATAAACTAATAAGTAATGCAGTAGAATCAGCTCAAAAGAAAGTTGAAGGAAGAAACTTCAGCATCAGAAAGAATGTATTAAAATATGATGATGTAATGAATGCACAAAGAGAAATAATTTACAAACAAAGAAGAGAAGTTCTAGATGGAGAAAACCTAAAAGACAATATTTTAAACATGATAAAATCTCTTGCAGAAGAAGTTGTATTAACATATTTCTCTAGCGAAGATGAAGTTAGTGTAGAAGCACTTGATACAGATATTAGAAATACATTTGGAATTGAAATGGTTGATTTTATTAAAGAAAATTCAAAAGATTCAAATGCTATAATTGAAAAACTTCAAGAACTTGCCTTAGCTAAGTATGACGAAAAAGAACAAGAAATTGGAAATGATGATTTAAGGGAACTTGAAAGAGTTGTTATGCTTAAAGTCGTTGACCAAAAATGGATGGACCACATAGATGCTATGGATGAGTTGAAAGATGGTATTGGCCTTCGTGCTTATGGACAACAAGATCCTGTTGTTAAATACAGAATTGAAGGTATGGATATGTTCGAAGAAATGGTTCTTGATATTAAACATGATGTTGTAAAAATTCTTATGAATTTACGTAAACAAGAAGATGTTAAGAGAGAAGAAGCAGCTAAAATTACTGGTGCAGCTCTACAGGCTATCAATAGTTTAGACAATGGAGAGCAAATTAAGTCTGAAGTTAACAGAACTGTTGTTAATGAAGGCCCTAAAGTTGGTCGTAACGACCCATGTCCATGTGGTTCGGGTAAAAAGTATAAGAATTGTCACGGGAAGAATGCTTAAATGCTGGATTACAGACGGTTTTATAAACTCAAAAATTGATAAAATCAGTTCGTTTTGTCAACAAAAATAAAATTATGCGAACAAAATTGACTGGAAATAAAGGAATGTAGACATTGAAAATATGTTGACATTTCTTTTTTTATATGTAAAAATTTAAAAAAAGAATGGAGGTAAAAATGGTAAATATTAGAAAACGAGGTAAAGTATATCAATATCAATTTGAGATAGCCAAAGTAGAGGGAAAACGTAAGTATATTAGTAAGTCTGGATTTAAAACTAAAAATGAAGCACTAATGGCTGGAATGAAAGCTTATGAAGAATATATAAATGGTGGTGCAACAAAAGACTCGCAAATGTCTTATGCTGACTATTTAGATTATTGGATGAAAGAATATTTTGAAATAAATTTTAAATATTCAACAACCAAAAGATACAAAGAAACATTTAAAGTATTAAAAGATGAAATAGGAAAATATAAATTAAGTTTTATTACGCCATTTTTATTAAATCAGTCATTATTGAAAATTGCACAAAAGTGTAAAACTAAAGAAGGAGTGAGAAATTATCAAAAAGTAATTAAAAGCTCTTTTAGAGATGCAACAAATTATTTTGGATTTTTAAAATATAATCCAGCAGTTGAATTACAAATTCCAAAAGTAATATTGTTTGAACCCAAAAAAACAGAGTAAAGCATATTTATTCTCAAGAAGAAATTGATAAAATTTTATTAAGATTTAAAAATAATGATACTTTTATATGTGCTTTTTTAATGGCTTGTTATACAGGAATGAGAACAGGAGAAGTATTTGCACTAACATGGAATGATATTGATTTAGAAAATAGAGTTATTAAAATAAACAAAACAGTATATTGTAAAAAGAAAGATGATAAAGGGAGATGGTTTTTGGGGACAACAAAAACGACAGGAAGTTGTAGAGAGGTTTTGATATCAGAAACTTTATATAAAATAATATGCAAATATAAAGAAAAACAAAAACTTTTAAAAAAGAAATATGGAAGAAAATATAAAAAATATGAACTGGAACCTATTAAAAATGAGTATGGAAAAATAAATGAATATAAAATTGTTGAAGGTAAATATAAAAATTTAAAAAGTGTAGAAATGGTATTTACAAAAAATAATGGATTATATGTAGGAACAGATATTATAAAATATCCTTTTAAAATAATACATAATGAACTTAGAATAAAGAATTGTAGATTTTATGATTTAAGAGGAAGTTATGCAACTAAGATTCTACGAAATGGAGCAGAAATTAGAGATGTTGCAGATATTTTAGGTCATAGTAGAATAGAAACAACTGAAAATTATTATATATCAAGCTCAGATGAAACAAGAAAAGAAGCAAATGATATGTTAGAAGAAATTATGAAATCTGATGTAATAGATGAGATTATGAATTATTGAATTAAAAAATGATTTGTAATAAATGATTGCAATATATTGTTTCTATTGTTATAATAAAAAAGAAAAGAGGGGGAAAGTAAAGTGAAAGATACAATAATATATTTAGTTAGACATGCTGAAACTGTTGACGAAAATGGTATTAGAAATACAAATGAAGATTCTCAAATGATTAATGAAAAAGAAATCTTGTCAGTAGAAGGAGAGGAACAAGCAAAAAAATTAAGTAAAAATAATGAATTGAAAAATTTAGATATTATTTGGTCAAGCAGTTATACTAGAGCTAAGGCTACAGCAAAATATATTGCATATGAAAATAATTTAATTTTTAATTTAGATAATAACTTAAGTGAAAGAAAACTAGGAAATTTAAAAGAATTAGGAGAATTTATGAAGGATAAAAAAACAAGAGATCCTTCACAAGAACAATTATTAGATAGAACATTTAGAACATCTGATGGAGAAAGTGCAGAGCAAACTAGAGAAAGAATGAATATTTTTTTTGATAAAATACTTAAAGAATATGAAGGAAAAAGAATTGCAGTAATTAGCCATGGAGGTTCAATAAAATTCTTTTTGTTAAATTGGTGTAAGGTAAATGAAAATGTTAAACTTGTTTACAAAGATGATTTAATATTAAATATAAAATCACCATGTTTATTAAAATTGACTTTTAGAAAAAATGAATTGATTAACTTAGAACAAATAGATTAGTAGAAAGCCATAAAATGGATTTTAGTTTAAGATCGTTTTATGGCTTTCAATTAAAAATAATGTAAATACATATTTTTAGCTGAATTTTAATGGTTAATTATAAAAATCCATTTGACAGAATTTACATAAAATGGTATAATTTTGTTGGAAATGGAGGTATTTTTATATGATAAAAAATATAGGCTGGACATTAGGAAATGACTGTCCATGTAAATGTAAACATTGTTATTCTTTTTCAGTTAGACAGAAAGGAAAAAATTTAACTAAAGAAATAGTTGATAAGGTTATAGAACAAATTGAAAAATTAAATGTTGAAACAGTTAATTTAGGCGGTAATGAACCAATTTTTACTAATGGTTTGGATGTTAAAAAAAGTATGCTACCATATATATTAAAAGAGCTAAATAAAAGAAATATAAAGGTAGGTATAACAACTGCTGGAATAAGCCTTATTGCATTAAAAAATACATATCCAGAATGCTTAGAATTATTAAATGATGTAGATATTAGCTTTGATTCACCTTTCGAAAAAGAACATAATGAAAATAGAGGTGGAGATGTTTATAAATATGCTATTCAAGCATTAGAAATTTGTAAAGAATACAATATTGAATCAGGAATTATAATGTGTGCAATGAACTGGAACTTTACAAAAGACAGAATAGATGCATTATTAGAAATAGCCAAAAAATATGATTCTAATATAAGATTTAATTTACTTAAACCAATACAATTACAACATTTTAAACTTGTACCTTCAAAAGAACAAGTGTTAGAAAATTATAAATATTTATTTGAAAAATGTGATACTGTTGAATTAAGTGAACCAACATTATCAGGACTAAAGCAAAATAATAAAGTTAAAGGATGTGCTTGTGGAATCTATTCAATGAGAATAAATTCTATAACGCCAGATGGAAAAATACCGGTATCTCCATGTGTATATATGCATGACTATAGAGTTGGTGATTTATTAAAAGATGATATATTTGATATTATAAATTCAGAGCAATTTAAAGCTTTTAAAACTAGAAAAGAAAATTATAAAAATATTGAAGGTTGTAAAGATTGCGACAAAGCTGAAATATGTAGAGGTGGTTGCTTTGCAATGGCATATACATATAAAAAATGTGAAACAGGTGAAAAAGATTTATACGCACGAGATCCATTTTGCTTTAAAGATATTGAGATTGATAAAAATATTGACTATAAAAAAAGTAATAAAAAATTAGTACATGAAAATTATTTATGCACTTGGATAGGAAAACCAAAAAAATAAAGGAGAGTTAATATGGAATCTGAAATTATCGTTAGAAAAAATATGACTCTTACTAATGAAAAAGTTAAAAATATGTGTAGACTAAACTATGAAGATAATGACTTTCTTTTTACAACACATGATGGAAAATGTGTTATTATAGATAAATCAAAATTAATTATCCATATTGAAGGAGATGATGATAGCAATATTCAAGAATATCAGAAATACCTTCAAAATATTATGAGAAAAAGAAAAAATAAAATTATTTTAACAACTTTATCACCAGATACACATAGAACTTCTGAAGAGAATCTAGGATTAGCTTATTTGACTGCTGTTTTAAGAAAAAGAGGATATAATGTTGAGATAATTGATGGATGGCTAGGAGGATTAAGTGATGAAGAAGTATTAAGAAGAATTTTAAATGATAAAGAGGTAGCTATCGTTGGTGTTTCATGTTATATGTCAAACAATGATAAATCAATAGAACTAGCAAAAAGAATAAGAGAAGTTAGACCAGAAATAAAATTAATGGGTGGTGGTTTTGGACCATCATTTAATCCTCAAAAATTTGTAAAAGATGGTGTATTTGATATTGCAATGATTGGAGAGGGAGAAGAATCTATTGTTGAAGTATCTGATTATTTTACTGAAAACTCAGACAGAAAAATTGAAGATATAAAAGGTATAGTTTTTGAGAAAGATGGAAAAACAGTAAGAACAGAAAAAAGAGATTTAATATCTGATTTGGATGTTATACCATTTCCTGCAAGAGATACTATGAATATGGCAAAAGATAGAAAATCTACGGTAAATATTTTAACGGCAAGAGGTTGCATGGGAAATTGCTTATTTTGTTCAGTCAATGCTTTTAATAAGTTATCTAACGGAAGAAAATGGAGAGGTAGAAGTGTTGATAGTATTGTAGATGAATTGGAGCAACTTCAAAATATGGGAGTTAAGTACATTAAGGTTATAGATGATAGTTTCTTAGAACAAGAAAGAAATGAACAGTGGGCAAAAGAATTTTGTGAAAAAATAAAATCAAGAGGAATTAATGTTTCATTAAGAGGATCTTTAAAAGCAGATCAGGTTGAAGATGAAAAAATAAAATATTTAAAAGAAGCAGGATTTCATTCATTTGCTTGTGGAATTGAAAATGGTTCTAATACGGCATTAAAAAGAATGAACAAGAGTGCTAGTTTAGAAGACAATAAAAGGGCATTAGATATCCTAAAAAAACATGGAATTTATGTTCAAGCAGGTTTCATTTTATTTGATGATAATACTACTTTTGAAGAATTAAAAGAAAATTATGAGTTCTTAAGAGAATATGATTGGATTATAACAAAAGGAATTTTTTCAGAAATGTTTGCAGCAGACGGAACTTTATATACAGAAAAGTTAAAGAAAGAAGATAAGATTGTAAAAAATGATGTATATGACAATAATAAATATGAAATTGTAGACCCAAAAGTAAAGTTGACTTATAATGCTTTAAAAAAATGGCATAAATCACACATGAAGTTATATGATATGATTATTGATCCTATTTCATCTCCAAAAGCTATTGATGAGACTGGAGAAAAGTCATTTTATGATTTGTTTTATCAATTAAAATTAAAAGATTTAGATTTTATGAAAATGGTTCTAGATGATGTAGAAAGAGGAATTACAGAAAGAGAACTTAATGAAAAAGTTATAGCTCAAATTATAGGTAATTCTGAATTTTATAGTTCTATAAATAGAAGTGGACAAGCCTTGTGTGAAAAGTATAATCTAAATTATGATGGTAAAGAAAATCCATTTATAAGATAAGGAGGTATATATATGGCAATTATGAATGTAACTAGAAATGTAAAAAATCAATTTTCAGATGATAAAAATTTAGCAATGAGGATTAATTTTTATAAGAAATATACAACTAATAAATATAATTTTGCAGATTGGTTGTTTGATAAATATGATTTTAAAGAAAATATGAAAATATTAGAATTAGGGTGTGGGAATGGAAGTCATTGGGATGATAAAATTGAAACATTACCAAACGGTTGTAGTTTAGTATTATCAGATTTTTCAGAAGGTATGCTAGATTTAGTTAGAAAAAAATTTTCTACAAGTGAAAATGTTTCAATAAGGAAAATTGACATACAAGAAATTCCGTTTGAAAACGAAACATTTGATGTTGTAATTGCAAATCATATGTTATTTCATGTACCAGATTTAAACAAAGCATTGCTAGAAGTGAAAAGAGTTTTAAAGGGAAATGGAATATTTTATTCTGCAACAGATGGAAATGGAGGAATGAGACCATTTTTACATAATGCAATAGTAAAATTTGAACCAACATCTACTGCTTTTACGGAACAGTTACCTTTTAATCTTCAAAATGGTAGTGAGATTTTAAGTAAATACTTTAAAAATGTTCAAAGATTTGATTATGAAAATATACTTGCAATTACTAATACACAAGATTTAATAGAATGGTTAAAGTCAACCAAATCTATTTCAGGATATTCAGATGAAAGCCTATTAAATTTGTATAACTACTTTGAAGATATAAGAGTTAAAGATGGTGCTATAAATATTCCAAGGGAAACAGGCGTATTTATAAGTGTTAAATAAGATTGAAAAGAGGGATTTTATATGGAATTTGAAAACTATGAAAGAGAACTTAAATATTTAATAAAGAAGAATGAAAAATATACTTCAAAACAATTTCTTGAATTTCTTTA
>ULXJ01042325.1_pt1 | contig 13532 bp, 10 predicted proteins | sample 1960981 | NCBI WGS metagenome assembly ULXJ01 (sample SAMEA4835830, study PRJEB28245) | human gut metagenome | biome: gut microbiome; material: fecal sample | place: Denmark | collected 2008 | reverse complement strand
GAACTCCACCATACCCGGATACAGAGTGCCTAGTTTGTGCTTCTTTAGCTGGCGCTCCAACAGAAACTCAGAAAGGGTGTATGGGAATAGAAGGAAAGACCACAAGCATAATTTAGAATATTGTGAGACTCCCTCATTTGAGCCTATTGTTAGTCCGTCACCCGTCTTAACAGAGTTACCTCTAGCTATACTGTTCCTGTTATATACATAAGTAGACTGATATGAGATCTGTCTTGACGAATTTAATACAACGCTTTCTGTTGGAGTACCAAAACTATAAGGATAGGTAACATGAGACGTTGGATGCACCATTTCCATTAAAAAAGGAGCACCTCCCGTTCTTCCAACAGAAGATATAAATGGGACACAATTTACATTTTCATCCTGATACGCTCTATCGACAGCCACAGTGTAATCCTTCAATCCCAAATCACCTACAAACTGACCGTAGTCATCTACTCCGTCTGATTGCAAGCCTCCTTCTTCGTTAATACCACTTTCTGGAGTTCTAGCATAATTATATAACGTCATATCACGTCCATTACCACTAAAGTCTTTAAGATACCAATCTTCATCGGGAGTATCATTAGTAAGACCTTGCTTCTTCACATTGTAGTAAATATCAGGCTTAACATACTTGTCCAAGTTGTAGTAGGCTATTATTTGATTAATCTCGTCAGTGGTCAATACTCGTTTGGCAATGAAAGTCCAGTACCAAGCAACTTTACTTAATTCAACTATGTTATTATCACCATTTATATATCCTTGTACACTAAATTTTCCTTGCGATAAATTACCGGTTATATGTATAGAATAATCGTTTTTATCTCCTAATATAGTATTTATTATATGACTATTGTTAGCATTAGAATTATTAACATCATATACTGCATATCCATATATTCCAGTCTTACCAATATTGGCAACATGATTTCTTACATATTCATATCCTATAGGTTGTCTAATATAATTAGTTAATGCAGCAGCCGTAGCACCTCTCAAAGTTATTTGATGAATCATACTAACTACAGTAAATTTATCAGCAATACCCATTTCTTCAACAGTATTCTGACTGACAATCATGTCATTTACTCCGTCGGTGACGAAAGCACCATAGTAAGAACTATCTTTATCTGCGTAGCCACTTCCTTCGGTGTAAGCTGCGTTGCTGATTACAAACGGATTGCCAGGGTCTACCAAGTTCTTGATAATATCCCTGTCTGGATCAGTGTTGCTCTTGCCGTCAGCTATCCATACACCTGCCAAGGAAGACAATACATCGGGAGAGATGTAGGGACGGTCGGTAACGGAAGAAGCTCCCGGAACTCCCAACTTAATCGCATTGAAGCGGATAGGATCAAGCCCTATCGCATCAAGCCTAATCGGATTTAATCCTATCGCTCCCATTACTCTTCTGATTCAAAATATTGAGCCTTGACCGGCTGCGTCTCACATTCAATCTTGATGTATTGTCCGGGGATTATTCCGACAATCGGACGGGCGAACTTCTTATCGTAATTTCTGCTCTCTACAACAGAGAAATTTTCTCCGTCATAGCTTATATACACCCAAAGCTTACCTCCTTTTTCAAATGTGATCTGCAATCCTATTTCTGCCGAATTTACTTGTACAGTATCACTTATATAATTACGTTCGTCTTTAGCAAAGGTTATATCTGTTAATGCCATGATTGTTCCTCCTATTATTATGATTCAAATTTGATATCGTTAATTCTATTCAACCACCCTCGTTTGAACTTGTTGTTTGCAGGACGTTTCCGGCAGATGTCCTCTATAAAATCAAAACGAGCAATCTTGATCCGATCAAATAACTCGCGTGGATTCTTAGAATTAACTGCCGAAATGGTTTTTGGTCCGACAATACCGTCAGGAATTACGCCGACCAATTCCTGCGGGATCTTGATACCATGAATACCAGAGGCCCACACCCAATCAACGAGAATATTAGCAACTGATTGAGATTTTATCTCGTCAGCCTTCCAACGGTCCCAATACATTGTTTTCATGATCTCTGTCCATTCCTCCTTAGAGAGATTCTTCAACCTTTCTATTGTTGGTTTTGGATAGCCTTTTTTCTTGCAATAAGCCTCATAGGTGGAGATTGTTACTCCCATATTGGTAGCTCCTCCTAAATCATCAGGATCATTTACGAAACCACCTTCCCATTTTAAGATGAACGGTGCCAATTCTTTTACATCTGCCATATTTCTTTCCTCCTATAATATCAATGTTAATACTCCCAACGCCAGACCCACGCAATCACAGATGATGTCTTTAATTGAGAACTCTGTTTTCTTACAATACTTATCGTATATCTCCTTCAAGATGAAGATTGCTATGGTTATAATGATTGCTTCCCATAGTGGCACAATTCCAAAAAACTTTGATAGCCATATTATCAAGTTCTGGCACACTATAATGTGAGCCATGCCGTCTAATCCTATCTTGGATAGAGATTTACTGATTAATGTCTCGATTCTATTTACCCAATTCATCCACTTCCTCCTTTTCTATAATTTCCTTCACATCCTCCTTATCAACCTTAAACACCTTCTTACCAAACACACCCAAAGCCCCGATAAGATTGATGTTAATCCCCTTTGGCTTCAGTATATTCCCAACGATTGAGCATCCCTCTATAAAGCATACCAATAAGCAGGAGTACACATCAATAGGATATTCATTATGACTCGCTACGCTAATCATACAGACCATGCATACGAAAGCAAAGTAAGTGACCATTTTTCCCATGGTCGCACGAATTGCGCGAGAGAATCTTACTTTATCACCCATTAGCATGCTTTTCCTTACTCCGAACAGGAGATCACAGAGAATTACCGCACACGTAACAATCAGCCATGGAATCATATTTTGCAATGATTCGGCAACAAACGCTCCGGCTATTGCGGCGAAACTGCCAGTAGTGGTATGGATTATCGCTTCTTTCATATTAGACAAGTCAGATAAACGGTTAACAACGAAATTACCTCTATCCAGAACATAGGTTTCCTTTTGACAAGAGTCGCAATGAAGTTACCCGTCCAGTTCTCACTTATCGCAATAGCCAGATATGCAATAAATCCCACCCATAGAAAAAGCCAATACCAGGCATTACAACCTACCCATATTTGGGAGAAGATTAAAGACATGGCGGCACCGATACAATGTGATACCTTCTGGCTTCCTTTAAAGTTGGGAGACACACCCAACACTCCCATTCCGACAACAGAAAGGAATACAAGAAACTGGCTGTTCTCGGAACTGGCTTCCAATGCAGCCGGAAGAAGCAATGCACCGGAACCGACCATGCAAAGAGTAAACCAGAACTTATGCGTCAGGGCGTAGTAGGTATCACTGATTGAATAAGGGATTTCTTTACCCTTCTTTATCATCGCGAAGACATACCCGGCGATGAGGATGAATGACATTAATACTAGTAAAATCATAGGTTTATCTGTTTTTTAAGTTATTGATTTACTTTTGAAAGAGCTTCGTTGACAGCCATTCGATCAATTACACGAGTAAATAGCTGTGTATACTTTTTTAGAGATTCCGCTTGTTCAGGCGATATATCAACTTCTCCTTCCCGGTGTATATCTTGTGCAAGATTAAATTCTCCAAGATCACCTGTAGTCTGAAAAATCGCATTTCCAAATGTTTTAGATACATCGATGGTACTCTTATTCCCTTCGAGATCCACTAGTTCAATTTTTCTAAAATCTATTTTCATTGTTACAATTATTTAATAAACAGGTTATTAACGTAATATGGTGGGGAAGTCTTAGCAATATCAGCTGTCACAAATGTTACGAACTTCCAAGGTTCAATAGTATAAGTTAGAGAACTAGGCTGATTATATACCACTCTTTTAGGATAATCAGAGCTATTAACAACCGTCACTTTCTTGAATGTTGCAGAATCGCAAATACGCAAAACATAATTTCCATTTCCTTCCATAACAATGCAATCTATAGGTTGTCCCGATTGAGGATATCTATCTACATTATTATCTGATCCATAACCATAGATGTGAACATAAAAATTCCAATCATTATTGGCAAAAACTTTAATTGTAGTCATTACTCTATGCCCGAACTCCCCTCTGCACCACAAGTCAGATGTGTAAAATCTCCATGAGCGACCTTCCTCAGAATTGTACCCTTGTTGGTATAAATCCCCAGAAATCCAAGTTTTTGAAAAATCAATATTAAACGAAGAGGAAACATTATCTCCAGAGCCTTCTGTATTAAAAGAAATCTTGCCTTGTATCTTGCCTGCATTATCAATAGCTTGTAATTCTTTGAAAGTACCCGTTGCCCCTTTTAATTTTGTCACTTCAAGAGTATCAACGTTAATAAACTCCGTCTTTATCTTCCCGGCTTCTATGAAAGTCTTTCCGCCTACGGTCATTCCCCCACTTTCAGGAAGAGATATTTTTCCGTCAGCAGTTAACTCAACACCTGTCTGATTATGCTTGATGGAGCCTTCAGTCATTAACCAACCCTCTGTCTTCTCCAGATTACCCACAAATATCCCCGAAGTACCGAGGACATCAATAGTTGCGTTCTGCGCCAAAAGGACGTTGGTAGCTACGTTCACAAATTCACTGAATTCTTCCCACTTCGTTGAATCGAAAGAAGAAGTAGATGTATGAGTAATCTTACAGAGTTTGTTCTGGCCGTTATAGATTACAGTATCTATAAATGCATCATTATGATAATACTCTGTATTTGCTGCCCATACTCCACGCGGGCGGAGCATTGCACCGGGTAATCCAGTCTTTCCTTGGCTTCCAGTAATACAAACCGGATCGCTTTCCCATGTAGAATTGTCCGTATAAGTGACCTTGGTCTTAGACCATAAGTATTTGCCGTTTTGCCACGTGGGAGAAGTGCTAGACCAAGAACCACCAACTAAGGAACTGGAAGAAGTCGAAAGGTAGTATAAGACATCAACAGCACTTATCCCTACGCCATCGTTCCCGCTAGGCCCCTTTCCGCCTGTCACACATACGGGGTTAGTTTCCGTATAAGAATTGTCTGTATAAGTTATAATGGAACGTGTCCAGATATATTTACCGTCCTTCCATGCCGGAACAGTAGTAGACCATGAACCACCCGTAGTGGTACTATATGATGTAGATAGGTAGTATTGCTCGGAAACACTCTTAACGCCAATTCCCGTAGCCCCCTTACCACCCGTCACACATATCGGATCGGTTGTCGTTGATGCGCTATCTGTATATGTTATTACTGACCTAGTCCAAATATATTTCCCATTTTCCCATGTCGGAGGTGTTGTACTCCAAGAGCCACCAACCAAGGAATTAGAAGAAGTAGATAGATAATATTCTTCGACAATGCTTGATACTCCCCTACCATTATCTCCAGTACTGCCTTTACCTCCGGTGATACAAGCCGGATTGGTTTCAATAGACGAACCGTCTGTATAGACCACTTTGGTTTTACTCCAAATGTATTTCCCATCTACCCAAGTTGGTGAGTTCGTAGACCATGAACCACCGGAAAGGGAGGTTGAAGAACTGGAAAGATAATAAAGAACATCAACGCTCTGTACACCTTTACCGTCTTTTCCTGCTTCGCCCTTGATTTTAGACCAAGTATAATCGGCAAACACATTGCTATCTGCCTGTACAAAATCTACATATACACCCATGTATACACCGGGAGTCTCACCATTATTAGCGGTGAAGGTTTTCCCGTCATCAGAGTATTTGATGTGAAGGTAGCTGGTCTTCCCATTTTCTCCATTTGTACCAGGTATGCCATCACCTCCTTCAAATTTAGCCCATGTATACTTAGAAGGATCGCTGCTACTTGCTTGAACAAAGTCAACATAAGTACCAATATATTTATTGGGAGTATCAGTCATTTGAGAAGCCGTAGGATTCTGGACGGGAGAATACTTGATATGAAAATATGAAGTTTTTCCGTCAGCACCATCTTTCCCGGGTATTCCGTCCTTTCCGGGCGCTCCTTGTGAGCCTGTATCCCCTTTAGATATAGATTTCAACCAGTCCGTAGAAGAATCTGACGGTTCCTGCGTAGTCGTGGACTCAATGCAAATCCATGTACTGCCGTTATGAGTCACTTCATCGTAGTACCAGTATGTGTCGGATTTCCATTTACCCTTGAATACCGGAATGGGAGCCTCAGTCACACCGTCACTGGATATCTGCCTGATAGTTCCGGTCATATAGACTCTATTGAGATATGCGCTATGACCGGACATATCAATGCCAAACAGCTTCAGGTTAGATAAGTCGCCTAACTGCATGGCTATCATGTCCTTCGTTATTTCCCAGTTATTAACACCCTTAAGGAAGCGGATGTAATTCTGTGTAGAGTAACATGACTTTTGGCGCTCAGCGTTAGTGAAATTACCGTATGCGACAAAATGCATCGCCTTACAAGGATTGAAAGTATATCCACTACGGAGGACGTATTTAAAAGAAGAGTTATCTATCTTTTCTGTAATCCGAAAATACGCAGTTTGGAAACCGGTATCGTTATTGAATACTCCCTTACAGATATCATCAACCTCTACTTGTGATACCTCCCCGGGTTCCAGCTTTAAATGAACGGTCTTGTTCGCTGCATCCACTGATTCAATGATACCACCGCCGGGAGCATTCCATTCTTCACCGGATACAATAGACACACGGTTATACCGCAACTCCGGTACTTCCAAGAAATCACGCAGCCGCAAGGACTTTGCGTCAATATGGCCTTCGGGAGTAATCAGCCAGCCTAGGAGATTCTGCACGTAGTCTTTTGATGATATTTCCTTTGAGAAAGTTGCGTCTTCGGCTATCAATTTCTGAATAACAGCCTTGATCTTAACATTAATACCGGCAAGGAAAGTTATCAACCCTCTAGCTTCATCATCCTCTATCTTGCTAAGATATTTGTTCCCGGATTCTTCTTCCGTAATAATTGGAGATAATCGATAATGCTTTCTACCGTCTTCTTCAGATATAGTATCATCCTTCACCAGTTTATACACGCCTTCGCCTATTTCGACAGAAATAATCTGACCGGCATACGGGAAATACTCTTCCGCGTCCGTATTACGGGCATACGATGTCGCATCCTCCAATGTCTTGAAGGTTTCAGTGGAATCAATAGGTCTTCCCGTTGTTCTTTTATATTGTAATGCAAAACTACTTCCGTTTATCTTCACCATAATCTTATGCAGTTTTAAAAGTGAAAGTATCAGGGTCATTCAATCTGGGTGTCTGAATAACCCACATCTTATAACTAATAGCGGCACTTCCATTGGCTCCTTCTACGGAAATATCCACCGGACCGGTAGTAATACCCGTATCTTCTATGAAGTTACCCGGGTAAGCTGTCAATGTCAATTCCTTGATCACATCTGCTGGAATACACACAGCAATCGTTTTCCATTTATCTACAGAGAACTTATATGTGCCTGGGCCGCTATAAAGTCCACTTGTTCCTAATGCACGTACTTCAGCAGAAGTGGTGGGAACAGAAGAACATATACCGGCAAACCATTTACGGCGGACATTTACACTGATCTTATCAGTCAAGGTTGCTTCCGGAGTTTTCCCATCTTCACTTGCAGAATATACCACCGTAGCCGTATATGTTTCGTTTTTTACATATTGCCCTTCTAATATTCTGGTTGCCGTCTGTATGCCATTGGATTCAGGAGAAAATTCCATAACATTTTCTTCATCTCCGTCATAATACGCCTTTACGATCGCTCCCTGACTACCTTTATTGGAGGTATAAGTTATCATCCCTTTGCTTGTGCCATACTCTACGTCGTTAGGAGTTGAGAGACGGGAAACCAAGGAAGCGCTATTGACGCCACTAAATATTGCAATAAATATTTCTTCGTAAGACATTCCCTTTTGAAGAATCTTTCCCGGCTTTACATACCCTACCTGGGGAGAAGATACCTTAATATCCTGACTTAACGAGGCCCCCCCTCCTATTTCCTTTACGTTTCCCTTATCTGTTCGAACTACAATTCGCGGAGATGAATCTTCATCATGTATATATATCTCACCTCTATTTAACCCTTCCAAAGAACGATCTTCTGCCGGATCAACAGGTGCGGCAGGAGGATATACAGGTGTCCCTTTCTCATCCACCTCATTTCCATGCCATAATATTTTAGATATATTCTTTTTCATCATACCTCTATTTTGTTAGTATTAACAAAAGCAACTTTCGTTTCGTCATACTGAAGCATCTCACCATTCCTAGGATTGTCAACATTAAATCCGACAAGATTAATAGCGGAAGATTTTCCGGGTACTCCTCCAACTCCAGAGATTTCATTTTCCAATGGTTCCAAGATAATAGACACGGAAAACATCTGTCCGTCTTCCGATACTGGAGACATCTCAGGAGTAGAGTTTCCTGAACGTACATATCCTTTTCCGTTAATTCTGAAGTCAGACACACATAAGATTTTATTGATAAACTGCGCGAACCAATAGGGGATACCGGATGCATTTCCGCATGTCAAGGAAAAGGCATCATAAGGAATAGAGTACAATTCTATTATCTCTTGCTTCTGGTTTCTAAATTGCTCATTTTCTATCTTAGGCGAAAATCCTCCCGGTTTAAAACCGGCTTCCAGCCTGAAATTAAATACCTGTTGTGCATCATCGATCCAGAAAATGTTATCAAACGGAGAATTATTATCCTTATGAGAGTAAGAAATAAGAGATGTTTCTTCAAGCATCAGGCTATCAGAGCAAACGGCAAAAGGCTCGCTTAAGACATAGAAATCTCCGGATGCATCCACAACTTCTATTTTGTAAACCGAATCCGATAACCCGGTTATATTAGAATAGTACATCTTAGTACTATCATTGACTTCATATTCTAATAGGCTGATACTACTTTGAGTCCCGACTATCAAATTTCTAAGATATGCCCTTACAGTATGGGAAGAATCATTTGAAAAGATTTGAATCAGAACGTTATCATTAGTATGAAAACGTTGAATATAGTCTATGTCCTGTTGGAATTTATTCTTTATAGGATTAAAGAACAATGGACAGATGTCTCCTATTTTAATCATACGGTCTTTTCGTTCTTAAGTGGGTAACAGTGCCACATGACACTTCACTGCAAATATACCAATAATCTCAAAAATAGCAAAAGATTTTCCTTTTTATTGCATATAAGCAACAGAAGGCACTTTAACAATCCTCTTATTGTTCTAACTCTTCACTTCTTTTACGATCAGCGTATATGTAGCGGCCTTCTCCTTTGCGACATTCAATGACATCTGCTTTATATACCCGGTTATTATTTTACCTTTATTGCTAAATGACACCAAACCGGTTAAATCGCTGGGAGTAGACATATCGCTAGTTTTCACCTCTACCTCCGATACTGTAAACAAACGTCCAGATGTCGGGAAATCGTCGGTCTCTTTCACACCATTGATAGCAACATCACTATTTCCGTCAGAAGATGTAAACTTAAGCATTCCAGTACAAGATCCTATATATTTTTTGTTCGCCTCCAGCATAAAACGTGGCGAATATTGAAAATTAAACATAGTCTCAGGACTTAGCAACCCGGAAAGCTGAGAAGGTGTATATGCCCTATACAATTTGAGATTCACCCCGTCTTGATCGCAACTTACAAAGAATACATCATTATCACTGTCGTTATCCGTAGTATCCTCGCCTCTTTTCTGAACCAGAAACTCTATTCCGTAGGCATCTGCCCTATACGGACTTATCAGAGACAAGGTATTGTCCCGCAAGTTAAGCCCGGTAGAAAATTCATTGGTAAACCGGAACTCATCACGGCCGTTAACACTGTCATAATCTTCTTTGTCATAACCAACCTTTACAGAAGAATATATTAAAGAGTCATTCACGGAGAACTCATAATCGTTTATTTCTGTACCTAAATCTTTAACTACCGTTGAAGTGAACAGTTTATCACGATGCATGAAGGTCACAGTATTTTCATTTATAACAGGTACATAACCAAACTCAGCCTCCATCCAATCGCAGAATTTTTTATAAGAAGTATATAGTTTTGCATTCGGAAGGCCACGGGCACTTTCCGCCGCCATGATATAGGAAGTAGAAAGCCTATCCATGCTCATACGGGGATCATAATCATCAATAAGTCCGGAATACGTTTCGGTACTATCGGTCATGCTATCCAGCAATTTTCCAAGAACTGTAATAGGCGAGATTACATCTATGTTTACAGTGTTAATTCTAGACATAAAGCTTATTCCCAATGAAAAGTTAGGGAAAACTACGTCAACTACATTTTTGGTAAAAGAACCTTCTGAGATAGGAGCTCCGAAAGTCAACTCCATCATGAAATAGGTCTTTTGTCCTTTTATCAAATCAATTGGTATAATTTCATTGATATATTTGTAAAATCCGTCACTATAATGCGACCACACGTCTTCGATAGCCCCACCAGAGTCTTTCTTGAATATCCGGAGCTTGATATTCTTAACTATTCCCTCATATATGTGTACATAATAGTCTGTTGTGAAATTAAAATCAATATGCACATCCGCCAAAGCTTCGGCAAAAGGTACCCCTTCCTCCAAACTACTTTCGGTAAATTGGGCGTCGCTAAAAATTATAGGGGAATCCAAAGAAGGAAGTTCGCTATTGCTCAATTTATATATAGGGATTGTATATGCATAAGTTCCACCGAAAACCTTTGTTATATTAACATACTGAACACCGTCCGATTCATAAGTACTTCCTCCTAATACATATTTAGCCTCATATTGAAACTTCAAGCCATCATAATTCAAACTTCTGGTATAAAGATCGGCTACCGGATATTCATACAGAATATTCCTTTTTGCCTTGATGATAGCAGCGAGATTATCGTCAACCGCATTGATAGAGACAACCATACCGTCTTCCGAATAAGTTCCAAAATCCAATGTGCAATGAAATATCTTATCCCAATTCCAGCTATTATTCCTTTTATAGAAAGCAATGCCGGCTTTAGAAGAAAGATAGTTTTTTGCAAACTCCTCCTTTAAAAGCTCGTAGGAGCGATTGACAAATTCGAATTTTGTACTAAACGACCGGATTACCCCGTCATAATTACTTCTCTTATAAGCCAATTCGAAATCATCCCAATTCTTAAGATCATCGGTCGCTTCATAAGATATTCCGTTTATTAATATCTGGCATCTGAAATACATAGGTTATTTATGTTTTATCGATTTGCTCATAGACTTTACATCTTCACACATACGCTTTACCATGAAAGCATATTCCTTTGCACTAATCTCGTTCTTCCGGATTTGCATTCCAAAATGAGACATAACCATCACTCTTTCTCTTGCAAAGTAGTTTTTATCCATTTTTGAGTTATTTTCAGGCTTTTCCTTAGCATTTATTCGTTCAAGCATATATTTACTCATAGAAAGGATAGAATATACTTTCTTACGTATCTTTTCGTGTTCGGAGGGAAAATATGAAAATCCAAACTCTGAAAGAATATGTGCAGCATCCTCCCAATCCTTGTTTTTAATCATAATTTCAACTCCCTTCATACACTCAATTTTTATGTGAAGGTTGATTAAATTGTTTCTTTGGGACATTTCAGACAGAAAAGAGGATCCTCCGATTATCTCTACATATTCGGTAATGAGTTTCTCCGATTGTTCGGACAGTTCTTTTTCAGAATGTTCTCCTTCGATGATAAGCTTACTCTTATCTCCTGTAAATACATCAATGAATGTATCTAGGGAAATTTTATCAAGATCGGTGTATAACATAGTTTTTACGTACTCCTTCACACGCTTATTAATTATATTCAAATAATACCTGATAGATTACGATATTCGGAAGTTCGGGCCATTTTCCGCAATGTCTTGTTCAAGTTTGCCATACTTTGATTAGCCATATCCATTTTTCGTTCAAGGTTTTTATAATCATTCTTGACATTGACAATAACCGGTTCTCCATTATTGTTTCTCATTTGTCGATCAAGCATTAGAGCATCAGAATGTAAAGACATCTTGCGATAATCGACCAAATTAGGGATAACCTTCGCTCTTTTGGGGATATCTACCAAAGTGGGAACAGAAGGAGTAATATACGCACCATTATCAGTTTCAATAACCTCCTGCCTGCCTCCATCACCAACAATAGCCAATCCACCGGGATGATTATCAGTCCCCTTTGCGTATTTAGGTATCGGCTGCGAGGCAATTATAGCTACTTGGGCGGCTCCCATAGCTCCGATTACAGCCGCAAGAATAGGACCGGCGAAAGGTCCGGCCTCTGCCAAAGCCTTCATTATAGCCTGAGAGGTAGCAATAGTCGTCTGAATAATAGAATTAGCCTTTTGCCACTTGGCCTGCTTTTGTTCCAAGTCAGCTTTTTGCTTTTCCAATTCCTTATTTTTATCTGCTGTTGCTTGCTCGGCAGCTCTTTTTCTAGCTTCTGCTTCCTCTGTAGAGATAACACCGGACTCCGCCAACTCCTCAATGCGTTCTATCTCTTCTTCTCCAGCTTCCTCGTTCTTTTCCTGTTGCTCTTCTATTTTCTCCATTTGTTGGTCGTACATTCCAACCATAATAGAAGTTAGCCCTTCTGATATTGCACTGATACTAGCTAATAAATCTTCAATTTCTAGTTTACCATCACGGACAACTTTTGTAATTAGGCTCATTAACCCACTAAATAATGTGCCCAATCCATCTACTGCATTATTGCTGACATATTCCAAATGCTGCAATGAAGCTTCCAACTCTGCCCAATACTTCTTTTCATCTTCTGTTTCTTCATCTCTGGCTTTCTTCTTAGCGTCACGCACTTTATTAGCTAAATCTATTTCAGCTTTCGCTAGAGCCTCTTTTATTTTAAACTTTTCCTCATCAGACAGACCAGAAATCTCGATTTGTTCTTTGAGGAGATCAATCGCTCTTTGAGCTTCTTGAAGAGCGTATTTTTGAGTTATTTCAGCTTTGTTTTTCTCGTATTGTTCTTTAGAAATTTCTCCCTGTCTGTATCGTTCTAATTCATCATCAATCTCTTTTTGCATATTTTGAGAATATGCAATAGCTAATGTTGCATATTCTTGTTGCTTTTCTTCCAATTGATACTTAACAGAAGCCTCTATCTTCTTCCTTTCTTCTTCATCTTTTTTTTCCAAGTATTTTTTGTCAATAGCCAGCAATTCGTTTTTAAGTATTTCTTCATAATTAGCCCTTAATTTATTTTCTTCTTCTGAATTACCTTTGATGAAAGCTATATTTTCCTCATACTTCTTTTGTGCCGTTGCTCTTTCTTTTTCATATTCGTCATCTATAAGGGAAATGCGGGTATCGGAAAGGCGTTTAGCGATATCTTCTTGGTATTTGGCTTGTTCATCAGCTGATTTTTTACCTTCACTTTCTGTTTTTCCTAAGGGGGTTAATAAATCGTCTATATTTAGTTTATTTTCAAGTTTAATAGTTTGCCTCTCATTTTCTCTCAATTTATTTTGCATT
>ULXJ01075948.1_pt1 | contig 13566 bp, 9 predicted proteins | sample 1960981 | NCBI WGS metagenome assembly ULXJ01 (sample SAMEA4835830, study PRJEB28245) | human gut metagenome | biome: gut microbiome; material: fecal sample | place: Denmark | collected 2008 | reverse complement strand
CCGCATGCGCCGCATCGCTGTTTGCGGCTGTGCTGTGTATGTTGTAACTTGTATTTATGGTATAATGCCTGTATGGATTATATGACTTTTTTCAAGAGCATAAAGACCGGCTCGCTAAAGGGCGCATATGCCTTGCACGGCGAAGAGGAGTTCGTAAAGGAAAGCGCCCTTAAAAGCCTTACCTCATCGCTTGATGAGGCCACCCGCGACCTGAATCTGCAGGTACTCGAAAAGGCTGAAGCCGATGACATTATCTCCGCCTGTGAAACGCTGCCCTTTTTCGGGGAGCGGCGCGTCGTCGTCTGCAAAACACTGCCCGCCGACAGCGACGCCAGAAAGCTGACATCATACCTGCCGGGCATACCTGACTACACGCTCCTTATATTTTTTATTCGGGGCAAGGCCAACGAAAAGCTCGGCATAGTCAAGGCACTGAAGGCCGAAAACCGGCTGGTAGATTTTGCTCCATTCAGGGACTATGAGGCGGCAAAGTGGGTATATCAGCAGGGCAAGCGGCTCAATGTGACAATAACAGAAGCCGCGGCAAAACACATCGTAAGCCTCGCCGGCACTGACATCGCCACCCTGAACAACGAGCTTACAAAGGCCGCGGACTACGTTGGCCGTGGCAACGAGCTTACCCGCGAGGCCATATCCGCCTGCGTCACCCGCAGCCTCGAGGTACGCATATTCGACATGCAGGACTATCTACTATCCGGCAAGGCTCAGGACGGCATAAGGGCATACCGCCAGATGCTGTCTGACGGCGAAAGCACCTTCGGCATTGCCGGATTCATGGAAAAGTGCTTCCGCTCCATGCTCACCGCCCGGACGTATATAGATCAGGGGCTTAACCGCGAACGCGTCCTGCGGCTCACCGGCGATAAATATCCGCAAAAAAAAGCTTATGAGGCAGCTCTTCGCTACTCAAGGGCAGAGATAATCAAAAACATGAGGAATTTCGCGAATATCGCCTATTTAAAAATAGCCGAGCAGCAGCCCGATACGCTGACGCTGGAAAACGCATTGATAGAATGCATGCCGAAGCGCCGCTAAAAGCAGCGCTTATATCTATATAGTTTTTTATAATATATTCATAAATTAATATATGCATGGTTATTCATAAGCTCCATATCATTCTCTCCTGCGAAACCACATGACGCAAATCCTGCAAATTTACAGCTGCATTCTCGTATCACGAATCTAATATCCAGTATTTTCAGTATTTTTTTAACGACTCATTTCCTGCATGTAGTCATGTTGATTGCAGCGAAAATTCTTTTTTACTTCAACAAATATTATTTTTTCTGTATTTTTCTATCTGATTCACGTTTTGAGTAAAATTCTTTATGTTGCATATATATGATATGTATGTTAAAACATAGACATAACATATAATTTCTCATTATCGCGGAGGTGTATGATGAGCTCAGGATTTGATTATGCCCTGCTTGACAGGATACTGGAAGCGCACGACTGCGCGCCGCGGAATACCATCGCTATCCTTCAGGATGTACAGGAGCACTACCACTATCTGCCGCAGGAGGCTTTCCCCTATATGGCAAAACGACTCAACGTAGGCGAGGCGCGGCTTTACAGCGTCGCTACGTTTTACGAGAACTTTTCCCTCGAGCCAAAGGGGAAATACGTCATCAAGGTTTGCGACGGCACCGCCTGCCATGTAAGAAAGTCCATTCCGATACTGGAGCGGCTTCGCAATGAACTGGGCTTATCAGAAAGCAAGCACACTACAGACGACCTGATGTTCACTCTGGATACCGTGAGCTGTCTCGGCGCATGCGGTCTTGCTCCGGTGCTTACCGTAAATGACACGGTGCACCCTTCCATGACCCCTGACAAGGCCAGCGAACTTATAGCCGGGCTCCGCAATAAGGAGGATTAACATATGTATAGGCTAAAAAGCAGGATAGACCTTATCTCAGCACGGAGGGCATACTCCGCCGCCTTTTCTTCGCAGTCATTAAAGATACTCGTCTGCGCGGGCACAGGCTGCGTCGCAGGCGGTTCACTGGATATTTACGCCAGGCTCAAGGAGCTTATAGACGAAAAGGGACTGTACTGTCAAGTCGAACTCGATCATGAGCATCACAGTCACGGTCATGACGGCTGCGATAGCAGCAATGTGAAGACCGTGGGCCTTAAGAAGAGCGGCTGCCACGGCTTCTGCGAGATGGGTCCCCTCGTGCGCATAGAACCCTATGGCTACCTTTACACCAAGGTAAAGCTTGAGGACTGCGAAGAGATAGTGGAAAAGACCGTAATGAACGGCGAGATAGTCGAACGGCTCAGCTATCATAAGGACGGCGTAAGCTATCCCCGTCAGGAGGATATACCATTCTATAAAAAGCAGACCCGTCTCGTGCTGGAGCACTGCGGCCATATCGACGCCACCTCGCTTCCCGAGTACCTTGCGATCGGCGGCTATTCCGCCTTTGAAAAGGTGCTTTTCGATATGACTCCGGATTCCGTGATAAAACTTATGGAGGATTCAGGTCTCCGAGGCCGCGGCGGCGGCGGTTATCCTACGGGCAAAAAATGGGCGCAGGTAGCCCGTCAGAAGGCGGAACAAAAATACATAGTCTGCAATGGCGATGAGGGGGATCCCGGCGCATTTATGGACCGTTCCGTTATGGAGGGCGACCCCCACAGAATGATAGAGGGCATGATGATAGCAGGTATAGCCTGCGGGGCTACCGAAGGCTATATATATGTCCGCGCCGAGTACCCATTGGCGGTGGAGCGGCTGAAGATGGCCATCGAGCAGGACACCTCCGCAGGACTTTTAGGCGACAATATCCTCGGCTCCGGAAAGCGCTTCCATCTCCATATAAACCGCGGCGCAGGCGCCTTTGTCTGCGGCGAAGGCAGCGCCCTTACCGCCTCAATAGAAGGCAAGCGCGGAATGCCACGCGTAAAGCCCCCGCGCACCGTAGAACACGGCCTCTTTGACTGCCCCACGGTGCTGAATAACGTTGAAACCTTTGCCAACGTAGCTCCCATAATAAACAACGGCATCGAGTGGTTCCGATCCTTCGGCACCCCTACCAGCCCCGGCACCAAGGCCTTCGCCCTCACCGGCAATATAAGCAATACCGGCCTTATTGAGGTGCCTATGGGCACCACCCTAAGGGAAGTCATATTCGACATAGGCGGCGGCATGCGCGGCGGTGCGAAGTTCAAAGCAGTACAGATAGGCGGGCCCTCCGGCGGCTGCCTTACATTTGCTGAAGACCACCTGGATATGCCTCTGGACTTCGATTCCCTCAAAAAAGCGGGCGCTATGATAGGTTCCGGCGGCCTTGTGGTAATGGATGACAGCACCTGCATGGTGGAAGTAGCGCGCTTTTTCATGCACTTCACTCAGAACGAAAGCTGCGGCAAGTGCGTGCCCTGCCGCGAAGGCACCCGCCGCATGCTGGAGATACTCGAGCGCATAGTCGCGGGCAATGGTCGCGAGGAGGACATAGACCTGCTTCTGGAGCTTGCGGACACAATATCCTCCACTGCCCTCTGCGGCCTGGGCAAGACCGCAGGCAACCCGGTAGTAAGCACCATCAGGAATTTCCGCGAGGAATACCTTGCACACGTGCGGGACAAATACTGCCCCACCCACAACTGCTCCAAGCTCAGACGCATATACATCGATCCCGAGGTATGTAAAGGCTGCTCCAAGTGCGCGCGCAGCTGCCCCGTAAACGCCATATCCGGCGTCATAAGGCAGCCTTTCACCATAGACGCCGCCAAATGTGTCAAGTGCGGCGCCTGCATAGAAAACTGCAGCTTCGGCGCTGTAAAGGAGGCGTAACCATGACCGGAAAGTTTATGACCATAGACAACATACCCATCGAGCTTACCGGCGAGGAAAAGAACCTTCTCGAAGTGATACGCAGGACAGGCATCGAGCTGCCCACCTTCTGCTACTACTCCGAGCTTTCAGTATACGGCGCATGCCGCATGTGCATGGTAGAGGACGACAGGGGCAATATACACGCTGCCTGCTCCACCCCTCCCAAGGCCGGAATGACAATATACACCAACACATCGCGCCTGAGGAAATATCGCAGGAATATACTGGAACTGTTGCTTGCAAATCATTGCCGCGACTGCACCACCTGCGAAAAGAGCAGCGACTGCAAGCTCCAGCAGCTTGCACAGCGCTTTCACATAACCGGGGTGCGCTTCCCAAACGCACAGACAAAGCCCGACCCGGACTGTTCCTCCCCCTGTATCTCCATCGATCACAGCAAATGCATACTCTGCGGCGACTGCGTAAGAATGTGCAATGAGGTGCAGCACGTGGGCGCCATAGATTTCGCATACCGCGGCGCGAATATGGTAGTCTCCCCCGCCTTCGGCAGGCCCATGGCGGAGTCCGGCTGCGTGGGCTGCGGCCAGTGCGCCGCCGTCTGCCCCACCGGCGCTATCGTCGTAAAAAAAGACACCGAGCGGCTATGGGAAGACCTTGCGGATAGTAATACGCGCGTAATCGCTCAGATCGCCCCTGCCGTACGCACAGGTGTAAGCAAGACCTTTAACGAAAAATACGGCGACCTTGCCATGGGCAAGCTTGTAGCCGCCCTGCGCCGCATGGGCTTTGACGAGGTGTTCGACACCTCCACCAGCGCCGACCTTACGGTGCTTGAAGAGAGCAGTGAATTCCTTGAGCGCCTCGAGACAGGCGGCAAGCTGCCCCTCTACACCTCCTGCTGCCCGGCCTGGATACGCTTTGCGGAAACCCGTCACCCTGAGATATTGGAAAATATTTCCACCTGCCGCTCTCCAATGGAGATGTTCGGTTCCGTAATAAAGGAATACTTCGGCAATTGCGGAAAGCGGGTTGTATCCGTCGCCATAATGCCCTGCACCGCCAAAAAATTCGAGGCCATGCGTGACGAATTCAGGGACAAGAACGGCACGCCCTACGTAGACTATGTAATAACCTCCCAGGAAATAATCCAGATGATACGTCAAAGCGGCATACGCTTTGACGAGCTGGAACCAGAGGCCGTTAGTATGCCCTTCGGCATGAGCAGCGGCGCCGGCCTGATATTCGGCGCGTCAGGCGGCGTTACCGAAGCGGTGCTAAGAAGGCTCTCCGATGACAAATCCGCAGGCGCGATACGTTCCATTGCCAACTCCGGCGTCCGCGATATAGCAGGCCTCAAGGAGTGCAGCATCACCCATAACGGCGAGGAGATAAAGATCGCCATAGTCAGCGGCCTGGAAAACACCGATAAACTCATCCACCGCATAGAAGAGGGCGAGGTCAGCTACCACATGGTGGAGGTAATGGCATGTCCCGGCGGCTGCGTATCCGGCGCAGGCCAGCCGTTCGCAAAATCCGGTGAGCGAAGACAGCGCTCCGAGTCCCTGTACCGAAACGACAGAATGTGTCTCATACGCCGCTCGGAAGATAATCCCCTCATGGAGGAACTGTACAGCGGCATACTTAAAGACAGGACACATGAACTGCTGCACGTGGATTATGTAAAATAACAGTATCAGCCCATCGTCCACCCCGATGGGCCACTTTTTTTGCAAATGATCAGCGGTAAATTCGGAGCGAAAGTGCGTCCTTGCTGGAAAATACATTCAATATAGCATACCTGTAGTTATGCAGACCGGAACTGACGGACGCTTTCACAAATACTCCGGCATGCAATCGCCTTTATGCCCGGCACAGAGAGGCCACCGAGCTTTTTTCAAAAAACCCCATGCTCCAATGCGGAACATGGGGTTTTCGATTAGCCAAATCATCAATACCTCTGGCTGCGCTGCTTTTGTATTACGTTTCTACCTTACTCCGAACAGTAGCTTTTCGTATGTGGGAAATGGCCAGTACTTCTCAGCCGTAAGCATCTCGGCCTCGTCGCACACTACCCTGAGTTCGGCCATTTTGTGCAGTATAACGTCCCGTATATAGTACGATGCTTCCGCAACGTCGTTTATGGTCTTTAGCCTGATGGTGGCGCTGTCAAGCTCCTCCGCCGCAGCATCTATCTCATCCACAAGCCCGGAAAGCTTTGCTATAGTCCTTCTCTCATACCTTCCTGTAAGCTCCGGCAGCATCTTTAGCTTTGCCTCGAGGGTATCCGCCAGATCCTTTTCGTATGCGGCAACTGCGGGCAGTATCTCCTTGCGCGCCATGTCTACCATGGTCAGCGCTTCAATATTGACAGTCTTGCAATAATTCTCCAGAATTATCTCGTAGCGCGCCTGTATCTCGGCCCGGGAATAAACCCTGTGCCGCATCAGCATATCCACGTTCTTCTTCTCCAGCATGGCAGGCAGTGCATCCGGCGTAGTCCGAAGATTCAACAGTCCGCGGCTTTCCGCCTCCTTCAGCCATTCATCGTCATAGCCGTTGCCGTTGAACAATATCCGCTTGTGCTCCTTTACAGTGCTGCGTATAAGGTCGTGCAATGTACCCTCAAAATTCTCCGCGCCTTCCAGTTTATCGGCATACTGTCTCAGGGACTCCGCAACGGCGGCATTTATCATGATGTTGGCGCAGGCTATGCTGTCGGATGAGCCCAGCATGCGGAACTCGAACTTGTTGCCCGTAAAGGCGAAGGGAGATGTACGGTTTCGGTCCGTTGTATCACGTATGAACCGGGGCAGTGTATGCACGCCCAGCTTCATGACGGTCTTTTCCACTCCGCTGTAGGGTTCGTCCTTCTCTATGGCATCCAGCACCGCCGTGAGCTCATCGCCTAAAAACATGGAAACTACGGCAGGCGGCGCCTCATTTGCCCCGAGCCGATGATCATTTCCGGCTGTAGCTACAGACAGCCTAAGCAGATCCTGATAATCGTCCACCGCTTGTATGACGGCTACGAGGAACAGCAGGAACTGAGCGTTCTCATGGGGCGTTTCGCCCGGGGTGAGAAGGTTCACCCCGGTATCGGTAGCTATGGACCAGTTGTTGTGCTTGCCGCTTCCGTTTACCCCGGCGAAGGGTTTTTCGTGCAGCAGGCATACCAGGCCATGCTTGGAGGCCACCTTCTGCATTATTTCCATAGTAAGCTGGTTATGGTCGGTTGCGATGTTCGTGGTGGTATATATCGGCGCAAGCTCATGCTGCGACGGGGCCACCTCGTTGTGCTCTGTCTTAGCCAGTATCCCAAGCCTCCACAGCTCCTCATCCAGCTCTGCCATATAGGCAGCTACCCTGGGCTTTATGGCCCCGAAGTAATGGTCGTCCAGCTCCTGCCCCTTAGGCGGTTTTGCTCCGAATAGGGTTCGCCCGCAGAACACCAGATCCTTGCGCTGCTCATACGTATCCTTATCTATGAGGAAATACTCCTGCTCGGGGCCTACGCATGTGCGCACACATTTGACGTCTGTATTGCCGAAGAGCCGCATTATCCGCATGGCCTGCTTGTTCAGCGCCTGCATTGAGCGCAGCAGCGGTGTCTTTTTATCCAGCGCCTCGCCGCCATAGGAGCAGAAGGCCGTTGGTATGCAGAGTGTCTTATCCTTTATGAATGCGTATGAGGTAGGGTCCCACGCCGTATAGCCGCGGGCCTCAAAGGTAGCGCGGAGTCCCCCTGAAGGGAAGCTCGACGCGTCAGGCTCGCCCTGTATCAGGTTTTTGCCGGAAAATTCCATTATGACGCCGCCGTCCGGCGATGGCGCTATAAAGCTGTCGTGCTTCTCGGCAGTTATGCCGGTAAGGGGCTGGAACCAGTGGGTAAAATGTGTAGCCCCGTGCTCCACGGCCCAATCCTTCATGGCGTCGGCCACCGCGTTGGCAACATCCGTATTCAGGTTGGCCCCCTCGTCGATTGTCTTTCTGAGCGAATCGTATACTCCGAAGGGCAGCTTTGCCTTCATCGCCCTGTCGTCAAACACCAGGCTTCCGAAATAATCCGGTACCGAATTCATACTCTGTTTCTCCTTTCATCTCTAAACCTTTATATACTAAAAATTTAAATAACAATAATAAAAAGGCGTCGCGGAAAACACTCTCCGAGACGCCTTTGCCTTTATAAAAAAGCATTATACCGCATATGCGTCAGATGTCAAGGCTGATTTAAAATTTTGTCCTTACAGCCAAAAAAGCATTGACGTGAGTCTGGGATTGTGCTAACATTCCGATATTAATGGGCAAAGGCGTTCATTCATATCCAAGGACAAGGTGTCCCAATATGAATGAGCGTTTTTCACTTTTTAAGGAGGGCTTATGAATTACACCGCAGACGAAGTGATGCAGTACGCGGCAGAAGAGGACGTAAAGTTCGTGCGCCTTGCCTTCTGCGATATCCGCGGCAGGCAGAAAAACATAGCCATACTGCCCGACGAGCTGGGACGCGCTTTCAGGTACGGTATAGCCATCGACGCCTCAGCCATAGCGGGCTTTGGCGGCGAGGTGCATTCCGACCTTTTCCTGCACCCGGACACCTCCACCCTAACCTTCCTGCCCTGGCTTTCAGAGCAGGGCAAGGTAATAAGAATGTTCTGCCACATAACTTACCCTGACGGCACTCCCTTCGAGGCCGATACCCGCTCCATACTCGCCAAGGCTGTAGATTGCGCTCATGAACAGGGCGTGTCCTTCGCCTTCGGCTCCGAGATGGAGTTTTATCTTTTTAAGCTGGATGAAAACGGCGAGCCGACGAAGCTGCCATACGACAACGCCGGCTATATGGACATTGCCCCTGAGGACAAGGGCGAAAACGTCCGTAGGGAGGTATGTTTCACCCTGGAGCAGATGGGCATAAAACCGGAAAGCGCCCACCATGAGGAAGGCCCCGGCCAGAACGAAATAGACTTCCGCTACTCCGACCCCGTGACCTCCGCAGACAACGCGGTGACTTTCCGCGGCGTCGTGAATACAGTCGCCGCCCGCAACGGACTTTGCGCCGACTTTTCGCCAAAGCCCCTCGAAAACCGCTCCGGCAACGGCATGCACATCAATATATCCGTCAGGTCGGAGGACGGCGGCGATGCGCTGCCTCAGGTGATAGCCGGCATACTATCACACATATCCGATATGACGGTATTTTTAAACACCACCGAGGATTCCTACCTGCGTTTCGGCAGCAATAAGGCTCCCCGGTACATATCCTGGTCCAGCGAGAACCGCTCACAGCTTATACGCATACCTGCGGCGGAGGGCGAATACCGCCGGGCAGAGCTGCGCTCCCCCGATCCTGCCTGCAACCCTTATCTGGCCTTCGCGCTGATAATATACGCAGGGCTTGACGGAATTCGTCAGGATATGGCGCTGCCCGAGGCGGCGGACATTAACCTCTATACAGCACCTGAAGATGTCAGGGCAAAATTTGCAATGCTGCCCAGCACTCTTAAAAAGGCGCAGTCAGCCGCAGCGCGCAGCAGCTTTATAGCGGCAAGCCTGCCTCAAGCTATAATCGACTTTTACACAAAATAACCGCACTTTAATTATTCAGGGATAAGGAGGATGCGCAAATGGAATTTACCGAGCGCCGTTACAGCGTGCTGCTGGTGTCCTCATCTCCCAAATTCAACGAATCCATGCTGGCGCTGCTCCCGGAGAGCCGCTTTTATCCGGTCGCCGCTGTATCCGACGTTTCCGGTGCCCGGCGGCGCCTTCTCGAAAGCAAATACGACATAGTCATAATCAACGCTCCGCTACCCGACGATTTCGGCACCCGCCTTGCCCTCTACATATGCGAAAATAGCGGCGCAGGGGTTCTTCTTTTTGTAAAGGCGGAGCATTATCCGGATATAAACGGCCGGGTATCCCCGTTTGGCGTGCTGGTGCTGCCGAAGCCCGCCTCCTCGCAGACGGTGTCCCAATCGCTGCAGCTCCTTTGCGGCACAAGGGAACGCCTGCGGCGCATGGAACAAAAAACCGCCTCCATAGAGGAAAAGATGGAGGAGATACGCATAATAAACCGCGCGAAGCTGCTGCTTATGGAGCAGCTGAAGATGACGGAAAAGGAGGCGCACCGTTTCATTGAAAAGCAGGCCATGGACAGGTGCGTCACCCGAATAACTATAGCCCAAAGCATACTTTCCACATACAAGTAGAGGAGGAACAGCAACCATGACTAAATACATCTTCGTTACCGGCGGCGTGGTATCCGGCCTTGGCAAGGGCATCACCGCGGCATCTCTCGGCAGGCTGCTCAAAAACCGCGGTCTCAAGGTAGCGGCGCAAAAGCTGGATCCATATATAAACGTGGATCCGGGAACCATGAGCCCTTATCAGCACGGCGAGGTATATGTAACGGCGGACGGCGCCGAAACAGACCTTGATCTGGGTCACTACGAGCGTTTTATCGACGAAGATCTGAATAAGTATTCCAATCTTACCACCGGTAAGGTATACTGGAACGTGTTGAATAAGGAGCGTCGCGGAGAATTCCTTGGTTCCACAGTGCAGGTCATACCCCACATAACCAACGAAATAAAGGATTTCGTATACCGTGTGGGCAAGCAGACAGACGCCGATGTGGTCATAACCGAAATAGGCGGCACCATAGGCGATATAGAGTCCCAGCCCTTTATAGAGGCTGTGCGGCAGATATCCCTGGAGGTGGGCAGGGAGAACAGCCTGTTCATACACGTTACCCTCGTCCCCTTCCTCCGCGGCTCCGATGAGCACAAGTCCAAGCCCACCCAGCATTCCGTAAAGGAGCTTCAGGGCATGGGCATAAACCCCAATATAATAGTCCTCCGCTGCGACGAGCCTCTCGAGGATTCCATATTCAAAAAGATATCCCTCTTCTGCAACGTAAAGCTGGACTGCGTCATAGAAAACATCACTCTCCCCTGCCTTTACGAAGCGCCGCTGATGCTGGAGCAGTCCCGTTTTTCCGAGGTCGTCTGCAGGGAGCTTGGCATAGACGCGCCCGCGCCCGACCTTGCGGAATGGGAGAACATGGTGCGGCGCATAAAATCCCGCGAGAAGGAAGTACGCATAGGCCTCGTAGGCAAGTATGTACAGCTCCACGACGCATACCTTTCCGTTGCGGAGGCCTTGCGCCACGCGGGCTATGCCCTCAATACACATATCCGCATACGCTGGATAGACTCGGAGACGCTCACCGAAGCCAGCTGTAATGAGATGCTGGACGATCTGGACGGAATAATCGTCCCCGGCGGCTTTGGGGGCCGCGGCATAGACGGAATGATACTTGCGGCAAGGTATGCGAGAGAAAACGGCATCCCCTATTTCGGCATATGCCTCGGCATGCAGATAGCCGTCATAGAGTACGCAAGACATGTCGCGGGCATTTCAGACGCACATTCCGGAGAATTTGATGAGCTTTGCAGGCACAAGGTTATAGACTTTATGCCCGGACAGAGCGAAAATATAGATAAGGGCGGCACGCTGCGCCTTGGGGAGTATCCCTGCGAAATAGCCCCCGGCACCACCATGGAGCGCTGCTACGGTACAAGCCGTATATCCGAGCGTCACCGCCACAGATATGAGTTCAATAATGACTATCGGGATGTCCTTACCAGGGCGGGGCTTACCCTTTCCGGTATGTCCCCGGACGGCAGGCTGGTAGAGACGGTCGAGCTTACCGGCAGGCCCTTCTTCGTGGGCGTGCAGTACCACCCGGAGTTCAAATCCCGCCCCAACAAAGCCCATCCGCTGTTCAGGGGGTTCATCGCGGCGGCTCTGGACAGAGCGGAGCATAAGCGGTAATATTATTATATTGCGTAATATTATTTAAAGGAGACAATAAATGGCAGCACAGACGGTACTGATACTTGATTTCGGCGGACAGTACAAAGAACTCATCGCCCGAAGAGTAAGAGAATGCGGCGTTTACTCCATAGTAAAGCCGGGAGATATTTCCTTGGATAAGATACGGGAGATAGACCCCATAGGCATCATACTTACCGGCGGCCCCAACAGCGTATACGAGAAGGAATCCCCCCACTGCGACAAGGCCATATTCGATATAGGCATACCGGTGCTCGGCATATGCTACGGTATGCAGCTGCTCTCCTGGTCGCTCGGCGGCGAAGTAGCTCCCTGCTCCTCCAGCGAATACGGCAGGACAAAGATGCAGGTAAGCACCGATTCCCCGCTGTTTGCCGGGCTCGCCCCCGCACAGATCGGGCTGATGAGCCATACCGATCAGGTGACAAAGCTCCCCGCGGGATTCAGATCAATTGCTCACACCGTCTCCTGCGAGAATGCGGCAATAGAAAATGCCGCTAAAAAGCTCTATGGCTTCCAGTTCCACCCCGAGGTTGAAAGCACGCCCAACGGAACCGCAATGATACGCAGCTTTCTTTACTCGGTTTGCGGCGCAAAGGGAGACTACGACCTTAAGAACCTTGAGCAGCAGCTCATCTCTGACGTCAAAAAGCAGGTGGGCGATGCACATGTGCTGCTTGCCCTTTCCGGCGGCGTTGATTCCTCCGTATGCGCGGCGCTGCTTTCTAAGGCGCTGCCCGGCCAGCTCCACTGCATATTCGTGGATCACGGTCTCATGCGCAAAGACGAGGGAAACGAGGTCGAGGCGGCCTTTAAAAACCGCGATTTAGACTTTATCCGCGTGAACGCCCAGGAGCGCTTCCTAAAGGCCCTTGCAGGCGTTACTGACCCGGAACAGAAGCGCAAGATAATCGGCACGGAATTCGTGCGGGTATTTGAAGATGAATCCAAGAGACTGCCCAACGTAAAATTCCTCGCCCAGGGCACCATATACCCCGACGTCATAGAATCCGGCGGCAATAAGGCAGCGACCATAAAGAGCCACCACAACGTGGCCGGCCTGCCCAAGGATATGAAGTTCGAGGGCGTGGTAGAGCCCCTCCGCGGCCTCTTTAAGGACGAGGTGCGGGCGCTTGGGCGTCAGCTTGGCCTGCCCCGCCGGTTCGTGGAGCGCCAGCCCTTCCCCGGCCCCGGCCTCGCCGTCCGTGTGATGGGCGAAATAACCCCGGAGAAGCTGGAGATACTGAGGAATGCGGACGCCATATTCCGCGAGGAGATCGCAAAGCGCCGCATAAAGGCGGATCAGTACTTCGCGGTATTGACAGACACCCGCTCCGTAGGCGTAGTTGGCGATTTCCGCACATATAACTATGTCATAGCCCTGAGGGCCGTCAAAACCTCCGACTTCATGACCTGCGAATATGCGCCCATATCCCATAAGGTGCTGGGCACAGTATCCTCCCGCATAGTAAACGAAGTCAAAGGTGCAGGCCGCGTGGTCTACGACATAACCGGCAAGCCTCCGGCAACTATAGAATGGTGCTAAACTGATTATTGAGAGGGCTTCAGTATGCGAGATTATAAAAAAGAATACGAAGAGCGAGTGGCCTTTATAAGGGATCTGCTCGAAAAAAGCGGCGCCAAAGGCATAGTATACGGCAACAGCGGCGGCAAGGACTCCGCCCTGGTGGGCATACTCTGCAAGGCGGCCTGCGACAATACCGTTGGCATAATAATGCCCTGCGCATCCAAGCGCAACTTCGGCCAGGATGCGGAGGACGGCAGAACCGTCGCCAACCAATACGGCATAGAGACCCGCTTCATCGACCTTACTCCGGTTCGAGAGGCCGAGATGCAGCAGCTCAGCAGCCTTACCGAAG
>ULXJ01022078.1_pt1 | contig 13583 bp, 15 predicted proteins | sample 1960981 | NCBI WGS metagenome assembly ULXJ01 (sample SAMEA4835830, study PRJEB28245) | human gut metagenome | biome: gut microbiome; material: fecal sample | place: Denmark | collected 2008 | reverse complement strand
TCTTTCAGCCGGACCAGCCGGTGCATGGAGTAGGGCATGTTGTATTGGCTGGCGTTGTCTACAAAGTCGAACACCATCAGACTTTCCTTGCCGGGGAACAGCCGCATACCGCGGCCCAGCTGCTGGGTGTAGAGCACCTTGGACATGGTGGGCCGGGCCATGAACAGCACCTCGGTAGCCGGGCAGTCCCAGCCTTCGTTGAGCAGGTCACAGGCGCACAGTACCTTGGTCTCGCCCTTCTCAAACCGGGCCAGTACCTCCCGTCGCTCACTGGCCTTAATCTCGCCGGACACGGCCTCGGCGGCTACGCCAGCGTCATGAAGCCGCCCGGCGATCTCCTGGGCATGCTTGACAGAGGCGCAGAAGATGACCGTCCGCTTGTCCTTCACGTACTGAAGCCAGGTGTCCACGATGAGCTGGTTCCGCTCGGGCACATAGATTTTGCTCTCCAGATCCCGGATGTTGTACTGGACGCTGTTGAACCGAACCTTGGTCAAATCGATGTTGGTATGGATGCGGATACACCGCACCGGCACCAGCTCGCCGATCTCCACGGCGGTCTGAATGTCCAGCTTGTGGGCTGTATTCTTGAAAATGTCCAGGATATTCTTGTCGTCAGCCCGCTCCGGCGTGGCGGTCAGACCCAGGGTAAATTTCGGTGTAAAATAGGACAAGACCCTCTGATATGTATCGGCGGAGGCGTGGTGTGCCTCATCCACGATGATGTAGCCGAAGTCATCTGGCTTGAACCGTTCCAGGTTCAGGGCCACGCTCTGGATGCTGCCGCAGACCACAAAGGCGTTGCCTTGTTTCATGCTCTCCACGTAGCGGCCTACGGTGACCCGAGGCCACAGTGCCCGGAAAGTCTTGGTGGCCTGATCCACCAGCTCCACCGTGTGAGCCAGAAACAGCGTCCGCTTGCCGAATCGCTTGGCATCCATGACGGCGGTCACCGTTTTGCCGGTGCCAGTGGCGTGGTAGAGAAGGGCGATGGTTTCAAAGTTGCAGCGCATCTCCTCCAGCGCTGCCAGGGCCTGCTTCTGATGCTCCTTAAGCTCCAGCTTGGAGCCGTCCAGAGACTTGCCCCGCTGGGTGGGGAGGTAGTCCTCGATCTCCTTGAAGCTGGGGTGCTGTCCCAGAAATACTCGCAGCTCGTCCTTCACGGTCTCCGGCTGCTGCTGCATCTGCCGCACTGCCCAGCGATACACATCCCAGCCCAGGTAAATCATGCTGTTCTGCTTGAGCAGGTCATCGTAGAATTTGTCCTGGGAGACCAGCTTTGGGTTGTGAGAGGCCTCATCGTCAATCTCAATGGCAACCTTCCGTCCGCCATTCTCAATCAGAAAGTCAGCAAACCGACTGTTCTGGTAGATGTCGGAGAAGGGGTACTGGGAGTAGAGATAGCCGGCTTTCTCGGCGCCGAAGGTATCGGAGAACAGTTCGATAAACAGATCTTCGGCACTGCTGCCGGAGACGGAACGATAGGTGGGCATAGAGGTCACCTCGTTTCCCTATGAGAGTAGGTATCTTTGATTTTTCCGAGATCTGATAACCTGGATTCAATGGCACCATTACTTCTGCCATGCTCCTTGGCAATTGCGGAAATCGTCATTCCAGAGTCAAATTCCTCCAGTAATTTTTCTTCCTCAATATTCGTCCAAGGTTTTCCTGCATTACGAGGCAGAATTTTCTTTTTGGGAGAGGGGATCACATTCAAAACTTCATGAAAAGCCCGAATCATTTCAGGTTGATTGCATACATGGTTTTGCGGCAGGAGTTCTCCAGTAAAAGGATCAATGCCGTCGGCCAAAGCGGATAATAGTTCTTTTGCCCGTGTAATGTCCATTCAGCAATCCTCCTGTACTTCCTTCAAAAGGATCTTTTGCTCAAATCCGCCCCGTTTGGTGGCCTTCTCTGTCCGTACTTGCTCCAGTTCTTCTACAGTCCAGCCACGGGCCTTCACGACAGCCCGTATGACCTCCAGAAGGTCGGCCAGTTCCTCCAGAGACTTGCTTTCCTGATACTCAGCCAGCTCTTCATTCAACTTTCGGTCCAGGAGAGATATGTAGTCCTCGTCAGAGAGTGTTTCGCAGACGCAGGTTTTACCGTCCGCTTCGATAATCTCCGGGATTCGGTCTCGGACGAGCTTGTGATAGGTTTTAGTAGGCATCCTTTATCCTCCTCAAAATCTCCACGTCTGCCGGGCAAAATTCATATTGATCAATCTCATTTACCGTAATCCAACGAATGTCGTTGTGCTCGAGTTTCTGAGGAATGCCTTCCCGGATGGTTGCATGAAACAAAGTTAGTTGAACAGTTAAATCCGGATATTCATGGACTACATCCATGAATACCTCGCCTACGTCCAGAGTGATGGCCAATTCCTCCTGGCATTCTCGGATGAGCGCCTGTTCTTTGGTTTCACCAGGCTCCACCTTGCCACCGACGAACTCCCATAATAGCCCTCTTGCTTTATTGGCAGGACGTTGGCAAATCATAAACTTATCCTGATCCCAAATTAGTGCTGCAACTACCTCTGTCATCCTGTTTCCACCTGCTCTATGATTAAATATATTTTGTATATGCTGTATTACCGGTAATTGTCACTTCTTGTGTTCAGTATACTTAGATTTTTATCATTCGACAAGAACTTTTAGAGTGGAAGGACTTACTTGAAAATTATTTTATTCTTCCCTCTGGAGTGAGAAATCTTAAGGAGCACAGTGATCGGGAGAGGATGATAAATCTAAGAAGAAAATGTCTCGAGACCATTTTTATAAAGCGGTAAACAAATTAACTATAGTCCCTGCATGATTAAGTAAGTTGGCAATGGGTGATTTCAATTGATACACTTAACAATATTAGGAAAATCGGTATCTATTATTGGCAGCTCTAAATCGGGAGTGCCCATCATCTACCTCAACACCTTCTCTGACGAAGGCCAGAAGGTATATGAGACTGCACAGGCTGTTAGCTGCCCGCCGTTCACGCTGGTGACCATCAGCGATCTGGACTGGAACCACGATATGGTTCCCTGGGATAGCCCGCCTGCATTCAAAAATGCTGACCCCTGCACTGGGGGCGCTGACAATTATCTGCGACTCCTGACCGAGGAAATTATCCCAATGGTAGAGAAGAAAATTGCTGGAGTCCCTTGCTGGCGTGGGATTGCCGGCTACTCTCTGGCCGGGCTGTTTGCACTGTACAGCATTTACCAGACGGATCTGTTCTCTTGTGTGGGTAGCATGTCTGGATCTCTCTGGTTTCCCGGAATGAAGGAGTACATCTTCTCCCATGAACCAAAGCGTTGGCCAGATCATATGTACTTTTCCCTAGGAGATAAGGAGAGCAAGACCAGGAACACGATCCTTCAAAGTGTCCGACAGAACACAGAAGAGATTCATGCCTTCTACCAAAGCAAGGGCATTGACACGGTATTCCAGCTGAACCCAGGTAATCACTATAACCATGCCGCAGAACGCACAGCTGCCGGCATTGTTTGGATGTTAAGCAGGTAAGAGGGGGGAAAAATCTGCTGTGGCCACGATTCGTTGTCCGCACTGCGGCAGTCCTGTGATGGTACGGGGAAATCGCTGGGAGTGCGGTTATTGCGGTGATTTTGGAGAGATTTCATCTCTTCAACCCTCGGAAAAGGCAAAGCTGGTGCATGCGGCTGCGCCTTCTGTTCGGATTTCCATCACAGTGACGGATTCTTCCGATGAAGAAGAGTCCCCACGCAGGTTCTCACGTGCTGAACTGGAGGATATGGTGCGCCGCTGGGATTTTTCCGAGGATGAGTGGGCCTGCCGGGATCTGCTCATTGCGGCCTTTCCAGAAGCAGTGAGCCGCTGGACGGCGGAGGAATTGGAGAACATGGATACCCAGGATCTTCTGTCAGAGACCGGAGAGAAGGACCCGGAGGCAGCTATCGATATGATGAAGCTGCTGTTGGATACGGTGGGAGACAAGCTGCAGGAAAAGGAAGTTGCCTATCAGTTTTTGGGGTGGGACATGGACGGCCTCCTGCGGGATCAGTTTGTCCAGGGCCCGCTGCTGCAGCGGCTGAAAACCGACGACCATCTGGCCAGGCAGATCTTCCAGTGTGCCTGCTGGGACACTGGACAAAAGATGTTGTATGAGGCTTGCGACTGGTTCGGTGAGCCGGAGCTGAAGGAAAAGCTGCGGGGCCTGGCAGAGGAGAACCCGTATTTTGATGGCTTTGATTGAACGGATTATGCCCCCCAAAAATAGAAGAAATTACCATCCCACCGAAACGAAATTCCGTCGCCCTATTCTTTGATATAGCGACGCAAGCTTTGGGCGATTTGTCTCCCGGAAACGGATGCTTTTTTGCTTTGCAGCGGAGGAGCAACGGTGCCGGATGCGGGGAGGTCCCTAGCGATCTTCCACTGCTGAAAGTGAAAAGCTACACGTTCTAAAATCCTGGTTGTACCCAAAAAGAGACAACACCCCTTTCGGCCCAGCCGAAAGGGGTGTTCTGTTCTAGAGGAAACCGGATTACTAGGCTGCCGGCTTCTTCGCCCGCACTAGCAGCATCATGGGCCGCCGCAGTTCATCCCGCATACCCGGGATTTCCAGCATTTCCTCGGACGGCTGCACCTCTTCCACCACCTCAAGGGCAAAGCCGCAGTTGAGCAGCCCCATGAGGATCTGCGTGAGGGTGTGGTGCTGCTTGATCACTTCACAACCCAGGAAACGAGTTACCCGCTGACCGGGCCGGTAATAATCATCCACAGGCCAGTACTTGGGGGTTCCATCCTCCCCGTAGATCCAGTCCTGATGAACACCGGAGGTAAAAACAGGGTGCTCGATGTTGAACAGGAAAGTGCCGCCGGGTCTGAGCGTCCGCCAGACATTCCGGAACACCTGCCCCAGGTCCTCGATGTAGTGCAGTGCTAGGTTGGACACCACCACGTCCCAGGCGCTCTCGGGGTACTCATAGGCCTCAATCCCACAATGCCGGTATCGGATCTTCTCATCCTGGCTCCTCAGCTCTGCCTGCTCCAGCATCTTCTCACTCAGGTCAATGCCCAGTACTTGGGCCGCCCCGTGGTCCGCGGCGTATTTACAGTGCCAGCCGTAGCCGCAGCCAAGGTCCAGCACGGCCAAGCCCTCCAGAGGCGGAAACAGCGGCGGTAGCTGGTGCCCCTCTCCGGCGGAAGCCAGTCCGCCTTTGCTACGGTCCATCTGAGCATATTGGGCGAAGAACACATCGTTATCATATTCGTTGGGCATCATGTCTCCCGGCCTTTCCCTGAAACTGAACTGGTCCTGCGGGCAAGCGCAGAACGCTTTCGGAATTTTATTGTACCATCTCTCGCCGCAGGATACAACCGCATTTCGGAAAGCAACGGAGAAATACCTTGCATCTTGCTCTCTCCAGAGGTACAATACCCCAAACTTGAATATGAAAAAGAGCCCTTCTGGACAGGTTACGGCAGCGGATGCCGCACCTGGTCAAGAAGGGCTTTTTGACCACATGTTTGACCACAGACAGCTTCGGAACACACGGAAACAGTGGAGTTAAGAGGTGCGGAGAGTACGCCGAAACGAACAGAAACTACCGGAAATGGCCGGAAATGTACAGAAAAAATTTAGTTCAACCGTTTGGGACTTTCAGCAGCAGAAACGAATAAATTGCAAAAAAGATCACCAATATCCAATAAAGAGGGAGCTAATCCCCTTAACGACCTCATAAAAATGACCACAATTTATAGCCGGCAATCGATTTGACCACATGAGATTTTATAAGATCTCATAATTGCAGACATCAAAGAGAGAAAACCGGCCTTATTTCTGTATACTTCCTTATTTCAGCAACATAAAAGCGGTGGTCAAAAATTCGCAGTCTAATTTTGCGATTGAGAAGTCGGAAAGGTGTAAGGATCTGGGGGCTAATATCCCTCAAAAAATACGATACAAAAAAAGGATCTCCTTTTCCTAATTTGAGATATTGCTCATTACAGGACGATGAAAATTGGAAGAGTTTCATGGATAGGTTTGCCCGTACAATAGGGCCTCTGAAATATTTCGATTTCAGAGGCCCTATTCTTTGATATAGCGACGCGAGCTTTCGGCGGTTTAGCCCCTGAAAACATGGCTTTCTTTTGCTATGGAGCAAGGGGGAAGGGAGGCGCTGAAAGCAGGGAAGAAGACCGCTCCGAAGGTCTTCATCGGATCCGCGTTTCAGCCAGATCCTTTGGAGGGCCTGTCAAAAATGGATATGCCTGCTGCATAGATTTCTTCGATTCTTTGGCTTGATGTTGTGCCACGCTTGTGGGCGTTTTTAAAGTAGATTCTTCTCAATCTGATTTCTCCAACATGAGCGCGAGTGTCGGCTCATCAATGGTCGTATTGTCTGCTTTCATCTCAAGTCCGAACTCCATTTCCTGTATATCAGAAACCGAGGAAATCTGGTTATCCGCCAGTGAAGACTCCCATAGTTTGATCTCAATAACTGCGGACTGTCCGTCTCCTGTAGTATGAGTAATCGGTCATAAAGCCGTTGACCGAAAGAGAACCATACGCATCACCTATGGTAAGCGCCTTACCGCTGTTGTTCTCGATGGTCAACTGCAGGTCTACGGAATAGGCCGTATAGGTCAGGCCGGTGGCTGTAATTTTCACACCGCTTTCGTCCATCAGCACTGTCTCGGGCAGAGTGGCGTTCGTGTTGAACAGGCCCAGGAACTCGTCAGACTGCTCCGGGAGTATCGCCAGTGCGTTCTCCGAGGTACCACTTCCGGTTGTGAGGGCTGGTCTTCCTCGGAGCCGCCGGGTGCGGTGGAATTGCCGCAGGCGGTCGAGCTCGGCCTCCGGTTTTTCTGCTTGGAGCTGGAGCGCTATCTTCTTCACAGGATCAGGGGGCATCGAAAAGGCGTTTGATCTCTTTCAACGGAAATCCCGGCTGCTGATAAAAACGAATGAGCCGGATGAGCCCTTGTTCCAACTCACCGTAGAGCAGATGCCCGTATTTGTTTTTCCCGGAAGGGGCTACCAAACCTGCTTTCTCGTAGCCTTGAATGACCCGCCGGGAGACTTGTAACTCGGCGCATACCTGGCGCAGCGTCTTTTGCAACTTCATTTCCTCCTCACCGTAAAACTGCACGCTGCGTGCAGTCAAGGGCTTTGCGCGAAAATCGCATCTCGCAACAGGGCTTGCAAATTTCGCGTGGGGAGGTGATGTTCAGGTAGAATAGGCTGAAAAACGAAAAAGAGAAGCGCCTGCTTAAAAACAGGTGCTTCTCTTTTCCATTTTTCGGTTATTGATCTGTTCCTGACGGATGTTTCGTTAAAGTAGACTCATCGCAGGGTAGTGTTAAGAGTTGGGCCTGTTGACAAAAGTCCCAAACACTCCATCCCCATCGTATAATAGAAATCATAAGGGAGGGATGGAGCATGATGGGACGGCAGAGCGGTCAGATGAGCACGATGATTCTGACGAGTACTCCTCCTTCACGCAGAAAACATGATCTTTTCATGGTTAAAGCACAAAATGAAGCATAAAGATAAAAATAAGATACAGCACCATCATGTGCAGGGGATAAAATGCATAGCAAAAATATTGCCACCATTTTTTATGATATCCCAGTTCTCCGTTGTACAGCCAAATAATCGGTAAAGATAACAGGGCAAGGCCTTGCTGGACAACTTCCAATGTAACGCCGAATATATTTACTTCAAAATAAAGTCCGCCTAATAATTCCACATTTATATAATACAAAATGAGTACTTGGGCTAGATAATTCCACCATCTTTTTTGATGGAAAGCATAGAACGTCAGAACCGTCAGGACACCAAAGCCATAATAGTCCACAAAGGTGATCGTTCCGATGATCCATCCCAAAAAGACGATCAAAATGATCAATATAATTTTTACCGCGATATGCTTGCTGCTGACCTTTATTTTATCAATGCCAATCATGCATATGATCGCGATCAGGAACGTCCATAATACATTTTGATGATACGGATATAACCATCCTCCCCCTGTCATCAGGTTAAATGGGATTTCGGAGATGAGAGCAAAAACGAGCAATCTGCTCATATATTTTTTGATGTTTCGGGTACGGAAGTATCCTTCCGCGATCATAAAAGCAAAGATGGGGAAAGCCAATCTTCCTACATTTGTCATCCATTGTTGGCCGGTCAAAATTGTTGCCCATAAATGATCTAACAACATGAACGCCATAGCAAGAACATGCAGGCCAAAAGAACTTATTCCGATTTTTTTCTTTTCTAAATTTATCAATTTCTTTCATTCCTCTTTCACGCGTTATCATTTGAATACAGCGGCACGAAAGCAAGTTGATCCTTGTTTCCCTGCTGTCTATAGACTCACTTCTGCTAGAGTCTACCACGGCAAAGAAATAATTTCAACAGAATTCGACACACAAACCGTGAGCGGAGGTGCTCCCGCGACCGGCCAGCGCCCCTGGTCCCGGCCTGGGGCGGGGCAGTTCCATCGGTGCTTTGTTCCAATGCCGCCCCCCACGCATCCGGACGGCAGCGGCGGAGTATCAAACCGGCGGCCGGAGAGTATATTGGCAAGGAGAAGCAAGGGTGCATACCTATCTGGGGTGCGACGAAGTCACTCTGCCGATCTGCTGGCGGAGCGGTTCCACGGCCTGCTGGATGATCCTCACGCACCCATCCACCGTTTCCTGGACCGGAACAAGGCCCGGCGGTTTCTCGCCCAGCCCAAAGACTACGGCAAGCCCTGGTTCGGGCAGCTGATGGCGGGCCCTCAGATGCTGGCCTACTTTTTGCAGATCAACCGCTGGATGGAATTCTACCGCGTGGGATGAGGCGCATGGTTTGGAATTCTCTCTTGACAAACTGCCGGGCGGGTGGCATAGTGGCCAAAATTTCATCATCAAAACCGGTGAAGCGAAGCTGATAACAATCATGCCTCTACAGAGAGCCTGCGGTACAGAGCGTCAGGTGAGAAACAGGTTGCCAAATAGAGCGCTGAGGGCGCAGTCAAATGTGCTTTGCACAAGAGTATTCTGCGACATTGCAGGCAGACGTCATTTGTCGGGGATGTTGGTATCCTTCTAAGGGCACGGCTTCTGTCGTGAATCAAGGTGGCACCGCGGATCAAGGGATTATATTCGTCCCTGACAGAGCATGTGTCCTGTCAGGGGAGATTTTTTTCTTCTCTGGCAGAAATGCCGGAGGAGTATTTTTACGGTGGAATCCATGACGGTTTGAAAGGAACCTTGTTTGGAAAGAAGCAGAGAGATACTCAGAAAGAATAAGAAATGAATCATAAAAAGGAAAGTGTGGGAGAATGGATACATTCTTTTCCAGATTTGAACCACTGCTCATTGTGGGCCAATAAAACCGAATGAGTTCTATGGATTGAATTCTGTCTGTATGAGAAAACATCGAAATTCAAAAATAAAATTTGGCCCTCTGAAATCGAAATGTTTCAGAGAGCCTATTCTTTGTATAGCGATGTAAGAATTGATATGCGTATTTTTTAGAAAAAACTTGTACACATTTTGAAGCAGAGGTATAATTTCTGAAACTCAAAATGGTACAGCGCTCCCCCAACGGCGTGCGCCCCCATGCTCTGAGGCCTGGCCAAAGCGCTCCTGCTGACCACATGTAAGACCACAGACAGCGCCGGAATACCTGGAAACATTGGAAACAAGAGCGCTAGAAAGTAACTGAGTTGGGACAGAAATGACTATAAACCACTATAAGCGACTGTAAAAAATGCCGAGAACCTCTTTGGAAGCAAGATACCGGGAGTTCGAGTTTCCCCACTCGGACTGGACCAAACAATGATAAATCCGAACACATTATCCAAATGGGTAATGTGTTCAGATTTATCATTTCTATTGAAAGCATATCATAAATAAACAATAGGGATTTGTATTTTGCCGTCGATTTCCAATTTTGCATAGATAAAGAGCCGATAACTACATCACAAGGCTGACTGGTTACCGGCTCAAAATCTATCCACTTATCCTAATTACTTTTTGGATTGATACACTTCTTTATTCAACGGTAATGATGCAATTTGTAAAGGAACTCGCATTGGCGCTGCAATACTCGACAGAGAAGCAATACATTCCAGTTTCTTCAATTTCAAATGTGCAACCGTGCTGTTGTGCGGTGGCGGCTTCTGCACACACAAAATCGCCATCCTTAAATTCCCCAAATTCAAGAATACACGAATCGTTTGAAGTTAGTTTGATTGTTACAACATCCCCGGCCATGAGATTAAAGCCATCTCTCCCTGCCGGATGGAGCAAAATCATGCTCCCATTTCCCAAAGCAAAATCATTAAATTTCCCGTCATCGTCCACAGCCATTTCTGTGATGAGATTCGGCATAAACGGGATCGTGTAGGCATCCACCAACGAAGTGCTTTCTGCCACAGACAGGTCGTGTTCTTCCTGGCGCTTCTGCTCATATGCTTTTGCTTCATCGGCAGACAACACAAGGATTTCCTTGTTGTCGGCATCGAAATAATGAACCGTCCCGTCTCTCTCTACATGTTTCCATGAAACGGCTCTCTCGGCCTCGTTGAGCAACGCTTCTATCTCCGCTGCACTCATACTTCCCGTGAGGGCAAAGCCACCCCACTTCACAACAGCGGCAGCGGCCGCAGTCACACATAGGATCGCGGCCATGACGGCGGCAATGACCCCCACCCTGGAGAACTTTCCTGCGGTAGGAAGATTGGCCTTTGCATCGTGGATTTTCTTCATGGTTCCCTCCTTGATCCGTTCAGCGGAGGCAACATCCTTTTCTCCAATTTCAATCTGGACATCTTCCACTTGATCTATCATGTCAGATATTTTCAGATCCAATGGTATATCCCCCTTTCGTAAGTTTTTCTTTCAACACCTTTCGGCCTCGGTGAAGTTTCATTTTTGCCGTAGAAACATTTATGTCCATTTCCTTCGCAATTTCAGTGATCGACTGATAATAGTAATAGTACCGCAGGAAAATCTCCCGTTCTGGATATTTCATGGCAAGTACGGCTTCTCTGATAAACCTGGCCTGTTCTCGCTCCTCAAAATCTTGCTCCAGGTTTTCTTCAGAAATGAGAATCACATCATCTTCAAGCGATACCCCTGTACCCATCTTTCGTGTGTACTCTTTCGCTTTGTTTCTGGCAACGCCACCAAGATATGCCTTCACTTTTCCGGGTGAGATGTTCTTTGCGTTTACCCACAGCGTAAAGAAAACATCAGAGGAGACCTCCTCAATATCAGCGGCAGACACGGAAAGACCGATGATGTTGTAAATAATGGTATTGACATAAGCGGCATAGCGATCAATAAACCACTCTAATGCCCTTTCGTCTTTGTGCTTTAGTTTTTTTAATGCTTCATGCTCAACCACAACACCACCTCTTTCCACATATCATTTTAATGGCCCGTCATCTTTAATATTGCGGGATACAGGTGTTTGGTCACAAAATAAAAAAACAGCTCGATAGTCAGACATGAGAAACACCTATTTTTTTATCAGATATATGAAAATACCACCATAGTCCTATAGAGCTATGTAGTCATTAAAAATTTAAGATAACAAGATTGCTTGCTACTTGCAAACCATTGATACAATGGGTTTTCCACAGATCCTATAATTCACTCCAACAAAATTCACCAAAACTCATAATTTTTTCGCCTTTAGAAACAATATCTGTTTGATTCTGCCGGACAAATATGGAGCAGAGAGAAATCGCCTTGGCAGGTTCTGTGCTCCTGGACTGAAGAGGCCTTACACCGTTCAGTATGGATCATACGCCCTAACAGCCAAGCGCTGGAACGGAGATTCCTGCTCTTGTTTTTGGGGCGCCCAATGCTATAATCTGCTTAAGAAAATTGCTCAATAGATGAGAATTTGATATACGGGAGGCCGGGCGCATGACGTTTAAGGGGGTGCCTTACTATTGGGGTGCAATCGCAACCACCAAATGTTTGAAAGCGATTCTGTTTGCGTTTCTGCCCGGAAAAAATAGAGATAAGGCGACACTGGATGCTTGCACCGGATGGGTCAGGCATATGGGAAGATTTTATGAAAGCAGAACTTACACATTTGTATTGGATGCCCGGTTGACCAAAGGAGATGCGGAAGTCCTGCTGCTGGATCAGAAAAAACAGCCGTTATTAAAGCTCAATAGGCAAGTTCCATCCCGGACGATCCATTTAGACGGGGAAACCGGCAGATACTATTTGCGATGGGAATTTCAGGGCGCTTCCGGCAAATGTGAACTGCACTGGTGAAAAGCAGCTTCCTATGGGTGCAAGCGCCCCTGTCCGAACTTGAAGTTGGTTCAGGGACCATCAAAAGGACCGTCTCGGTTTTACACCTCTTTTTTGATTTTATCGAGGTACGGAAGTATGATCATGGAAACAGAAAGACTGATTCTGCGCCCATTTTTGGAGACGGACGCGGCGGATGTCTATGAATATCTGAAAGCGCCTGCGGTCAACTGCTTTGCCAGCATGAAGCTGAACTCCCTGGACGAGGCCAGGGAAGCAGTGAAAAAGCGGCTTGGCGAGACCGAGTATTATTTCGCTATCACCTTAAAAGACGGCGGCAAGGTGATCGGGGAAATTGACGCCTACCCCGAGACAGGCGAGTCCCACGCAGATGAGGATTCTGTGCGTGACACATTCAGCCCCTGCTGGATGCTGAATACGAACTACCAGGGCAAAGGATACGCCTTTGAGGCGGCCCGCGCTTTCTTTGATTATCTCTTTTCCCAAAAGGGCGCAAGGCGTATTTACGCTTATACCGAGGACTACAATCTTTCCAGTCAGCGCCTGTGCGAAAAGCTGGGGATGCGCCGGGAAGGCGTGTTCCTCAAATTTATCTCCTTCGTGACAAATCCCGATGGTACACCCAGGTATGAAAACACCGTGCAGTATGCCATCTTGCAAAGGGAATGGGACCGGCAGCAGCCCGAGTAGGTAGATTTGCCGGCTGTGGAGGTGCTATATGGGTGTTTCTTCTGTTTCTGAATATGTTGGATCGTTGAATGAAGAACAACGGCGGCATGTCAGCGCATTTATTGCATTTATGAATGGTGAATATCCGCAGTTGACCAATAAGATTTGTTTTTCCATGCCCATGTGGCTGGTGGGGAAAAAGATGCGGGATGGGTATGTTGCGGTTTCTGCTGCGAAAAACCATTTCTCCATCCATTTTTCCGATGAGGAGTTTTTGAATCATTTGGCAGAGAGTCTGCCTGTCTGTAAAAAGGGAAAACGGTGCATCAACATCAAATACGGCGATGAAACATCACTTCGTGCAGTCGAAGCAAGCATCAGCGATTTTTTGAAGCTCTATCGCTCCGGAGGGAGCTCGTCCCGATGAATGGCACAGAGAAGATCGGATGCTGCGGCGCATACTGCAAGATCTGCCGGGAGTATTTGAAAGCCTGCAAAGGCTGCAAACCGGGGTATCTAGACGGCTCACGGGACTTAAGCAGGGCCAGATGCAGGATGAAAAAATGCTGCCTGACCAAAGGTCATGTCACCTGCGGGGGCTGCGAGGAATATGACCGGTGCGGAACCATTCAGGCTGTTCTT
>ULXJ01067484.1_pt1 | contig 13609 bp, 10 predicted proteins | sample 1960981 | NCBI WGS metagenome assembly ULXJ01 (sample SAMEA4835830, study PRJEB28245) | human gut metagenome | biome: gut microbiome; material: fecal sample | place: Denmark | collected 2008 | reverse complement strand
GATTTGGAGAAGCGGTGCACCTCGTCGATGAACAACACCGTTTCCTTGCCTTCGGAGACGAGACGTTCGTGCGCGCGTTTGAGCACGTCACGCACGTCCTTGACGCCGGAGGTGACCGCGGACAGTTCCTCGAAGACACGGCCGGACTGTTTGGCGACGATATAGGCGAGGGTGGTTTTGCCGACTCCGGGAGGTCCGAACAGGATGATGGAGCTCGGTGCGGTGAGCGAGCCTTTCGAAGCGGGGTTGGCGAGTCTGCGCAATGGCGACCCCTCCCCCAATACCCGTGATTGCCCCACCACATCGTCGATGCTCGCTGGGCGCATGCGTACGGCAAGCGGGCGCGTCACATCATCCGGCGCGTCCATCGCGGCAAACAAATCGTCAGTCATGCTTTCCACTGTACCGCAACACACCCAACAATTCGAACACACGTTCGATGCATGCGTTCGCCCCAACCGGTAGACTGGCAAGCATGGCAGACGATACGAATTATGGCTCGCTGGGCGCGTTGGCGCCGAATTGGGACGAGGGCGAGCGCAACATCGACACGGATGAGATCTATGAGCGTTTCTTCACCTGGGTGGAGGACGTCAAAGGCGTGGAACCGTGGCCACATCAGGAGGAGGCCATCATGGATCTGCTGGCCGGCGACCATGTCATTTTGAACACTCCGACCGGTTCGGGCAAGTCGCTGGTGGCGCTCGGCATGCATTTCGCCGCGTTGTGCACGGGCCGCCGTTCCTATTACACGGCTCCGATCAAGGCTCTGGTGTCTGAGAAGTTCTTCGACTTGGTTGAAGTTTTCGGCCGCGAGAACGTCGGCATGATCACCGGCGACACGCATATCAACGCGGATGCGCCGATCATCTGCTGCACCGCGGAGATCCTCGCCAATCAGGCGTTGCGCGAGGGCCGCCACGCCGATGTCGGCTGCGTGGCGATGGACGAGTTCCACTATTACGGCGATCCCGAGCGCGGCTGGGCTTGGCAGGTGCCGCTGCTTACGCTGCCGGATACGCAGTTCCTGTTGATGAGCGCGACGCTGGGCAATGTCGACGCAATCGCCGACAAGCTTGAGGACATGACGGACACCGACGTGGATATCATCGCCGATGCGCCACGTCCCGTGCCGTTGACGTACGAATACACACTCGACCCGTTGGAGAAGACGGTGGAATTGGCGTTCGGCAAGGGCGAGACGCCGATTTACGTGGTGCATTTCTCTCAGGATGCCGCGTTGGAGACCGCCAACGCGCTGGCCAGCACGGGCGTGTCCAGCAAGGAGCAGCGCGCCGCGATCGCGGAAGCCATCAAGGGCACGAAGTTCACCACCGCGTTCGGCAAGATCCTGCAGCGTCTGTTGCGTACCGGCATCGGCATCCACCATGCCGGCATGCTCCCCCGCTATCGTCGTCTGGTGGAGCAGCTCGCCCAGCAGGGACTGCTGCCAGTGATCTGCGGCACCGACACGCTTGGTGTCGGTATCAATGTGCCGATTCATTCCGTGGTATTGACCGCGTTGACCAAGTTCGACGGCACGAAGATGCGCAAGCTGCGCGCCCGCGAGTTCCATCAGATCGCAGGACGCGCCGGACGCATGGGCTTCGACACGGAGGGTCTGGTCATAGCCGAAGCCCCCGAATTCGAAATCGAGAACGCCAAGGCTCTGGCCAAGGCAGGCAACGATCCGAAGAAACTGAAGAAGGTCAAGCGCAAGAAGGCTCCTGAAGGTTTCGTAACGTGGAACGAGAACACGTTCGACAAGCTTATCGACGCGGCTCCGGAAACACTGGTGCCGCATATGAAGATCACCCATTCCATGGTGTTGAACGAGGTGGAGCAGGGCGGCGACGCCCGCTACCGCATCGACCGGCTTATCGACGATTCGGCGCAGACTCCGGAGCAGAAGGAGCGCCTGCACGCCCGCGCGGACGAGATCTTCCAGACCTTGTTCGACACGAACGTCATCGAGACCGAAGACCGTGACGATGGCGGCAAGGATTATTTCATGACCGTGGACATGCCGGACGATTTCGCCCTCGATCAGCCGCTAAGCCCGTTCCTGCTGGCCGCGTTGGAACTGCTCGACCCGGAGTCGGACACGTATGCGTTGGATGTGATATCCATGGTTGAGGCCACGTTGGAGGACCCGAAGCAGGTGCTGCGCGCGCAGGAACGTCAGGCGCGCGACGAGGCGATGATCCGCATGAAAGAGGATGGCCTCGACTATGACGAGCGTATGGACAGGCTTCAGGAGATCACCTATCCGAAGCCGTTGGAGGATATGCTGCAGGCCGCGTTCGATGAATACCGCCATGATGTTCCGTGGGCGAACGACTATTGGCTGAGCCCGAAATCCGTGGTGCGCGACATGGTGGAGACCGCTTCCGATTTCACCGGCTACATCGCCCGCTACAACATCGCCCGTTCCGAAGGCACGTTGCTGCGTTACCTGTCCGACGCCTACCGTGCGCTGGCGCGTACCGTTCCGCAGGAGAAGCGCGACGAACAGCTCGACGACATCATCTCCTGGCTGCGTGTGGTGGTCCGTTCCATCGATTCCTCGCTGGTGGACGAGTGGGAGAACGCGGGAACGGACACCGACGCGTCCGAGGCGGCCGCCAACCTCGCCGCGCCCGGCGCGAAGCAGGCCGTGGTGGAGGACCGTCGCGGACTCACCGTATTGGTACGCAACGCCATGTTCCGCCGCGTGCAGCTCATGGACCTCGACAAGCCGGACGAGCTCGGCGCGCTCGACAAGGACTGGGGTTACGGCGTGCACGAATGGGAAGACACGCTCGACGATTACTACGACGAGCACGAATACGTCAACATCGACGCGAAGGCACGCAGCGGCGAGCTGTTCATCCTCGACGAAAGCAAGGAGAACAGCGAGCACGCCTGGAAGGTGCGGCAGATCATCGACGATTCCGATGGCGACCACGACTGGGCCATCACCGGAACCGTCGACCTGGACGCCACGCAATCCAGCGGCGAGGTTGTCTTCTTCGACTACAGCGTGTCCAACTGACGGCGCATCTCGTCGGCGTCGACTTCGAGCGGCGGCCAGATCATGTTCATGTTCTTGAGCGTGTTGCGCAGCAGCTCGGAGACGACGGCCCTCGAATACCAACGATTGTCGGCAGGCACCAGATACCACGGCGCCTGCTCGGTGCTGGTGCGCAGGAACACATCCTGCCATGCGGCCATGTAGTCGTCCCAGCGGGCGCGCGCCTCAAGGTCGCTCGGATCGAACTTCCAGCATTTGGTCGGATCATCGAGACGGCTCAGGAAGTGGCGTTTCTGCTCGTCTTTGCTGACCACGAGGAAGATTTTGATGATGGCGCACCCGTCGGCCGTCAATTGCGATTCGAAACGGTTGATTTCGTCGTACCGTGCCTGCCACACTTCTTCCGGCTGCGTTTTGTAGATGCGCGGCATGACGATGTCCTCGTAATGGGACCTGTCGAAGATGGAGATCCACCCGTTGTTCGGCAGCTCGCGTTTGATGCGCCACAGATAGTCATGGTCCAGTTCTTCGCCTTTCGGCGCGCCGAACCCGTGATAGTGCATGCCCATCGGGTCGCCTTGACTGAACACATGTCGTACGATGCCGCCTTTGCCTGACGCGTCCATGCCTTGCAGCACGATCAGCAGTCGCCGATGCGAGCCTTTCACGCCATTGGCGTACATAAGCCGCTGGTAACGGGCGATCTCCGACGAGCTGATGGATATGAATCGTTCGGCATCATCCTTGTTGCCGTCAAAACCAGGAGTGGAATCGCCATCTATGTCCGACACCTTCGTGTCGTGATGGAATCGCAATAGCTGGGTCGGCGGCAACGTCCATACCGAGCTCAGTAGTTCGCTCGCTTTGGCGGCGTTCGCCAATCCTTCGGCGACGGAATCGCAATTCTCGCTTTTTTCCAGCCGATCTTCCACTTTGTTCAGCGTTTTCGCGATCGACGACATTCTGGCGTCGTCTTTTTTCGCATCCTTGGTTTTATCCGCCATGTCAAGCCTCCCTGCTTGGTACGGACCACATGCGTGCAGTCCATCGTAGACACGAAAGGGGCCGCTTCCCCGTATTTCGCGGGAAAACGACCCCTACGCGTGTTATGCGATACCGGTGCTATTCGTCGGCTTCGGACTTGTTCTTGTCCTTGCCATCGCCCTTCGTCTTGAACGGATTGTCCTTGATCGGATGTCCATTCTTGTCGAATTTGATCTGGCTTTCCGGATGCGTCTCATCGAAGCCTTGGGCGTACCTGGTCTGACGCCACTGGTGGATGGACGCGTTGGTGCCGCGATGGTGCACATGGTAGACACGCTGCGCGCCACCCAGCGGCACGCCTTCCTTGGCCACGGCGATCTGGTTCACGTTCGACGGATCCATGATGGCGATCGGCGCGACCGGTTCCGGTTCGGCCGGTGCAGCCGTATGCTGCTGCATGCGCGACGGCAGCCATTCGGCCAGCCTGCTCAACAGCCAGCAGACGATGAAATAGACGACCGCGGCCACCACCAGCGTCTGCAGAATGTTGAAGTACATCGATCCAAGTCGACGTGATTCCTGCAGCAGGTCGGTGTACATGATGATCGAGCCGAGCGCGGTGTCCTTCAACACGACGACCAGCTGGGTCACGGCTGCCGGCAGCATGGCGTAGATGGCCTGCGGCACTTCGATCTGCAACAGAGACTGCGTACGGGTCAATCCCAAGGCGAGCGAGGCCTCACGCTGGCCGTTCGGCAGGTTGCCCACGCCGGAACGCACCAGCTCGGCCACCACGGATCCGTTGTAGATCACAAGCGCGAGCACCACCGCCCAATACGCGGGGCTGGGCAGACCTGCGAAGGCGAACCAGCGCCAGAAGAAGATCATGAGCAGCAGAACGGGGACGGCTCGTGCGAATTCCACGATCGCGCCGGAAATGGTACGGATCAGCAGGCTCGGCAGCAGTCGGCCCACACCAAAGACCAGGCCGAACACCACGGCTCCGACCACGGCCAGTACGGACGCGCGGATCGTGGCCCACAGTCCCGGCAGATAGAAGTCGGTCCATGCTTCGGCGTCAAGCGCCGGCTTCCACAGTTCCCAGCTCAGCTGGTTCTCGCCGTCCGGCGGATTGTGCAGACGCATGAGGATCAGCACGACCACCACCGCGAAGATGATGCCTGCGATCCAATTGACGATACGGATGGTTTTGCGGCCCTTCGGACCAGGCTGGTCGAACAGCACCGCGCTTTCATTGCTTGCCATGTCGCGTCACCTCCTCACCGCGAGCTTGTTGGACAGATACGTGGTCAGCATGCCGATCGGAATGATCAGAACCACATAGCCGAAGGCGAAGATCAGGAAGATCGGTACGATTTGGTCGGCGTGGTATTCGATCATTTCGCTCATCATCGTCGAGGTTTCGGTGGCCACGGATGCCGCCGCCGCGACAGTGGAGTTCTTCAGCAACGCGATCAGCGTGTTGCCCAACGGCGCCACGGAACCGCGGAACGCCTGCGGCAGGATGATCTGAGTGGCGGCCTGCATGAAGTTCAGGCCCAACGCGCGGGCGGCCTCGGCTTGACCAAGCGGCACGGTGTTGATGCCGGAGCGCAGCGATTCACATACGAAAGCCGCGGTGTACAGGCTCAGGCCCGTCACGGCCAGCCAGAAGAAGTTGGTGGCGAACGTGTCGGAGAAGCCGAACTTCAGCTGCGCGTACGCACCCAGCACCATGAACACCATGATGATGGTCAGCGGCAGGTTCTTGAACAGTTCGACGTAGGCACCGGAAACGGTACGGAGCGAGGCGATCGGAGAAATGCGCATCATCACGAGGATGACGCCCAGAATCGTGGAGAACAACGCCGACCACAGGGTCAGCTCGATGTTCACCAGAAACGCGCCGGGAATGTTGTATTGGCTGAACAACGCGAGGAATCCGTCCATCACTTATTCCCCTTTCCATTCGGCACCGGCGGATTGTACTTGGCGTTCGGCGTGTAGGCCACTCCCCTGGTGTTGTCGGAAATGGCCCTTTGCCAAGAACCGTCCTGAATCATATCGGTGATGGCGTTGTTGATTTTGTTCTTCAGCTCGGTGTTGCCCTTCTTGACACCGATGCCGTAATACTCCTGGGTGAACGGCTTGCCCACCACGCGCAGGCGTCCACGTGAGGCGGATGCGAGGCCGGCGAGAATGATGTCGTCGGTGGTGGCGGCGTCCACAATGCCGGAAAGCAACGCGGTGGCGCATTCCGCCATGCCGGGCTGTTCCATCAGCTGGGTCTGCTTGGCGAACTTCTCCTTGACGTTGACGGCGGATGTGGTGCCGGTCATGGAGCACAGCCGCTTGCCGTTCAGATCCTTAGGTCCGTCAATGCCGGTTTCGTCCTTGCGTACCAGCAGATCCTGTCCGGCCACGAAATACGGGCCGGCGAAATCGACGACCTTCTTGCGTTCGTCGGTGATGGAATAGGATGCGACGATGTAATCGACATCGCCGTTCTGCAGCATAGCCTCACGCTGCTTGGACGGCGATTCCTTCCATACGATCTCGTCTTCGGAATAGCCGAGTTTCTTGGCCACGTACTTGGCCACGTCCACGTCGAAGCCGACGTAGGTGCCGTTCTTCTTGAAGCCCAGGCCAGGCTGGTCGAATTTGATGCCGATGCGGATCTTGCCGGTTTCGTCCGCGCCGCATGCGGATACCGCGAACACGCACGCGCACGCGCAGAATGCCGCGACGGCTCTGCGCAACATGCGTTTCGCCGTGATCGAAAGTGGTTTCATATCAGGTTCCTTCTTCTGTCGTTATGTTCCGTCACTTCAGTGGGTGAGGATCTTCGACAGGAAGTCCTTGGCGCGATCGGTCTTCGGATGTTCGAAGAAGTCGTCCGGCGTGCTCTGTTCGAGAATCTGTCCGTCGGCCATGAACACGACCTTGTCGGCCACCTTGCGCGCGAAACCCATCTCGTGGGTCACGCACAGCATGGTCATGCCTTCGTGGGCGAGTTCGACCATGACGTCAAGCACTTCGTTGACCATTTCCGGGTCGAGCGCGGACGTTGGCTCGTCGAACAGCATGACCTTCGGCTGCATGGCGAGGGCGCGGGCGATGGCGACACGCTGCTGCTGGCCGCCGGACAGCTGCGACGGCATTTTGGAGGCCTGCGAGGCCACGCCGACGCGGCCCAGCAGATCCATGGCCAGGTCCTCGGCTTCCTTCTTGTCCATGTGGCGCACCTTGATCGGCGCCAATGTCACGTTTTCCAAAATGGTTTTGTTGGCGAACAGGTTGAACGATTGGAACACCATGCCCACTTCCGCACGCAGTTTGGCGAGTTCCTTGCCTTCCTGCGGCAGCGGCTTGCCGTCGATGCGGATATCGCCGGAATCGATGGTTTCCAGACGGTTGATGGTGCGGCACATCGTGGATTTGCCGGAGCCGGACGGTCCGACGATGACGAGCACCTCGCCTTTGCGTACGGTGAGGTTGATGTCCTTGAGCACATGCAGATCGCCATAATGCTTCTCGACATGGGTCAGTTCGACGAGCGGCCTGTTATCCGCTCCCGCGTCCGGCATGATGGGACGCTTCGCTTCGGTTTCTTTCATTTCAGACATAAAGGGCAGTATAAGAAAGCAATGCGAAATTCATGTTTCCTATACTGCCCGTTCACATCATTTCGTCCGGAATATGAGACATTTCATACCGTTTGACGAACATATTCATCAAACGGATCGCCGCCGGAGCAATGTCACAGCACCTTGGAGAGGAAGGTCTTCAATCGTTCGCTCTTCGGATGGTTGAAGATCTCGTCAGGGGTTCCCTCTTCCTCGATCACGCCGGCATCGGTGAAGATGACCCTCGTGGCCACTTCGCGTGCGAAGCCCATCTCATGGGTCACCAGCACCATGGTCATGCCTTTGGCGGCAAGGTCGCGAATCACTTCGAGCACATCGCCCACCATTTCCGGGTCGAGCGCGGATGTCGCCTCGTCGAACAGCATCACCTTCGGATTCATCGCCAGCGAGCGCGCGATCGCCACACGCTGCTTCTGCCCGCCGGACAGCGATTTCGGCATGGCGTCGGCTTTTTCGGCCAATCCTACGGTTTTCAGCAGTTCCATGGCGTGCGCGCGGGCCTGCTCATCCGTTTCATGATGCACCAGTTTCGGTGCGAGGGTGATGTTGTCGATCACGCTCATGTTGTTGAACAGGTTGAAATGCTGGAACACCATGCCCACCTGCTCGCGCACCTGGTCGATGTTCACATGGCTGTCCGTCAAATCGTGTCCGTTGACCACGATCTTGCCGCCGGTGGCCTGTTCGAGTCCGTTCAGGCAACGCAATATGGTGGATTTGCCGGCGCCGGACGGTCCGATGATGCAGATCACCTCGCCTTTGCGCACGGTCATGTCGACGCCTTTGATGACCTCGGTCTGCCCGTAGCTTTTGTGCAGATCCTTGACGTCGATGATCACGTCGTTCTCGTTCATCGGTTCACCTTCCTGTCCACGATGTTGGCCAGCCACGTCAGGATGGTGATGGCCACGAAGTACATGACGCCGACGATCAGCAGCGTTTCGGTTACGCGGAAGTTCGCCGCGTACAGCTGCTGCGCCTGGTACAGCAGCTCACCGAAGCCGATGGCGAGCAGTAGCGAGGAGTCCTTGATCATGATGACCAGCTGGTTGATGATCGAAGGCATGGCGATTTTGCTGGCCTGCGGCAGAATCACTCGGCGCATGGCCTGCCTGTGGTTAAGTCCCAGCGAGCGTGCGCCCTCCATCTGTCCGGAATCGACCGATTGGACTGCGCCACGCACGATTTCCGCCAGGTACGCGCCGGAGTTGAGCGACAAGGTCAATGCGCCGGCGACCCAGATGTTCACGCTATGTCCGATGAGCTGGGGCACGCCGAAGTAGAAGAAGAACGCCCACACCAGGATCGGGGTGCCGCGGAACACCGCGATGTACACATTGGCCAATCCTGCGGCGATTTTGCTTTCCGAAACCTTCATCAGGCCGAACGCGACGCCGAGCACCAATGCGATCGCGAAGGAAAGCAACGTGATCAGCAGCGTGTTCCTCAAGCCCGTCAGCAATGCCGGCATCGACTGTTTGACCAGTCCGAGGAAACCGACCTTCTGTTGTTCGGCGCTGTCGTCGCCATTGTCGGTGATCATGCCGGAAATCGATTTGGCCTGCTCTTTCGCGCCTTGCTTGCCAAGATATTGTGCGACGATTCGCTCGTATTCTCCCGAAGCAATCATCTTGTTCAATCCATCGTTGATGGCGGCCAGCAAATCTGCGTTCATGCCTTTGTTCACGGCCATGCCGTATTCGCCGTGCGGCACCTTCGGAGTCACGATTTTCAGACCGTTGTTCTGCGATACGCCATATGCCAGTACCGGATAATCGTCGAACACCGCGACGGCATTGCCGGATTTGACCATCTCGTACATGGTTGAGGATTGGTCGACGGAAGTCACCTTGTAACCGTACTTGTCGGCATGCTGTTTGGCGTACGATTCGCCCTCCGAGCCGGTTTTCGCCACAACCGTCCGGCCTTTGAGGTCCTTATAGCCGGTGACGTCGTCGTTGTTGGCCGCGACGGCCATCTGGATGCCGGATTGGAAATACGGATTCGAGAAATCATAGGAGGCTTTACGCTCGTCAGTGATGGACATGCCGGCTATGACGACGTCCACCTGGTTGGAGCTTAGGGCCTGCAACGCGGCGTTGAATCCCAGCGACTGTATCTCGACCTTAAAGCCCTCTTCCTTGGCGATGCCTCGGATTAGCTCCATGTCGATGCCGGTCATCTTGCCGTTCTCACGGTATTCGAACGGTGCGAACGTGGTGTCGGTGCCGATTTTATATGTCTTGCCCTTGACCGAGGCCGGATTGCCAGTTTCGGAGGCGAGCGCATGCGGAACGGTCGTCATGAATGCCGCAAAGACCACGGCGAGCACGGCGAACAGCGCGCATATGCGCATGCCGACCGCGTTCAGTCGCTTCTTGTCCTGTGTTTTCGATTTCATACCGCGCTTCAACCCTTTCTGGTTGCCGGATAATCAAACACGCTCCACTGTAATGACAGCGACGGAAAATAGACAACGCGAATAATAAAAAATGTCCGAGCATCATTGATGTTCGGACATTTTTCATTCATCTATGGGCGAAACCGTATCAGTCCTCGTCCTCATCCGGATCGTAATCGACACCGGTCTCGGCGCGCTGCTCAGCGGAGATCGGAGCCGGAGCGCCGGTCAGCGGATCGCGGCCGCCGCCAGCCTTCGGGAAGGCGATGACGTCGCGGATGGAGTCGGCGCCAGCCAGAATTGCGGCGGTACGATCCCAGCCGAGAGCGATGCCGGCGTGAGGCGGAGCGCCGTACTTGAATGCCTCAAGCAGGAAGCCGAACTTGTCTGCGGCCTCTTCCGGCGTGATGCCAAGCACGTCAAGCACACGGTCCTGAATGTCGTCGCGGTGGATACGCACGGAGCCGCCGCCCATTTCGTTGCCGTTGCACACGATGTCGTAGGAATCGGACATGGCGTGTTCCGGATCCTTGTCGAACTTGTCGATCCAATCCTTGGACGGCATGGTGAACGGGTGATGCATGGAGGTCCACTTGGAGTGGCCGACTGCCACATCGTCGTCGTCCGGGTCATCGGTCGGCTTGAACAGCGGGAAGTCCACAACCCAAGTGAAGGCGAAATCGTCGGGCTTGAGCAGGCCCGCGCGGCGGGCAAGCTCGACACGCACGGCGCCCAGCAGTTCCTGGGAGGAGGTGCGGCGACCGGCTGCGAAGAACACGGCGTCGCCGTCTTCGGCGCCGACGGCTTCCTTCAGACCGTTGCGTTCCTCTTCGGACAGGTTCTTGGCGACGGGGCCCTTGAGTTCGCCGTTCTCGGCGAACACCACATAGGCGAGGCCCTTGGCGCCACGCTGCTTGGCCCAATCCTGCCATGCGTCGAACTGACGGCGAGGCGTGGCCGCGCCACCCTTGAAGAGCACCGCGCCGACGTATGGGGCCTGGAACACGCGGAACGGCGTGTTCTTGAAGTAATCGGTCAGTTCGATCAGCGGATTGCCGAAACGCAGATCCGGCTTGTCGGAACCGTACTTGTCCATGGCGTCCTGCCAGGTGATGCGCTGGATCGGCAGCTTGATGTCGTAGCCGGCGGACTTCCAGATGGCGGCGATGACCTTTTCGGCCATGGCCATCACGTCCTCCTGGTCCACGAAGGCCATCTCCATGTCGAGCTGGGTGAATTCCGGCTGGCGGTCGGCGCGGAAGTCCTCGTCACGATAGCAGCGGGCCAGCTGGTAGTAACGCTCGACGCCGGAGACCATGAGCAGCTGCTTGAGCAGCTGCGGGGACTGCGGCAGAGCGTACCAGGAACCCGGCACCAGACGGGCCGGCACGACGAAGTCACGGGCGCCTTCCGGCGTGGACTTGATCATGGTCGGGGTTTCGATCTCCTCGAAGCCCATTTCCTCCAGCGCATGGCGGGCGGCCTTCGACATCTGGGCTCGCAGCTTCAGATTGCGCTGCATGGACGGACGACGCAGGTCGAGGTAACGGTACTTCAAACGCACGTCCTCGCCCGGCAGCTTGTTCTCGGACTCGTTCTCAAGAGCGGTGGAGACCTGGAACGGCAGAGCATCGGACTTGGCCAGCACTTCGATGCTTTCGGCCACGACTTCGATCTTGCCGGTGGCCAGATGCTCGTTCTCGTTGCCGTCCGGACGCAGACGAACCTCGCCGACGACCTGGATCACGAATTCGGAGCGCAGCGGACGGGCCATCTCCTCGTCATAGATGACGACCTGCACCAGACCGGTGTTGTCACGAAGATCGATGAAGGCCACGCCACCGTGGTCGCGGCGACGATCGACCCAACCGGCGAGCGTCACCTTCTGACCGACGAGCTGTTCGGTCACTTCGGTTGCATGATGTGTTCTGTAAGCCGTCTGGCTCATGCTTCCCCTATTCCTTATCCTCTTGTATGTTGCGAAGTCTTGCGATTTCAGGCTTCAACGGTAACGGTTTGCTGGGCATACACAGTATCCGGCTCCCACGACTGTGCGTCAGCCGGCCGCTGGTCTCCTGTGATGATGTTCTTGACTTCGTCCTGGGCGCCCTCTTCGGAAGCGTCAGCCGGGAACCAGACGTACGGGATGCCGAGCTTGTCTGCATATTTGATCTGCTTGCCGAGCTTGGCCGCGGTCGGCGCCACGTCCGCCGCGATGCCACGGGAGCGCAGCTGGTTGGCGATCAGGTTGGACGCGGAGCGGTCGGCTTCATTCCATACCGCCACGAGCACGGATGCCGGAGACACACGGTTGGCGTGCGCGCCCGCGGTGTGCAGCATGTAGGAGACCAGGCGGGACAGGCCGATGGACAGGCCCACGCCCGGGTACTTCTTGTTGCCCTGCGATGCGAGGTTGTCGTAACGGCCGCCGGAGCAGATGGAGCCCAAAGCGGCGGCGCCGTCGAGGAACGTCTCATACACGGAACCGGTGTAGTAATCAAGACCACGGGCGATTTTCAGATCGGCGATCACGGAGCCCGGACGGATGCGCGCGGCCTCGTCGACGATCATCGCCAGCGTGTCGAGTCCCTGGCGTGCCAACACGTAGGCGTCGGAATCAGACGCGATGTCATGCTTGGCGCACAATGCGTCGAACTTGTCGGACAGTTCCTTGCCGTCGGCGGCGGTCAGCTCGGCCAGTTCGAGGCAGGCACGGGCCTGGGCTTCGTCGGCGCCGCAGCCTTCGACGAGCAGCTTGGCCACCTCATCGGCGCCGATCTTGTCGAGCTTGTCGATCTCACGCAGCACGCCTTCGATATCCGTAAGGCCCAAACCACGGTAGAAGCCTTCGGAGAGTTTGCGGTTGTTCGCATGCACGGTGGCCTTCGGCAGACCGAACTCGCGCAGACGTTCCAATGCGGACACCATGACCAACGGCAATTCGACCTCGTAATGGTCGGGCAGATCGACATTGCCGATCACGTCGATGTCGGCCTGCACGAACTCGCGGAAACGTCCTTCCTGCGGGCGTTCGCCACGCCAGACCTTCTGAATCTGCCAACGTTTGAACGGGAACGCCAGATCGCCGGAATGTTCGACGACATAACGGCTCAGCGGAACGGTCAGATCGAAGTGCAGACCAAGACGATCCTCAATCGGAGTGTCGGACTCGTGTCCGACTTCCTGAAGACGGCTCAGCAGGTAAATCTCCTTGCTGGTCTCGCCTTTCTTGAGCAGGCTGGAACCCTGCTCAACAGCACGGGTTTCAATGCCTATGAAGCCATTGAGCTCGAATACATTACGGAGCGTGTCGATGACACGCTGCTCCACAACACGTTCAGAGGGGAGCCACTCTGGAAATCCTGAAATAGATGCACCTTTAGCCACGGTTCTCTATAATAAATGAGGTTACGGAAAATGCCGCGCGTTTTTCAAGGTGTGGAAGCGCACGTCACGGACCGTCACCTCTGCACTACATGAAGCTTACGTAAGGAGCTGGCCATGGCCGACGAGAATGTCACCGCGTCCGAGAACACCACTGAAACCAACGAGCAGGCAGCGACG
>ULXJ01074246.1_pt1 | contig 13663 bp, 15 predicted proteins | sample 1960981 | NCBI WGS metagenome assembly ULXJ01 (sample SAMEA4835830, study PRJEB28245) | human gut metagenome | biome: gut microbiome; material: fecal sample | place: Denmark | collected 2008 | reverse complement strand
CCCGCTGGTCGGCGTCGCCGGAGCAGCCGGCGTACAGCCGGATACCGGCCTGCGCCAGAGCCATCTGGGCTCCACCGCCGATGCCACCGCAGATCAGACAGTCCACGCCCTGCTGCGCCAGCAGGCCTGCCAGGGCCCCGTGGCCGCTGCCGTTGGTGTCCACTACCTGAGAGGAGACCACGGCGCCGTTTTCCACATCGTAGAGTTTGAACTGGGCCGTGTGGCCGAAGTGCTGGAACACATTTCCGTTTTCATAGGTGACCGCGATTTTCATGATTGCTCTTCCTTTCTGTTTTGGGAATGGCACCGGCCGCAGGTGATGCCGCACCCACCGCAGCTCTGCCGGGGACAGAGCGCATAGCTGCCGCCCACGATCTGCAATGGACGGCCTTCCACCAGAAACGCCGCCAGCTTCCGGCGGGCCTGGGCATAGATCCGCTGGACCGTGGTCCGGGCCACGCCCATCTGGACGGCGGCTTCCTCCTGGTTCAGACCCAGGTAGTCCAGCAGTCGCACCGTTTCATATTCCTCCACTGTCAGGCACAGCGGCTCTCCCTGGGATGGCTGATCCGGGGCGAAGCGGCAGTGGGCCGGCATCTGGCAGACCCGGCGGCATTTGGCACTGCGGGGCATCGGTGTCCCTCCTTATTTTGAACATATGCCCATTATAGTCCTTTTTGAACATATGTCAAGAATAAAAATTTCATTAAAAAAGGGACCGGTCACTTGACCGGTCCCCCTGTAACGAACGGGAATTACTTTTTCAGGCTGGCTACCCACTGGCCATACTTTTCCAGATTGGCCTGGGCGTCGGCGGCATCCTTGCCCTGGGTCAGTATGTAGACCTTGATCTTGGGCTCCGTGCCGGAGGGACGGACGATGACGGAGGTGCCGTCGGCCATCTCGAACCGCAGCACATTGGAGCCGGAGAGTTCCATGGTGCTCTTGGCACCGGTGGCGCAGTCCACCACGGATCCGTCGGAATAGTCCTTGAAGGTGACGACCTTCACGCCCGACAGCTCCGCCGGCGGATTCTCCCGCAGGGACTTCATCAGCTCCGCCATGTCCTTGAGGCCATCCAGACCAGGCATCACCAGATTGTGGGTCTGCTCGGCGAAGTAGCCGTACTTCTTGTAAAGGGCCTGGAGGGCATCGTAGAGGGTCATGCCCTGGGCGGCATACCAGGCGGCCATCTCACTGAGCTCCACGGAAGCGGACACAGCGTCCTTGTCCCGGACGTAGTCGCCCAGCATGTAACCATAGCTCTCCTCGTAGGAGAAGATGACCTTGCCCTCGCCGGAGGCTTCCAGCTTATCCTTCTTCTCTGCCAGGAACTTGAAGCCGGTGAAGGTGTCGAAGCACCGCACGCCATTGTCCTCGGCCACCTTGCGGGCCATTTCAGTGGTGACGATGGTTTTCAGAGCCACAGGGTTGGCCGGCATCTTGCCGGTGCGCTTCTTGGCACCGATCAGATAGTCCAGCAGCAGTACGCCGGTCTGGTTGCCGGAGATGACCCGGAACTCGCCGTCGCTGGTTTTGACCATGATGCCCACCCGGTCGGCGTCGGGGTCAGAACCCAGGATGAAGTCGGCATTGTTTTTCTTGGCCAGGTCCACCGCCAGGTAAAAGCCCTCGGGGTTCTCCGGATTGGGGGAGACCACGGTGGGGAAGTTGCCGTCAATGATCATCTGCTCCGGCACGCAGATCACATGCTTGAGCCCCAGGCGTTTGAGGGCCTCGGGGATCAGTCGGTAGCCGGTGCCGTGGAAGGGGGTGTACACCATGGTGAAGGTGTCGGCCACCTGCTCCACCACGGCCTTGTCATTGACCTGGGCCATGACGTTGGCCAGGAACTTTTCGTCGGTTTCGGCCCCCATGAGGGTGATAAGTCCCTCGGACCGGGCCAGGTCATAGTCCACCCGCTTCACGCAGGCAAACACATCCAGCTCCCGCATCTTCCGGGCCACCTCGTCGGCGTGCTTGGGGGGCAGTTGGGCGCCGTCCTCCCAGTAGACCTTGTAGCCGTTGTACTCCTTGGGGTTGTGGCTGGCAGTAACGTTGATGCCGGCGATGCAGCCATACTCCCGTACGGCGAAGCTCAGCTCGGGAGTGGGGCGCAGGGCTTCGAACAGGCGCACGGGGATACCGTTGCCCGCCATGACGCAGGCAGCCTCCCGGGCAAAGAGATCGGAGTTGTTACGGCAGTCGAAGCATATGGCCACGCCCCGTTCCACCGCCTCGGGGCCCTCTTCCAGAATGACCTGAGCGAAGGCCTGAGTGGCATGGCGGATCACATGGATGTTCATGCGGTTGAGACCCACACCCATGGTGCCCCGGAGGCCCGCAGTGCCAAAGGCCAACTGATCGTAGAACCGGGACTCGATCTCCTTCTCGTCACCGCGGATGGACTCTAGTTCCTCATGCTCCGCCGGGCTCAGGGCGGGGCTGGAAAGCCACTTTTCATATTCCTGCATGAAATCCATATACGTTCCTCCTGATTATATAAAGTCGACAGCAATCGCAAAGCAAGGGGGGCTCACCGGCCCCAGTCCGGGGAAAAATTGCAGACGGGGCACTCGTAACTCCGCCAGATGAAGGGGCCCAGTCGCTCCCGGTTGGGGCTGAAGATGATATTGTTTCCGCAGATGGGACAGCGGTGGTAGAGCAGGGCGCTGCTGATGATAAACACCATCATCATGAGCAGAGAGAGGCCGATGAGCAGATCGTTCCCCGGATAATTGCTGATGAGCAAGAGGGCGATGCCCAGAAGAAGGCCTCCGTCCGTCAGGTTGGCGCGGCGGCGGAACCGCTTGGCGAGCCGGGTCTTTTCCTCCGGCGTCAGCTTCGGCGAGGGTGTGAAGGGGGTGGCCGCATGAGGTTACCCCTCCTTTCCAATCTGCGGTGAGAGTCGCCAGTTCAGGGTATATCCTCCGGCCCTGTATCCAGCAGTTGTCGGGCTTCCTCCAAACGGGAAGCAGGCACATACAAGTCTACACCGGAGCAGGCAGTGCCCAGGTAAAGCCGGACCGCACTGCCGCTCCAGGGGTACTGACGCAGCACCGGGATGCCGCAGGCCTCCAGCCGGGAGACCGTCATCTCCGACCATAGGCCGCCATCTTCCCGGAGGTTTACCAGGATAACCGGTGGTTCCGGCTGACCGTCCTCATCCTTGGGCCAGCGCCGCAGCAGTTCCTCGTGGGACAGGGCCTGGGTAAAATCCTGTTGGTCCATCTCTTGGCACCTCCCGCTGAAAACATGTCACTTGTGATACTTTGTACCGGCGTTGATCTGATAGGCCCGATAGACTTGCTCCAGCAGCATGACCCGGGCCAGATGATGGGGAAAGGTCATGGGAGACATGGACAGCCGCTCCATTGCCAGAGATTTCAAAGAAGGGTCCAGGCCAAAGGAGCTGCCGATCAAAAACACCACCTGGGACTGACCTCGGCCGGCGCTGTCCGCCAGCATTCTAGCCAGGTCCTCGCTGGAGCGAAGCGTTCCCTCCACGCATAAGGCTACAACAAAAGCGGAGTTGGGCAGCTTGGCCCGAACTGCGGCGGCCTCTTTCTCTAGGGCTGCGGCGATCTGGGCGGGGGAGGGGTCCTCCGGCAACCGCTCCTCCGGCAGCTCGGTGATCTCCAGCTTGCAATACCGGGACAGGCGCTTGGCGTATTCCGCCACAGCCTCCGTGTAGAACTTTTCTTTCAGCTTCCCAACGCACAGAATGGTTATTTTTTGCATACGGCCCTCCTGACCAGGACATGGGCGGGACCCAGGGTATCCCGGGGGGCCACAGATAGGGCTGGCTCCAGTCCCGCAGCCATCAGAGCTGTCTTCACAGCGGCCAGAGCCATGGCAGGGGTGTTGTTTTCCCGGCTCAGGTGGGCCAGCACGATTTCCGACGCACCCCGCTCGGCCAGTGTTACGGCGAAGGCGGCGGCGTCGCTGTTGCTCAGGTGCCCTTCCTGGCCAAGGATCCGCTGTTTCAAATAATAGGGGTAGGGACCGCTGCACAGCGTCTCCACGTCATGGTTGGCCTCCAGTACCGCCAGGTCCACACCCGGCAGCAGTTCCGCCGCCTGATCGGTGACGTAGCCGGTGTCAGTCAGCACCCCTACGCTGCCGTCGGCTGTGTCCAGCCGGTAGCCGCAGGCGCCAGGGGCATCGTGGGAGGTGGCAATGGCGGTAACGGCGCAGGAACCCAGTTCAAAGGATACCCCCGGCTCCACTGCGCATAGCCGGTCCTCCAGTTCCGGCAGCCGGTTCAGAAGAGCCCGGCATGTCCGGGCTGTGGCCCAGACCGTTGCGTCGCTGCGTTTGAGCAGTGTCCGCAGGCCGGAGATGTGGTCCGTGTGGGTGTGGGTGATCAAAATGGCGTCCAGATCACCGGGGCCCAGGCCCAGAGTGGCCAAAGAAGCGGCGATGCGGCGGCAGGAAACGCCGGCGTCCAGCAGAATGCGGGTCCCACCGGAGAGAATCACCAGTGCGTTCCCGGAGGAACCGCTGGCCAGAGTATGTATAACCGTCAAAACAACGACCTCGCATAAACAATCCGCGCCCGCACCGGTAAGCTGCCCACGAGGGCCGCTTTCCCATCGCGGACGCGGAGAATCTGTAATTTTATGCCGGGAACGTTTATCCGATGTGGGCCTCCAGCTCCTCGGACTCCCCGGGTTCCTCCACAGCGCGGATATCGGCGCCCAGCCCCTGCAGTTTGGTTACGATATCCTCGTAACCACGCTCAATGTATTGGACGCAACTGATCTCGCTCTGGCCACGGGCGGCTAGGGCAGCAATGACCAGCGCCGCGCCGGCTCGCAAATCGCAGGCCTGAATGGGCGCGCCGGTGAGATGGTCCACACCCTCCACCACAGCGGTCTTGTCATCCACCTGAATGGACGCGCCCATGCGCTTGAGCTCGTCCACATAGCGGTAGCGGCCGTTGTTCCAGATGCTCTCCGTTACCAGAGAGGTGCCCTCCGCCAGGCAGAGGACCGTGGTGATCTGGGGCTGCATGTCCGTGGGGAAACCGGGGTAGGGCATGGTTTTGACATTGGCCTTTTGAATGGGATTGTTCCGCCGGACCAGGAGGGTGTCCTCGTGCTCCTCCACCTCAACACCCATTTCCACCAGTTTGGCGGTGATACAGTCCATGTGTTTGGGAATGATATTCTTGATGAGGATCTGTCCGCCGGTGGCGGCCACAGCGGCCATGTATGTGCCGGCCTCGATCTGATCGGGAATAATGGCGTAACTGCCACCCTGCAGGTGGTCCACGCCGCGGATTTTGATGGTGTCTGTGCCAGCGCCCCGGATATTGGCCCCCATCGAATTGAGGAAGTTGGCCAGGTCCACAATGTGGGGTTCCTTGGCAGCGTTTTCGATAACGGTGGTCCCCTCCGCACGGACGGCGGCCATCATGATGTTCATGGTGGCACCAACGGACACCACATCCAGGTAGATGTTGGCGCCCTTCAGTCGGCCAGCTTCGGTGGAAGCGTGGATGAAACCGCCTTCGACCACCACCTTGGCGCCCAGAGCCGTAAAGCCCTTGACGTGCTGGTCGATGGGACGGACGCCGAAGTTGCAGCCGCCGGGCATGGCCACCTCCGCCTGGCCAAACCGGCCCAGCAGGGACCCGATGAGGTAATAAGAGGCCCGCATCTTCCGGGCCAGATCATAGGAGGTTCGGGTGGAACGGATGTGGCTGGAATCAATCTCCACTGTGTGGCGGTTGATGGTGCGGATTCCCGCACCCAGGTGCTCCAGAATCTTCAGGGACAGCGTTACGTCAGAAATCTGGGGAATGTTCTCAATGCGGCAGACTCCGTCCACCAATAAAGCTGCGGGGAGAATGGCGACGGCGGCGTTTTTGGCACCGCTGATCTCCACCTCGCCAAACAGGGGATGACCACCCTGCACAATATACTTTGTCAAAATCGTTACCCTCTCTTCAAAAGGCGCTTTCTTTTGCGGCGGCAAACCGGCTTCGCAGTCAGTTTGCCCGGCCAGCGGCGCTTCATACCCGCGCCGCTGGCGCGGGCAGGGTAAAATTTCCGCTGGTCAAAGCTCACACACATTCACTATACCATATCTGGAGGAGAAATGCAAATCATTCCTGCTCATACGCTTTAAAAGAAGAAAAAACAGGAAAAACAACATAAAATTCAAGAAATGGAAACTTTATGCCAAAGACACAGCTCCTGTTATGCAGTTGACATAATAGCTGGCGGTGTCGGTGACTACACACCAGGCCGGGGCAAGGGTCATCAAAGCGGTGGTAGTGCTCTGTAACTCAAAGCACAGGTACAGGTCCGTCACGGCTGTACCCACAGCGCCTTCCCGAATGGTATTCAGGAAGGCGGCCAGGGCCGACAGGGCCGATAGCGGCTCCTCTCCGGAGGAAGATGTGGTGCCGCTGTCGGGCAGATGGGTGCCGATGGCCCGTTTCAGCACGCCGTTCTCCACAGTGAAGGTGACGGCGCAGCCGATGACCGGATAGTCCTGATAATATTGAACGGCGGTCACTGTACCAGTACCGTCTTCCATGGAAATGGTCAGATCTCTATAGCCAAAAGTGTCGCAGAAGTCCTGAAAGTAGTCCCTGAGATCCTCCAGCGGGCGGTTACACACTACGTCAAAGCTGCCGTTGGAACGGAATTGGGCGGCTCCGCTCTCCTCGGCGTAACCAAAAATGCCTCCGCCCTGATCGGTGCGGACGGGATTTCCTCCCAGCAGATAGGCGGCAAGGGTTTGCTCCTCCGCCTCGTCCCGGATCAGTGTCAGGGAGGGAGGAGGCGTCTCATCGGAGATGAGCTTGGCATCCAGTGATACGCCGGCGGCGGAAAACAGAGCCACCAACTGTTCCCGGGCCTGACGGTGGGAGGCGTGCTCAGCATTGATCCGTATGGCCAGGGATCCCAGCAGGCATAGATTCAGCAGGGCCAGAATCAGGATGATGATGTTTTTCAGCCTGCGGCTCTCCATTTCCGTCTCCTTTCCAGGCTCCGTTGGGAGCCCAATTTCCGGTTACTCCGCCAGCCACTGGGCACTGACATTTGCGCCGTTGTCAGCGTAGCCGATAGACAGCTCCTTCCCTGCGTATTCGTCGGCCGCAATGGCCAGGGCCTGCCGCAGGGGAAGTAGCGAACTTTCCGCAGTGGAGGAAACATACTGCCGGAACCGTAGGGACAGCCCTGTCACGGTGGTATGGGTCAGGGTGACCTCCGCGGCGGTCCCACCGTCAGAGAAGCGGATAGGCACACCGCTGACATGGTATCCAAAGCGTAAAGTGGTGGTTTCCCCAGTCTGGCTCACCGACTCCAAATATAAAGAGGCCTCACCCGACAGATCTCCCAGAAGCTTCCACAATAGTGAGGTGATGCCGTCCACAGCCTCCCGAAGAGTGGGGATGTCCTCCTCTGCGTTGATCTCCACAGCGGGTTCTTCACTGCTTTCGTAAACAATAGTACCGTTGCTCTTGATTTGCAGGGAACGGTTGGTCTCCCGAATGATTTCCGTGCCACTGGCGTCGGAATAGCGGTTTTTGGTGCTGGGGTTGAACCCCAGGGCAACGAGGATTTCATCTGTATTGGTCAGAGGATTGGACGCGGACAGGACCGGCAGTGCCGGCAGCTCCGCCAGCAGCAGGGAGCGGGGAGCAATACGGCTATATGTGGGATCTAGGCCCGCCTCATCGAATGCAAAGGAGGCCACACCAAAGGAGCAGCCGTTGACGGTGTCAGTCAAGTCTTCGGTGGAGAGGGGAGGAATCTGGCAGGACGAGTAGGTATCGTCGCCGTCCCAGATGTAGAGCCGGACATCACCGTCATGGGAAGAGAGAACGATCTGGCGGGCGCTCACGGTATCAAAGCTATATTTGCTGTCGCCACCCACCAGCTCCGACAGAATGGACAGTGGCAGGGGAGAGAGAAAGTCGTAATAGACGGAGACGGATTCCAGTGCGGAGACAAAATCCATTTCCCGGCAAGCGGCCAGAGTTCCGGCGGAACCCAGAGCCTCCTTCAGCAGCAATCCCAGGTCCGAGAAAGCTTCCGCGTCGGTGGTGAGATAGGCGCCGTAGCGGTCATAAGCACCGGTAACCACAACCCGAACCGGAGCTGTAAGGACCGCTGTCTGAGAGGTGGCATCGCCTACAGCGACGCCAGCAAACCGGTCCGACAGTCTGCCCTGGTCGGAGATCAGGTTATAGATCTGAGACTGGGCAAACAACAGCACCGCAGACAGAGACAGCACCACAATGGCAATATTCTGCAAGATGTCGCGACGACCGCGGCGGGGGGATTCCATAGGGCGCACCTCCTCTCTGGTGGAATAGGCAGATCAGCTGGGCAGGGGCCGGGGGCCGCCGATGGGCAGCGTCAGCCGCACGGTGGTACCAGGGCCCTGGTGGGGGGCCAGGGCGATGGTGCCATGATGTCGCTGGACAATTTCCTTGGCGATGGACAGGCCCAATCCGGTGCCGCCGGACTCCCGGGACCGGGCCTTGTCCACCCGGTAGAACCGCTCGAAGATCCGGTCCCGGTCCTTTTCCGGGATGCCGATGCCGTCGTCGCACACCTCCATCCACACCTCTGACTCCGTGGAACCGGCGGTGATGACAATATGCCCGCCGTTGGGAGTGTATTTGATGGCGTTGCTGATGATGTTCATCATCACCTGTTCCAGCCGGCTGCGGTCGCCCACAATCAGGGGTAGGCTCTCCGGTGGGTTGTAGGTGAGGGTGTGGAGCCGTTGTTTGGCGGCCAGGGCATTGGCCCGGGTCACGCTCTCAATGGCGTCCCCGAAGGGGAAGCGGGAGAGCACCAGCTCCGCATTGCCCGCGTCCAGCCGGCTCAGGGTCAGCAGGTCCTGGACGATATGGGTCATCCGGTCCGTCTCGGTGATAATGATGTCCAGGAAGCTGTTGGCGGTGTCCTGGGGGATGTCCCCGCCGCCGTCCCGGAGGGTCTCGGCGTAGCTGCGGACGTTGGTCAGGGGGGTGCGCAACTCGTGGGACACGTTGGCCACGAACTCCTTGCGGCGCTCCTCGTTGCGGTGCTGCTCCGTGATATCGTGGAGGACGATCAGCACGCCGCCGCTGGCCTGATCAGAGAAGGGGGCCAGATACAGCTCCAGTGTCCGGTCACCGACAACCATCTCTCCCTCGGCGTAGTTGGGCCGCTGGAGAGCCAGCATTTCCTGAAAGGGGTATACGGAGCCGAAGAGCTGGTCGTAGGTGCTGTCCGCCGGCACAGACCGCTGCAGCATGGCTGTGGCGGCGGGGTTGCAGTGGATCAGGTTGCCCTCGTGATCGAAGGCCACCACGCCGTCAGTCATATGGAGAAACAGCGTGTCCAGCTTGTTGCGCTCGTTTTCCACGGCGGCCAGAGTGGATTCCAGCACGCCTGCCATCTCGTTGAAAGTGCCGGTCAGGATGCCGATCTCATCGGTGGATTCCACCGGCAGCTTGCTGTCAAAGTCTCCGGCGGCCACCTTTTCGGCGCTGGCGGTCAGCTTTTCAATGGGGCCCACCATGGTCTTGGACAGCAGAAAGCTCAGCAGTACGGAAATCAGTAGGCCGATGATCAGTGCCTGCATGATGATGAGGAACAGTTGGCTGTTGAGGCCGGAGACCGTATCCTTATTGTCCAGAACATAGATGATGAAGGTGTTATCACCGGCCAGGATAGGAATGGCCACATCCATGAAGCCGGCGGTGATGTCGCTCTCGTCTCCCACCAGAGTGCCGTCCCCCTGGGCCACAGCGTTCCGGGCCGTCAGAAGGTTGGCGGTCTGTTCCCGGGGCAACTCCGAGGCGTCGGTGGAGCCGGCCAGAAACTCGCCGGTCTCCCCGTCCAGCACGAAGTAGTTGCGGGTACGGTAGTCGATGCCCAGCTCCCCGGCCCGGGCGTCCACCAGCAGACGGATCTGCTCAGCACCGTCCGGCAGGGCGGCGTTGCTGCGGAGAGTAGCCATGAAATCTCCGTTTCCCTCTCCAAAGACGTCGTTCATCTGCTGGTAGAAGGTGTCGATATAGAAGCTGGAGACGCTGGTGGTCAGGAAGGCACCTACCACCGCCATCAGCGACGTGATGAGCAGCAGCAGGATCAGCATCAGCTTCATGTGCAGGCTTCTGAACAAAGGTCTCACCTTCTTTCAGACGGTAATGACGGGGCAGTCATGTGGCGGAGAAGTAGTACCCTGCGCCCCGGCGGGTCAGGATATAGACCGGATTGGCGGGGTCCGCCTCGATTTTTTCCCGCAGACGGCGGACGGTCACGTCCACCGTGCGCACATCGTCGCCCACATAGCCATAGTTCCACACCTGCTCCATCAGGTCGATGCGGGAGTAGACCTTGTTGGGGTGGCTGGCCAGGAAGGTCAGCAGCTCATACTCCCGCTGCGTCAGGTCGATGGCTTTTCCGGCCCGGAAGACCTGATGGCTGTCGGTGTTGATGGCCAGGTCCCCGGACACCGGCATGGCTGACGCCGCGGCGGAGGCCGGAGCCGCTGCCATGGAAGTGCGGCGGATGTTGGCGCCCACCCGGGCGATCAGCTCCCGCATGGAGAAGGGCTTGGTGATATAGTCGTCGGCACCGATCTCCAGCCCCAGGACCTTGTCCGCCTCTTCCTCCCGGGCGGTGAGGATGATGACGGGCACATTGTCGCCCTTTTCCCGCAGGGCGCGGCACACGTCAAAACCATTCATCTTGGGCAGCATCACGTCCAGCAGGATCAGGTCCGGGTTCACGGAGAGGGCCTTGGACAGACCATCCTCCCCGTCGTACGATTCACAGGTTTGGTATCCCTCCCGCTGGAGATTGAAGCGCAGGATATCCACAATGTTTTTCTCGTCCTCTACAATGAGGACGGTCTTCTGGCTGTTCATATTTTCCTCCCGCAGCGTTTACAGATCCAGCAGGACCTTGGTTTTCAGTACGGCAGCGATGGTCTTGGCGTCCTCAATTTCCCCGTCCATGACCCGGTGGACCATCTCCGTGAAGGGGATCCGCTCCACGTTCAAAAATTCATCCGGGTCCAGATGCTGGTCCTCCATGTGCAGGCCACGGGCCAAAAACAGATGCAGCTTTTCGCCGTAGCAGCCCGGGGCGGGCAAAATGACGCCCAAAGGCAGCAGGGTGTCCGGCACGGCGCCGGTCTCCTCTTTCAGCTCCCGCAGAGCGCCGGTGACCGGATTTTCTCCCTCATCCAGCTTGCCGGCGGGGATCTCCAGCAGCAGCTTTTTGAAGACATAGCGGTACTGGGTGACGGTCAGCACGTTGTTGCGCTCGTCCAGAGGCAGCACCGCCACGCCGTCCACGTGGTCAACCACTTCCCTCTGGGAGGTATGGCCGTTGGGCAGCAGCACCTCGTCCACATGGACGTGGCACAGCAGCCCATCATACACGTCTTTCCGGCTGAGTGTTTGCTCAGTCAGGTCCGTAGGCTGGGTCATGTCAAAACACCTCGTAATGTTTAGAGTTTCAACCACCGTGTGAAAACGGGGTCGGGGCAGATTGATTCAGTAATATCACATTATATCATGTCCGCCAGGAAAAGCCAACTGCTTCTTTCTCTTGAAGAACGGGCAGAATCATGGTATACTAACTTGACTTTACCGGTATCTGGTATTCCGGCGGAAGAGAGGTGAGCCCCACGGAGAAAAAGGGAATCAAGATCGCGGCGCAAAACCGCAAGGCCTTTCACGACTACTTCGTGGAGGACCGGTACGAGGCCGGCGTGGAGCTGGCCGGAACAGAGGTCAAATCCATTCGGGCCGGTACGCTGAACCTGAAGGACTCCTACTGCACGGTGAAGGACGGGGAGCTGTTCGTTCATGGGATGCACATCTCCCCCTATGAGAAGGGCAACATCTTCAACAAGGACCCGGTCCGGTCCCGGCGGCTGCTGATGCACAAGCGGGAGATCCGCAAGCTCCACGCCCTGATCCAGCAGGAGGGATACACCCTGGTGCCCTTATCGGTGTATTTCAAGAACGCCCGGGTGAAGGTGGAGATCGGTCTTTGCAAGGGCAAGAAGAACTACGACAAACGGGCGGCCGCCGCCCAGCGGGACGCCCGCCGGGAGATCGACCGCACCCTGAGAGAAAGGAATCGATGAACATGTCTGAAGTGAAAAACCCCATCGTCACCATCACCATGGAAAACGGCGCCGTCATGACCGGGGAACTGTACCCGGAGAAGGCGCCCAACACCGTCAACAATTTCATCGCCCTGGCCAACAGCGGTTTCTACGATGGCCTGATCTTCCACCGGGTGATCCCCGGCTTCATGATCCAGGGCGGCTGCCCCAACGGCAACGGCATGGGCGGCCCCGGCTACGACATCAAGGGCGAGTTCGCCGGCAACGGCTTCGCCCAGAACGACCTGCGGCACACCACCGGCGTGCTGTCCATGGCCCGGGCCATGCACCCGGACTCCGCCGGCAGCCAGTTCTTCATCATGGTGGCGCCGGCGCCCCATCTGGACGGCCAGTACGCCGCCTTCGGCCAGGTGACCGACGGCGTGGAGGAGGCCATCCGCATCTCCGAGGTGCCCACGGACCGCAACGACAAGCCCAAGACGCCGGTGGTCATCCAGTCCATCCGGGTGGACACCCAGGGCGTGGAGTATCCGGCGCCCAAGAAACGCTGAGGCGGGAGGCGCGTGCCATGAAAACGGCCATTATCACTGGCGCCTCCTCGGGCCTGGGCCGGGAGATCGTGCGGCAGTTGTCGGACGTATTCCCGGAGATTGGCTGCTGTTGGCTGATTGCCCGTCGGCGGGAGCGGCTGGAGGAGATCGCCCAGTCCTTGCCCAATCTGTCGGTGGAGTGCCTGGACCTGGACCTGTGCAGTCCTACCAGCTTCGCGGTTTTGAAAACCCGTCTGGAGGCGGAGCGGCCGGAGGTGACCCTCCTGGTCAACTGCGCCGGCTGCGGCTTTCTGGGGGAGCTGGGCCAGGGCCATACCGACCAGCAGACCCGCATGATCGACCTGAACCTGCGGGCATTGACGGCAGTGACGGACCTGGTGCTGCCCTATATGGGGCAGGGCGGGCGCATTCTGAACGTGTCCTCCATCGCCTCTTTCTGCCCCACGCCCCGGATGACGGTGTACGGTGCCACCAAGGCATATGTGTCCTCCTTTACCATTGGGCTGGGGGAGGAGCTGCGCCGTCGGGGGATCACCGTCACGGCGGTGTGCCCCGGTCCCATGCGGACGGAGTTCCTGGACGTGGGCGGCATCACCGGAAATTCCCGGGCCTTTGCCATGCTGCCTTACTGTGACCAGGTACGGGTGGCCGGCGGTGCCCTGCGGGCAGCCCGGGAGGGGCGCAGCATCTACACGCCCCGGCTGTTTTACAAGTTCTACCGGCTGCTGGCCAAGGTGGTGCCGGTAAAGCTGATGGTGAAGATTACCGGCACCTGAGGCAGATTTCACGGAATTGTAACACACTTCGCAGATAGATTGTGATATGATCCTATATACGGCGGATCCCGCTCCGGTGCAGAGAAGCGCACCGGAGCGGGCCCTGAATTCTCACACCTGGGGGTGTACCGGTTTCGACGGGGGTATGGAGACCGGACTAGCGGGCGGCGGCGCCTGACCGCCATAAAACGGGCAATTTATAAATTAAATAACAACAACACTGTTGCTGTT
>ULXJ01063217.1_pt1 | contig 13729 bp, 11 predicted proteins | sample 1960981 | NCBI WGS metagenome assembly ULXJ01 (sample SAMEA4835830, study PRJEB28245) | human gut metagenome | biome: gut microbiome; material: fecal sample | place: Denmark | collected 2008 | reverse complement strand
GCCGCATCAGCGGCGTCAGCCCGGCGGACATGGCGGCACTGATGATTTATCTGGAGCGGCCGGGCCAGACGAAGGACCGCCCCTCCCACGAACATTCTTCCCCAGGAAATGAGGCGTTTTCATGATCGTTGACCTGACCCACACCATCTCGGCGGACATGCCCGTCTACCCCGGAGATCCGGAGGTGACCCGGGAGAGCGCCGCCACCATGACACGGGACGGCTACCGGGTGGCCCGGCTCACACTGGGCACCCACACCGGTACCCATATGGATGCCCCGTACCACATTCTGGACCACGGGACCACTCTGGAAGAGCTGCCGGTATCCCAGTTCTGCGGACGGGCGGTGGTACTGGACGTGTCCCGGCTCACCGGCGGCGTCATCAGCGCCCAGTTCCTGCGGGAGCGGTGCTGCGCGCTGCGGCAGGCGGACTTTGTGCTGTTTTACACCGGCTGGGAGGCCCGTTGGGGCAGCAGCGCCTTTTTCGAGGATGGCTTTGCCGTGCCCGACCATGAGGCGGCCAAGTACCTGGTCTCCTGCGGACTCAAGGGCGTGGGCACCGACGCCCCCGGCGTGGACCCCCTGGCCGGTCCCCACGACGCCCACCGGGTCCTGCTGTCCGGCGGTGTGGTGATTCTGGAGAACCTGTGTCTGAAACGGGTGGTGGAGCGGCGGGACCTGATGCTCTTCGCCCTGCCCCTGAAATGGGAGGGCGCCGACGGCGCGCCGGTGCGGGCCGTGGCAGAATTCCGGGAGTTCCCGGAGGAAGATGGAGGCGAAACCACATGAGAAAGTTTCTGGCCATCGTGGTGTGTAAGCTGGGCCGGGCCGTGGGCGCCCTGGTGGGCAAGGGCAGCTCCATGCCCGGCAAGTTCGCCCTGAAGATCTGCCCGGACATTCTCTCCCGGGTGCAGTTGCCCCCCTGCGTCATCGCAGTCACCGGCTCCAACGGCAAGACCTCCACGGTGGAGATGATCGCCGCTGTGCTGCGTGCCGCCGGCAAGACCGTGGTCTACAACGCCGAGGGCTCCAACCAGATTGAGGGTGTCACCACCGCGGTGCTGACCCACGCCACCCTGGGCGGCCGGGTCCGGGCGGACGTGCTGCTGATCGAGTCCGACGAGCGCTACGCCGCCCACAGCTTCCGCTATTTCCACCCCACCCACTTCGTCATCACCAACCTGTACCGGGACCAGTTGACCCGCAACGGCCACCCGGAATGGGTCTACGATGCCTTGCTGCCCGCCATCCATCCGGATACGGAGCTGATCCTCAACGCCGACGACCCCCTGTCCTCCTGCTTCGCCCGGGGACACGAGAAGGTACGCTGGTTCGGCCTGGACCACTGCCCCACCGACCAGGACCAGCCCGGCGGCGTCTATCACGACGGCGCATACTGCCCGGTGTGCGGCGGGCCCATGACCTATGACTTTGTCCACTACAACCACATCGGCGCCTATCACTGCGCCAAATGCGGCCACCACCGTCCGGAGCAGACCGACTTCACCGCCACCGCCCTGGACCTGGAGGGCGGCAAGCTGACCCTGGACGGACAATTCACCGTGTCCCTGGCCTTCCGCAGCATCTACAACGTCTACAACATTCTGGCGGCCTACGCCGCCTGCCGTCTGGCCGGGGTGCCCGGGGAGACCATTGCGGGAACCGTCAGCAACTATATCCTGAAAAATGGCCGGATGCAGACCTTCTTCCTGGGCGGCCACCACGGTACCCTGCTGACCAGCAAGCACGAGAACTCCATCGCCTATGACACCAACCTCCGCTATATCCGTCAGGAGGCGAAGCGCCCCTGCGTGGTGCTGGTCATCGTGGACGCGGTGAGCCGCAAATACTTCACCAGTGAGACCAGTTGGCTGTGGGACATCGACTTCGACCTGTTGAACTGCCCCCAGGTGAAGAAGGTAGTGCTGTCGGGCCGGTACTGCAACGACCTGGCGGAGCGGTTCTCCTTCACCGCCCTGCCCCAGGAAAAGATTCAGGTGATCGGGGACATCCCCGCCGCCGCTGCGGCTCTGGAGGCCCAGGGGGATGAGGACCTGTACGTGGTCACCTGCTTCTCCGACCGGGACAAGCTGCTGGATCTGCCCGCCGTGAAAAAGGAGGCGCTGTGATATGGACATGAAGATCATCCATCTTTATCCCGACCTCATGAACCTCTACGGCAGCTATGCCAACGTATCCGCCCTGAAGCGCCTTCTGGAGCGGCTGGGCCACACCGTGACGGTGGAGACCGTAAACCCCGGTGACAGCGCCGCCCTCTCCGGCGCGGACTTTCTTTTCATGGGCGCCGGCACCGAGCGGCGGCAGGCCTTTGCCCTGGCTGATTTTGCCCGCTTCGGTGGCGATGTGAAGGCTTTGGCGGCGGACGGGGGCGCCATGCTGTTCGCCGGCACCGCCATGGAGCTGCTGGGCGATTCCATCACCGACGCCGCCGGCACCGTCCGGGCTGGCATCGGTCTCGCGGACTTCACCGCCGTCCAGGGCAAGCGGCGGTTCGTGGAGGATGTCTACGGCCACACGGACCTGTTCCCGGAGGCGGTGGTGGGCTTCATGAACAAGTGCGCCAAGATCAGCGGTGTCACCACGCCGTTGCTGACGGCCCTGGACATGGGCTTCGGCAACGATGCGGAAAAGGGCCCGGAGGGCTTTCACCGGGACAATGTGTTTGCCTCGGAGCTGACGGGACCCATCCTGATCAAAAACCCGAAACTGCTGGAGACGGTGGTCGCCGCCATCCTCAGCCGCCGGGGAGCGCCGGTGCCGGAGGCCTGGCCTCTGGACGACTGGACAGCGCAGGGCTACACCATCACCGAAGAACAGCTTCGCCTCCGCTGTCGTAAATAAGGCAAAAAGGCGGGGGCTGTACCCCCGCCTTTTTGCCCATTCTCTTTCCCTGGATTCACCGCCGATGCCACCATCTGGGAAACCCGGACCACCACAGGCAGGCCCCTGCCTCATTGGCGGTCCCCTGCCCCGGACAATCCCGTCACAAGCCCTTCTTTCCACATCTTGGCTTGCCATTTGGGAAGCTGCCGTCCTTTCTCTGCGCCGCAAGAAGTGTTGTACAATTTCCTCTCTTGGAATTTGTAAATATTATGCAATTTCGCAAATTAATTTGCGAATCGTAGCGGTTTTTTCTTGACAAACTGGCCAAAAAATATGATATTTATTGTGGGAGAATTTCTGTGTGCCCTGAAATGAAATTCCGTATCGCGAAAAAACGAATGGAGACTTGAGGAGGAAACGCGTATGATTATGAAGTTCCTGAAGAAGATCCCCGCCGGTATGATGGTGGTGCCCATGCTGCTGGGCGCAGTCATCAATACCTTTATCCCGGAGATCGTCAACATCGGCTCATTTACCACTGCCGTGTTCACCAACGCTGGTGCCAACACCGCCATCGGCATCCAACTGTTCTGCCTGGGCACGACCTTGCGCTTCCGTGATATGGGCGGCGTTGTCAAGCGGGGCGGCGTGCTGCTGATCTCCAAGTTCATCATCGGTGCCGCCATCGGCATCGGCGTGGGCAAGATCTTCGGTGCCGAGGGTCTGCTGGGTCTGAGCGCTCTGGCCATCATCTCCGCCGTGACCAACTCCAACGGCTCTGTGTATCTGGCTTTGATGAACAGCTACGGCGATAACGTGGACCAGGCCGCCATGCCGCTGCTGGCCATCAACGACGGCCCCCTGCTGACCATGTTCGCCATGGGCGTGGGCGGTCTGGCTGACATCCCCCTCATCACCCTGGTGGCTGCCATCGGCCCCATCCTGATCGGCATGATCCTGGGCAATCTGGACAAGGATCTGTCCGACTTCCTGGCTCCTGCCGGCACGATCCTGCTTCCCTTCGTGGGCTTCTGCCTGGGCGCCGGCATGAATCTGACCAATATCGCCAAGGGCGGCGCCCAGGGCATCCTGCTGGGCCTGATCACCTGCCTCATCGGCGGTGCCTTCATCGTTCTGTGCGACAGGGTCATCAGCCGCCGTCCCGGCTATGCCGGCTGGGCCGTGGCCACCACCGCCGGCAACGCCGTTGCCGTACCCGCCGTCATTGCCGGAGCCGACCCCACCTGGGCCGCTTACTCTGACATCGCCACTTCTCAGGTGGCCGCTTCCGCCATCCTGACCGCCATTCTGGTGCCCTTCATCACCTCCTGGTGGGCCAAGAAGTACGGCTGCCCCAAGTTCCCCAAGGATGAGGCCCAGAAGGCCTTGTTTGAAAAACAGGCTTAAACCGTTATTTGAGGATCGAAAGGAGATACATACAACATGCTGAATGCCATGATCGTGGAGGCGGCGAAGGACAACGTGATCGTCGCCATCGAGCCCATCAAAAAGGGCGACACCGTGACCTACAACTGCGCCGGCGAGGAGAAGAGCCTCACCGCCCTGGAGGATATCACCATCTACCACAAGCTGGCTGCCCAGGACATCAAGAAGGGTGAGCCCATCATCAAGTACGGTGAGCACATCGGCCTGGCCGCCCGGGACATCAAGAAGGGCGAGCACGTCCATTGCCACAACCTCCAGGAGCACCGCGAAAACCTGGACAACAAGGGATAAGGAGGATTCACAGATGAACTTTTTCGGATATAAGCGTCCCGACGGCCGCGTTGGCGTCCGCAACAAGGTTTTGATTCTGCCCGCCAGCGTCTGCGCCTCCGACACCACCCGCATCATCTCCCAGCAGGTGGTCGGCTCCGTCACCTTCAACAACCAGCTCGGCTGCTCCCAGGTGGCCTCCGACCAGCAGTTCACCATGGACGTCATGGCCGGCTATGCTGCCAACCCCAATGTGTACGGCACCGTGGTCGTCTCTCTGGGCTGCGAGAACTGCCAGATGGATCTGGTGGTGGAAGCCATCCGCCAACGCACCAACAAGCCCCTCAAGCAGGTCATCATCCAGGAGGCCGGCGGCACCCTGAAGGCCATTGACATGGCCGTCCGCTATGCCAAGGAAATGGTGGAGGAGGCCTCCCTGCTGCAGAAGGAGGAGTTCCCCATGTCCGAGCTGATCATCGGCACGGAGTGCGGCGGCTCTGATCCCACCAGCGGCCTGGCCGCCAACCCCCTGATCGGCCAGCTCAGCGACCTGATCGTTAAGGAGGGCGGCACCTCCATTCTCTCCGAGACCACCGAGTTCATCGGCGCCGAGCACATTCTGGCCCGCCGCGCCGCCACCCCCGAGGTCCACGACCGTATCTTTGAGATCGTGCACCGCTATGAGAAGGCCCTCCAGTTGGTGGGCGAGGAAGTCCGCGAGGGCAATCCCTCTCCCGGCAACAAGGCCGGCGGCCTGACCTGCCTGGAGGAGAAGTCCCTGGGCTGCATTCACAAGGGCGGCCACAGCCCCATCAACGCTGTGTATGACTACGCCAAGCAGGTGGAGGCCAAGCAGGGCCTGGTCATCATGGACACCCCGGGCAACGATCCCTCCTCTGTGGCGGGCATGGTGGCCGGCGGTGCCCAGATCGTGGTGTTCTCCACGGGCCGCGGCACGCCCACCGGCAATCCCCTGGCTCCCGTTATCAAAATCACGGGCAACAAGCTGACCTATGCCAACATGGTGGACAACATCGATGTGGACGCCTCTCCCCTGATCTATGGCACCAAGACCATGGAACAGTTGGGCGATGAGCTGCTGAAGCTGACACAGGAAGTGGCCTGCGGCAAGCAGACCAAGGCCGAGTCCCTGGGCTATACGGAGATGGCAATCGCCCGGGTGTGCAACTTCGTGTGATTTACATTTGCCGGTTGACACAAACCAGCCGGTAACCATACACAACTGCGGCCGCACGATTTGTGACCCAACGTCGTGCGGCCGCAACTTTGCCCTTCTGATAACGTGCTATGTCCTGAAACCACGTGCCGTTTACGGCACATATTTTATGATACAGGAGATGAATGTCCCATGAAGAAGAAATATGTCGTCATGGACGGCAACACCGCTGCGGCTCATGTGGCCTACGCCTTCACGGAGGTGGCGGCCATCTATCCCATCACCCCCTCCTCTCCCATGGCGGAGAAGGTGGATGAGTGGTCCGCCAAGGGCCGGAAGAACCTCTTCGGCTCCACGGTGGACGTGATCCAGATGCAGTCTGAGGCCGGCGCCGCCGGTACCTGCCACGGCTCTTTGCAGGCTGGCGCCCTGACCACCACCTTTACCTCTTCCCAGGGCCTGATGCTGATGATTCCCGCCATGTACGCCATGGGCGGCCAGTTCCTGCCCAGCGTCATGCACATCGCCTCCCGCGTGGTAACTTCCAACCACCACTCCATCTTCGGTGATCATACCGACTTCATGACCTGCCGCACCACTGGCTACGCCATGCTGATGTCCTCCTCCCCCCAGGAGGCCATGGACCTGGGCGCTGTGGCCCACTTGTCCGCCATCAGCGGCAAGTACGCCTTCATGCACTGCTTCGACGGCTTCCGCACTTCCCATGAGATGCAGCGGATCGAGGCCCTGGACTATGAGGACCTGCGGGAGCTGGTGGACTACGACGCCCTGAAGGCCTTCCGCTGCCAGTCCCTGAACCCGGAGCATCCCACCAACCGGGGCAACAACGTCAATCCTGACGTCTACTTCCAGTGCAAGGAAGGCGCCAACGAAAAGGCCGCTTCCATCCCCGACAAGGTCCAGCACTACATGGACGAGATCAACAAGCTGACCGGCCGGGACTACAAGCTGTTCAACTACTACGGCGCTCCCGACGCGGAAGAGGTCATCGTGGTGATGTGCTCCGCCTCCGAGGCCGTGAAGGAGACGGTGGACTACCTGAACAAGCAGGGCCGGAAAGTGGGCATGGTGCAGATCCACCTGTACCGTCCCTTCTCCGTGAAGCACTTTGCCGCCGCCATCCCCGCCACCGTCAAGAAGATCGCCGTGCTGGACCGTTCCAAAGAGACCGGCTCCGTGGGCGAGCCCGTGTACCTGGACGTAGTCACCGCGCTGAATCAGGCGGGCCGGGGCGATATCCGCGTGGTGGGCGGCCGGTACGGCCTTTCCTCCAAGGACACCACCCCCGGTCAGTTCATCGCTGTGTATGACAACCTGAAGCTGGACAACCCCAAGAACAGCTTCACCATCGGCATCAACGACGACGTGACCCACACCTCCCTGGACTACAAGGAAGTGGAGCTGGCCCATCCCGGTGAAGTCTCCTGCAAGATCTGGGGCCTGGGCGGCGACGGCACTGTGGGTGCCAACAAGAACGCCATCAGCACCATCGGCTTGGTGGCCAACAAATATGCTCAGGCCTACTTCTCCTATGACTCCATGAAATCCGGCGGCCTGACCCAGAGCCACCTGCGCTTCGGCGACACCCCCATCCGCTCCACCTATCTGGTGTCCTCCGCGGACTTCGTGGCGGTTCACGCCCCCACCTATGTCAACAAGTACGACACCACCGAGGACCTGAAGGACGGCGGCATCTTCCTGCTGAACTGCCCCTGGAGCGTGGAGGAGCTGGAGGAGCGTCTCCCCGGCAAGATGAAGCGGGATCTGGCCCGGAAACACGCCCAGTTCTACATCATTGACGCCGCCAAGCTGGCCACGGAGATCGGCCTTGGCGAAAAGCGGACCAACAACATCCTGCAGGCGGCCTTCTTCGCCCTGACCAAGGTGATTCCTCTGGACATGGCCGTGGAGGATATGAAGAAGAACAACTACAACTCCTACTTCAAGAAGGCCGGCCAGAAGATCGTGGACCTGAACAACCAGGCCGTGGATGTGGGTATCAGCGCCACTGTGAAAGTGGACATCCCCGAGAGCTGGGCCAACGCGGCGGACACGCCGGTGGCGGAGCCCAAGAACGCCACAGCCTTCGTCAAGGACATCGTGCTGCCTATGGACCGCCAGCAGGGCGACAAGCTGCCTGTCTCCGTGTTCAAGAAGCACGGCGTGCTGGACGGCACCTGGGAGAACGGCACTTCCGCCTTCTCCAAGCGGGGCGTGGCCACCAAGGTGCCCAAGTGGAATCCTGAGAGCTGCATCCAGTGCAACCGCTGCGCCATGTGCTGCCCCCACGCCGCCATCCGCCCCGTGCTGCTGACCGAAGAGGAGAAGGCCCAGGTGCCCGCCTCCTTCGTCACCGTGCCCGCCAAGGGCCTGGGCAAGGACGCTCCCGCTTACTCCTTCCGCATGCAGATCTCTCCCTATGACTGCCTGGGCTGCGGCGTGTGCCTGACCGCTTGCCCCGCCAACGCCAGTGACAAGACCGCCGATGCCCTGGTCATGACTCTCTTCGAGGAGATGAAGCCCGAGCAGGTCAACTTCGACGAAGTGGCCATGAATGACAAGTACCTGAAGAAGGATGTCATCAACAACAAGACGGTCAAGAACATCCAGTTTGCCAAGCCCTACTTCCAGTTCTCCGCCGCCTGCGCCGGCTGCGCCGAGACCACCTACATCAAACTGCTGAGCCAGATGGTGGGCGACCGCATGTACGCCGGCAACGCCGCAGGCTGCTCCTCCGCCATCTCCGGCGGCGCACCCATCCTGCCCTACTGCCGCGACAGCCAGGGCCACGGCCCCGCCTGGGAGCACTCCCTGTTCGAGGACAATGCCGAGTTTGCCTACGGCTTCTTCCACGCTCAGGATGCCATCCGCAAGGAGCTGCTGATCCGGCTGGAGGCCATGAAGGAAGCCGGCATCGCGCCTGCCGCCATCGAGGATTACCTGGCCAATTGGAACGACGGTGAGAAGTCCCGCGCCGTGTCCGACGCCCTGATCGCCGCCCTGGAAACGGCCGAGCAGACCGAGGACGTCAAGTACATCCTGGAGAACAAGGAGTATCTGTCCAAGAAGTCCATCTGGGCCATCGGCGGCGACGGCTGGGCCTATGATATCGGCTTCGGCGGCATCGACCACGTCATGGCCCAGAACCGGGACGTGAATTTGCTGGTGCTGGACACCGAGGTGTACTCCAACACCGGCGGACAGTCCTCCAAGGCCACCCCCACCTCCGCCGTGGCCAAGTTTGCCGCCGGCGGCAAGCAGGTGGCCAAGAAGGACCTGGGCGCCATTCTCATGAGCTACGGCTATGTGTATGTGGCCCAGGTGGCCATGGGCGCCGACCAGGCTCAGACCCTGAAGGCCCTGCGGGAAGCCGAGTCCTATCCCGGTCCCTCCATTGTCATCTGCTACTGCCCCTGCCTGGAACAGCACATCAAGGCCGGCATGGGCTGCACGCAGGACGAGATGAAGAAGGCCGTGGAGTGCGGCTACTGGCATCTGTATCGCTATGATCCCCGGCGGACGGCTGAGGGCAAGAATCCCTTCCAGTTGGATTCCGCTGAGCCCGATACCAGCAAGCTCATGGACTTCCTCATGGGTGAGAACCGCTTCGCCTCTCTGAAGAACAACTTCCCCGCCAAGGCCGACGCCCTCTATGCCAAGGAGGTCGCCGACGTCAAGGCCCGGTATGCCAAGTACCGCCGCATGGCGGATGAGACGGTGTAATTCCTGTCTCTTATCCTGCCCCCCACCCGCTTTTTCACGTGGAACCGCGGAGCAACGGCGGCAGAACGATCCCTTTTGCGCCGGCATGGCAAAAGCCATGCCGGCGCGTTTTTTCAGACGATACCCCCGGTCCTGCGTCAGCCGCCCGCAAGCAAAAAAGCCGCCCTGAACCCATCGGTTCAGGGCGGTTTTTTCACGGCGTCTGTCCCGCCGGTCTCAAGAGACAATGGAACCTTCCCGGCACCGGCGACAGCCGGTCCCTCAGCTCCGGGCCTTTTGGATCAGCGCTGCGGCCTCCTCCTTTTTCAGCACCTTGCCGCTGGACACCACCTTCCCGTCCACCACCAGGGCCGGGGTGGACATGACGCCATAGGCGGCGATCTGGGTAAAGTCCGTCACATGGCCCACGGCTGGGTCCATCCCCAGCTCCGTCAGCGCGGCCCGGACCACCTCCTCCAGAGCATTGCACTTGGCACACCCGGAGCCCAGCACCAGAATACCTGTGTTCCCGGGCTGGGTTCCACGCTCCGGTGCGGCTGCTGCCGGCTCCTTTTTCTTTCCGAACAATCCCATGGTACATACCTCCTGTAAATTAAATCAAAATGAATTGGAACGCATTGAAGAAATACCCCACCAGAATGATCCCCAGCACACAAATGCCCACGAACACCGCCAGCAGCCTGGGCTTGACGGCCTTCCGCAGCATGATGAGGGAGGGCAGGGACAAGGTGGTGACAGCCATCATGAAGGACAACACGGTACCAAGCTGCGCCCCCTTCGCCAGCAGGGCCTCCGCCACCGGAATGGTGCCGAAGATGTCCGCGTACATGGGCACGCCCACCACCGTAGCCAGCACCACGCCAAAGGGGTTGCGGCTGCCCAGCACCGTCTGAATCCAAGTCTCCGGGATCCAGTTGTGGATGACGGCTCCGATGGCGACACCCACCAGAATGTAGGGGAACACCTTTTTGAAGGTGCCCAGCATCTGCTCCCTGGCATAGACCAGCCGCTCCCTCTTCGTCAGGTCCGGATCCTCCAGATCCACACTGCCGGCGGAGAGAATAAAGGATTCCACATACCGCTCCATGTGGAGTTTTTCGATGATCGTGCCGCCGATCACCGCCACCGCCAAGCCCAGAATCACATAAATGATCGCCACTTTGGCGCCGAAAATGCTCATCAGCAGCACCAGGCTGCCCAGATCCACCATGGGCGAGGAGATCAGAAAGGAGAAAGTCACCCCCAGAGGCAGCCCCGCCCCAGTGAAGCCCATGAACAGCGGGATGGAGGAGCAGGAGCAAAAGGGCGTCACCGTTCCCAGCAGCGCGGAGATCAGGTTGGCCCAGAACCCACGGAAGCGGCCCAGAATCCTGCGGCTCCGCTCCGGAGGAAAATAGCTTTGAATATAGGAAATGATAAAAATCAGGGCGCACAGCAAAACGGTGATCTTCACCACATCATAGAGAAAAAATTGCACGCTGCCGCCCAGGCGTCCGCCGGTGTCCAGGCCTAGAGCGGAAAGCCCCCCGCCGATGAGATCGTTGAGCCACCGCATCCCCAGCACCTGGTTCTGGACAAACTGCCAGATGGTCATGGGAAATCCTCCCCTTCCAATAAAGTAATATATCAAAAAATTTTGATGTTTCCTGCCGGAAAAAGCGCCATCCTGTGGATGGCGTTCAGCCGCCGCATTTCGGGCAGTTCCCCTCCTGCTCTGCGTCCGGGGTGGTGAGGGTCCGCAGCAGCTCCACTGCCCGCTCCCGGCCGGAGGCACTCAAGCGGTAATGGGTCCACTTTCCCTCCTGCCGGCTGACGACCAGGCCGGAATCGCAGAGGATCTTCATGTGGTAGGAGAGGCCGGACTGGGTCAGGTCCATGGGCTCCAGCAGCACGCAGGCACACTTTTCCCCACTGCGGAGCTGTTCCAGGATCGCCAGCCGCTTGGGGTCACACAGGGCCTTGAACACCCTGGCGTTTTCCTGATGGTCCGTGCTCATGGTCTCACCTCACATCAAAACTTTTTGATGTATCGAGTATAGCCGCAGAGCCAGCATTTGTCAAGGGGATTTTTGTTCTGGTCCGCGGTGACCGGAACAAGCACGCAAAATGGGGTGCCGCCGCCAGGGTCTCCCGTGCCTGGGCAAAGGTGGTATGGCAGATCACATTGGACTCCGGCCCCCGCAGCGCCATGGCAATGCCCCGGCCCAGAGCCATACTGTCCTCCAGGAGAAAAATGTGACGCGTCAAAACACCTCATTTCCGTGGTCTCCTCCGCATGATACCACGGGGCTGTCCAAAACGGCATTAAAAAAAGCCGCTCTGTGCATGCAGAGCGGCCTTTCACCGGATTTCAGTCTTTCAGGATGCCGGAGACATCTCCTCCGGTGTCAGAGCGCGGCAGGTGGCCCGCTCGATCAGGGTGGGAGCCACCAGTTTTCGGGTGCAGACGGCCTGTTCCTGGGTTTCAAGCAGTTCCAGCACCAGACGCACCGCGGTCCGGGCCAGAACGGGCACATTCTGGGACAGTGTGGTCAACTGGATTCCGGGGAGGCTGGCATATTCAATGTTGTCAAACCCCATAAGGGAGATCTGCCGGGGCACCTCCACACCCAGCTCATCCGCCGCCTGGAGAACACCCAGAGCCACCGCGTCAGAGGCGGCAAAGATGGCGGTCTCCGGCAAGTCCCCGGACAACAGCTCCAGTCCCAGCCGGTGACCACTTTCCACGCTGGAGGCGGGGTCCGTGTTCTCCACGGTCCGCAGCTCCATTTCCAGAACCCTGGCAGCATCCCGGAAGCCCTTGTAGCGCAGCGTGTGGGAGGCGGTGCCCAGTCTCCGCCCCAGGTACACCACCCTCCGGTGGCCCAAGCGGTGGAGATACTGCGCAGCCATGTAGCCGCCGGCGTAATTGTCCACGCTGACGGCGTTGAACCGCAATTGTGAGGTATCTCTGGCGTGGCTGCCCAGCAGGACGGAGGGCACCGCATTGTGATACCGCCGCAAAAGATCGTGGGCCGCATCACTGGCGTTGACCAGCAGAATGCCGTCCACCCGCTGGCTGATGAGAAAGTCAAACAGCGTCTCGATCCGGTCGTCTCCCGGGCGGCCAGTGGACAGCATGACCTGATAGCCCTGGCTGCGGGCATACGTCTCAATATTCAGCGCCAGAGCGGCATAATAGGGATTTGAAATGGAGGGGAGAATCAGCCCCAGCACATTGGTGCGGCTGGAGACCAGACTCCGGGCCAACAAATTGGCCCGATACCCCTTTTCCCGGCACAGCTTCAAAACGCGCTCCCGGGTTTCCGGCCGGATCTCCGGGGCGTGGTTCAAGGCCCTGGACACTGTGGTAACAGAGACGCCGGCCATCCTCGCAATATCCTTGATCGTCACTTGCTGCACAGGCGTCCCTCCCTCCTGAAAACGTATCCGCGCAAATATCCGGTAACGTTTGCACCATTATTATAGCAAAGATTTTTGCCTTAAACATTGTGCAATAAATACAAAAATATAGTTATTTATTGCATATAAATATTGAAAATACATTCCGTAGCTTGACAAATATGGCCTAGAGGTGCTAATGTAAGGCTACAGTTCGGAAACGTTTGCATGAAGATTTGCAAATTGTTTACAGCAAAGAGAGGGGAGATTAAGCGCAATGAAACAAACCGAGCAGACCTATTCCAAGTCAAGGCGCTTGAAAAACCAGATCAGAGCCGTCGTGACAAACCCCTACAACGTCATCGTCCTCATTGCCATTGTTCTGCTGATCTATTTGATCGTGGTACCTCTGCTGGACATGGTGGCCACCACCTTCCAGTTGGCCCAGCGGGACCTGCGCGCTGTGGGCGGCAGTCCGGAAGACGTTGGCACCTTTACTTTCTATTACTGGAAGCGCCTTCTGGCCAGCGATCTGTCCATGAACATGCTGATCAAGCCGCTGATCAACTCCCTGACCATCGGCGTGGGCGTGTCTTTCTTCGCCATCGTCCTGGGTTCCGTGCTGGCATGGCTGATGGTCCGGTCCGATCTGCCCTGCAAGCGCTTCTTCTCTCTGGCGGTGATCATCCCCTACATGATCCCCTCCTGGTGCAAATCTCAGGCCTGGCTGTCCATGTTCAAGACGCCCCGTCTGGGCGGCGCCCCGGGCTTCGTGGCCTCCATCATGCAGTCCCTGGGTGTGACGAACCTGGACTGGCTGGAGCCCATCGCCTACGGCCGCATCGCCATCATCATCGTACTGACGC
>ULXJ01076676.1_pt1 | contig 13798 bp, 10 predicted proteins | sample 1960981 | NCBI WGS metagenome assembly ULXJ01 (sample SAMEA4835830, study PRJEB28245) | human gut metagenome | biome: gut microbiome; material: fecal sample | place: Denmark | collected 2008 | reverse complement strand
AGGCTGTACCTATACGGTGATTGCCGGTGCCCGGTATCGAGACTGCCGAGCAAACCGCAGCAGGCGGGCGGGCAATGCCCGCCCCTACGATATGGATTTCAGTGCCGATGAAAATTCAACATACGGAATGGGCAAGCCCATTACCTACAGGGGTGCAGGCAAAGCCGGTACCGCACTATTGGGAAGCGACAGTTTTATGGTTTAGTCAGCAGGTGCGACACCGGGCAACCGCAATCACTGTATTCGTAGGTGCCTCAATGCGCCGCTGAAAAGCCTTTAAGTTGTTTTTACAAAACTCCGCTTTCGGATTTGATAAACGGGGCATAATCTAAGGGTGTACCCGGAAATCAAAAGAAAAGAAAGGAGCTTTTTAAATGAAAAAGCTTATAAGCTTAGTCCTCGCGGCGCTGATGGCGCTCACGCTGTTCGCGGCCTGCGGAAAGACTAACGACGACAACAAGGACAATAACGACGACAATGCCGAAGTGACCGGAACCGTCAGCACCGACGGCTCGACCTCGATGGAAAAGGTCATCATGTCGCTGGGCGAATCGTTCCAGGCAGAGAACAAGGGAATCACCGTCGGCTACAACCCGACCGGCTCGGGCTCCGGCATCCCCGCCGTGAGCGAGGGCCGCTGCGATATCGGCCTTGCATCCCGTGCACTCAAGGACGACGAGAAGGCGGCAGGACTCAAAGAGACCGTCCTCGCACTCGACGGCATCGCAATAATCGTAAACCCCGAAAACAAGGTCTCCGACCTCACCGTTGAGCAGATCGCAAAGATCTACACCGGCGAGATCACCAACTGGAAGGACGTCGGCGGCGACGACGCCGAGATCGTTCTCATCGGCCGTGAGGCAGGCTCCGGCACCCGCGACGGCTTTGAAAGCATCACCGGCACCAAGGATTCCTGCAAGTACCGTCAGGAGCTGACCAGCACCGGCGACGTTATCACCACCGTTGCAGGCAACCCCAACGCCATCGGCTATGCTTCCCTGGCATCGGTCAAGGATACCGTCAAGGCCATCTCCGTTAACGGCGTAGCTCCCAGCGAGGCGACCGTTTCCGACGGCAGCTACGAGGTACAGCGTCCCTTCATCCTCGTTACCAAGGAAGGCGTTGAGCTGTCCAAGGCGGCACAGCTGTTCTTCGACTACGCGACCGGCAAGGATGCGGCTGACATCATCTCCGCAGCAGGCGCAGTGCCCGTAGCAAAGTAATTTACTGACCGGCGTAAGACGACGCCTCCGCCGATGTTCGTCTTACGCCGGTCATAATACTGTCTTTTCGGAGTGGGCGGCAAAGATAAACAGCCGCCATATTGGAATTTATGAAGACGAAAACGAAAAATCTCATTGAGAATACAGTCCACGCCGTATTCCTCATTCTCGGTCTCGTGACGGTGGCCGCCGTTTTGCTGATAACGGTATATCTCATCGTCTCCGGAATACCGGCCATACGCGAGATCGGGCTGTCCGACTTCCTGTTCGGCAGGAAGTGGGCCTCGACCGCGGCAACGCCGAGCTACGGCATACTGCCGTTTATCCTCACGAGCATTTACGGCACGGCGGGAGCTATCTGCCTCGGTGTGCCGGTGGGCTTCATGGCCTCGGTGTATCTCGCAAAAATGGCAAAGCCGCGTGTGCGTGCCGTCGTAGTTGAGGCGGTGTCGCTGCTTGCCGGTATCCCCTCGGTCGTGTACGGCCTTGTGGGTATGATGGTGCTTGTTCCGGGCATACGCAAGGTTTTCAACGTCCCAGACGGAGCGAGTCTTCTGGCCGCGATGATCGTGCTTGCGATCATGATCCTGCCGTCTATAATCAAGGTCTCGATGACCTCGCTCGAGGCCGTTCCCAGGGAGTACGAGGACGCATCCCTCGCTCTCGGCGCAACGCCGACGGAGACGTATTTCCGCGTGTCCGTTCCGGCTGCGAAAAGCGGCATCGCGGCGGCGGTCGTCCTCGGCGTCGGCAGAGCGATAGGCGAGGCGATGGCGGTCATGATGGTGTCGGGCAACGCGCCGAACATGCCGGAGCTTTTCCAGAGCGTAAGGTTTCTGACCACCGCTGTAGCAAGCGAGATGAGCTACTCCGCGGGTCTTCAGCGTCAGGCGCTTTTCTCCATCGCGCTGGTGCTGTTCCTGTTTATCATGCTCATTAACGCGACGCTCAACTTCCTTTTGAAGAGGGATAAGTCGAATGGATAACAAAAACGTAAAAGCAAGGCGCAGGGCATATGAGATAACGATGCGCGGCCTGTCCGGGCTTTGCGCCCTTTTCACCTCGGCTCTCGTGCTGTTTCTTATAGCGTACGTCCTCATAAAGGGCGTGCCGAATATATCGTGGAAGTTTCTGACCACATCGGTGAGCTATCTCAACAACTCGGTCGGCATACTGCCGGATATACTCAATACGCTCTATATTGTTCTCGACACGCTCCTGTGGGTGCTGCCCCTCGGCGTGGGAGCGGCGATCTACCTCACCGAATACGCAAAAAACCACCGCATCGTCGCCGCCATCGAATACGCCGCCGAGACGCTATCGGGCATACCGAGCATCATCTACGGCCTTGTCGGAATGCTGTTTTTCTGCGAGCTTCTCGGCTTCCAGACCTCGCTGAAGGCCGGTGCGATGACGCTCGTGATAATGAACCTGCCCACTGTTATGCGCACTACACAGGAGAGTCTCAAGACTGTTCCTCAGAGTCTGCGCGAGGGTGCGTTCGGTCTCGGAGCAGGCAAGTGGCGTGTTATCCGAACCGTTGTTTTCCCCGGCTGCGTTGACGGCATCATAACAGGCTGCATCCTCGCTGTGGGGCGTATACTCGGCGAATCGGCGGCGCTGCTGTTCACAGCGGGCTTTGCGCATAATATCTACAATCTGTTTGTTGACGGACTGTCCGGCGCGGGCGCGACGCTCACCGTGGCGCTTTACGTCTACGCCAAGGAGCAGGGCGAGTTCGGCATAGCCTTCGCCATAGCCGCCATTCTCATGGCGCTGACGGTGATAATAAACCTCGCCGCAACATTGATAGGTAAATACTACGACAAGAGGAGAAGCATATGAGCAGCATCATAAGCGTAAACGACCTGTGCCTGTGGTACGGGCAGACGCAGGCGCTTAAAGATATAAATATGGAGATCCCCGAAAAGAGCATAACGGCGCTCATCGGGCCCTCCGGCTGCGGCAAATCGACGTTTCTGAAAACGCTCGACCGCATGAACGACCTCGTGCCCGGCGTTAAGATAACGGGCGAGGTAAAGTACAAGGATCAGGATATCTACGCGCCCGGCACGGATGTAAACGAGCTGCGGCGCTGCGTGGGCATGGTGTTCCAGAAGCCGAATCCCTTCCCCATGAGCATTTACGACAACGTCGCCTACGGCCCGCGCACGCACGGAGTGCGCAAAAAGGCAGAGCTTGACGAGATAGTCGAGCGTTCGCTCCGGGGAGCTGCCATCTGGGACGAGGTAAAGGACCGGCAGAAAAAATCCGCCCTCGGTCTCTCGGGCGGCCAGCAGCAGCGACTGTGCATAGCCCGTGCACTTGCCGTCGAGCCTGACGTGCTGCTCATGGACGAGCCGACCAGCGCGCTCGACCCCATATCCACCTCGAAGATAGAGGAGCTTGCCACGGAGCTTAAGAAAAACTACAGCATCGTCATCGTGACGCACAACATGCAGCAGGCGCTGCGCATTTCCGACAGCACCGCGTTTTTCCTGCTCGGCGAGCTGATCGAATACGACAATACCGAAAGGCTGTTCTCCGTGCCGTCGGATAAGCGCACCGAGGACTATATAACAGGGAGGTTCGGCTGATGAGAAGCAAATTCGACGCCCAGCTCAGGGAGCTCGGCGAAAAGCTCACGCTCATGGGCGCAATGTGCGAGGAGGCGATAGCAAACTCGGCAAAGGCGCTTTTGTCCGGCGACAGCGAGCTTGCAAAAAAGCTTGCGCCGCTTGATCTTGAGATAGATCAGTACGAGCGAGATATCGAGACGCTGTGCCTGCGCCTTTTATTGCAGCAGCAGCCGGTGGCGCGAGATCTGCGTCAGATATCCGCGGCGCTTAAAATGATAACCGACCTTGAGCGCATCGGCGATCAGGCCTCGGATATCGCGGAGATAATTCCGCACCTTAAAGGCAGAACGGGCAGCGAGTGTCAGGCGATGCGCCCCATGGCCGAGGCCGCCATCGGCATGGTCACGGACAGCATTGAGGCGTACAATAAGCGCGACCTTGCCCTTGCAAAAAGCGTTATCGAGCACGACGACGTTGTTGACGACTGCTTTTTGAGCGTAAAGACCGCGCTCATCGACATGATCCGCACCGGGCACGGCGACGCGGAGTACGCCCTCGATCTTCTCATGATCGCAAAGTACTTCGAGCGCATAGGAGACCACGCGACGAACGTTGCCGAATGGGTCGAGTTCTCGGTTACGGGAATACACAAATCGAATGAGATATGAAAACAGCTCCCCCTTGGGGGAGCTGTTCAGGCCTAAAATAAAAACTTTTCTTCCTCCGGCCGGATACATATGTGGAAATAGTCATGTATTTTTGCGCTGCGGCCCGGCCGCTTGCCGCCTCAGTTATAAGGACGGGGATTTTTCGCCCATATTCCGCGAAATTCGACTCTTAACAATTTGTTAAAGGAATTTTAATAAACGCTTGCACCGCGGAGGCGGATGGGGTATAATAGCTTTTACCGAATATCCGGGTGTAGCGCAGCTGGTAGCGCGCCTGCTTTGGGAGTGCCGTGGCGGTATCCGGGACGGGTCAGGGCGAAACGCCGCAAAGCCTTGCAACACCTGCGTTTGCGGGGCTTTCCACGATTGCCGAAAGCGGTATAAAATCGGCTTTGACCACATAAATGACCACAGACAGAAAAATCTTTATTTTTACCCCTCATCGTGGTATAATGGCAGAAAAATGAATATCCGGGTGTAGCGCAGTTGGTAGCGCACGTGATTTGGGTTCACGGGGCCGAGCGTTCGAATCGCTCCACTCGGACCAAAGGACGGTTATTTTGATAGAATAACCGTCCTTGTTTATTTCCTTTCAAGCACTTTCAGCCCAATGGTTTCCGAGGATATATTATAAGCCGTCAAGGAGCAGTTTCTTTGACGGTTTTCTTTTTGCTTTTGGCACACATGCGTCTACCGACCTGGGTTCAGTGGACTAACTTCCTATGTAACGCAACTTTGGGGGATAATCAACTAAAGCTGTGCGCTGCTAAACAAAACAGCGCACAGTTCAATTTTTTTGAAGAAAATAAAATTAGTTGTTGACAACACGGCTCGTGGTGTCTTAGTCTCTAATTGTAGGGAGGTGTTGGTGATGAAAACAGTAACCAAAGCAGCTGATATCGTTGGTCTAACTGTTCGTATGATTCAAGAATATGAGAAATATGGAGTAGCCATTAAACCAACTGAAAGAAACAAATACGGCTACCTGATGTATGACGACGATGCCATTGACCGCTTGTGGCAGATCCGTTTTTATAGAGAACTGGGTTATGACAAGAAGGCGATAAAGGCTGTCTTTGATGACCCTTGCTACGATTTTTCAACAACGCTCGAGACTCAAGTAAAGCAGTTGGAGCAAAAAAGGCAGGAGATTGATAACCTTATCAATATTGCCAATCTCATGAAGGAAACTGGCCTTACTCCAAAGGCGCTTCATTCACAAGCCGCTATGATGGGTGCCACCTTCAACGACACCTTTGGGGTCCTGGGAGCCGTGACTCGGCAATTTGCAAATGATAAAACCAAACCCGGAGATTGCCCCATCACGGACGAAGAATTTGAGCATATGTTTGAGGCATTTGAAAGCGTACTTGACCTTTATAAGAACGGTCTGGCTTATGATGAAGATCCTGTTCAGACGGCTGTTCAGGCATTCCACGAGCTCGCGAGTCCCTTGTTGTCCAATGCGGTCTCTGGACTGATGATTGCCTCATTCCTAATAGCACCTGGGAGCAAAGGTGCCGAAGAAATCGAAGCCGAGTATAAGCTTCCGGGGGCGGCAGAATTTATCCAGCAAGCGGTTAACAAGTACATTGAAGATAATATCGACAAAGGCCCCGACAAAGTCTTAAACGATGCTCTTGAGGAAATTGTTTCCTTCGGCAAGCAAAAATACAAGCCGTGGTCGTACGAGGTACAGTCCGTTGTTGATAAAATTTATAACTTTTACGCAAAACTCTACAACCAATCGTTCATTTCCCCGAAGGAGCTTATGCGGCAATCGGTCCAACTTTATGCCGACCCAGGCTACTATGGGTTCTTTGATAAGGCAACTCACGGTAAGGGTGCCGGAAAGTATGTGTCTGCAGCATTCAGGCATTACTGCAAAAATTTCGACACGCCGGAACAAACCTAAACTCTGTGGCATTCACCTCTCCTTTCAAATCTTCCACTGCCCCTTCTGCCACAAAGGAGCCACCCTGGGCAAGGTGAGAAAATGCCTATCCTAAAACCATATGAACGGAGGCACCAAGATGAATACTACAGCTGAGATTTATGATCTGATGGAGACAACCGGTAAGAGCGCGCCAGACATTACACAGGCACTAAAAAACATCGGCGGGGACATGCAGACAGGCGTAAAGAAAATCGCGACCTATTTTCTCGATGAAGGAAGATATGAAGGGTACCAAGTCGGCAAACAAATCGGAGAAAAAAGCGGTCTGCTTAAAGGCACGACTATCGGGCTGGCCATTCCCGTACTATTCGGCACCGGGTACTATCTGTATGACAAACACAAAGTTAAGGCCGCCCAGCGTGCGCATGAAGCAGACGGCAAGGAAATTCTGGATGGATTTAAGTCCGCAGCCTCTACGGAGGTAGAAATCGTTTCATCTCCCTCCTGTAACACCTGTACCAGCGATACAGAAAATACGCATAATAAAGGAGGTGAAAATAATGCAGATGTGCCCTAACTGTGACAAGGTGTATGATGAATCGGAATACACACACTGCCCTTACTGTTCTGGCGAAATTGAACCGGAGGCCGAAAAGTACAAGGATTGCCCCGAATGTAATGGAATCATGTATTGGGATGGCGACTGTTGGAGCTGTTCTAATTGCTCGCATGAGATTCATACCGACGAAGACGACTATGACGGCATTATCGAACCTTAACTCTGATGGTGAACATCCCAAGTCCCCAATCCCCCCTTAACGCCCAGGAGTGAACCCCTTGGGCGGAAATATGCACCCCAATGCAAAAGCCTCTGAAATCGGTTGATTTCAGAGGCTTTTGCTTATTCCTTGTTTATTGCGGCGCACTTTTTGCGTTAACATCTGTGATAATAGAGTTTAGTAAAGTGCGGATCCCCGGACTTTGCCCCGGGAATCCGCACTTTACTTTTTCTAAGAGTCAACATGACGATTTCAACCAATTTGATACAGTTCCGCGTATTTTGTTACGCTTTTTTGCATTTTGGTACGATTTATATTGACTTTGTTTCGTGCATGTGTTAAAATAATACGCACAGGAGGGTACTCAAATGTTTTATTCTGAAATATTAAGAATTATTGAAGCTGGCTTAGACCGGGACAAAGATAAAGTCAAGAATTATGCTTTGCTTTTATCTAAGAAATTGGCCGATGATGGTGATCTAAAATCAAGCAAACGAATAGACTCACTTCTTGCAAAAAAAAACAATGGATCTGCTATGACCGATGCACTTGTCGCACCTCCGGTAGATCAAGAGAGTCGCATGGGAATTGTAGACATTGACTATTGTCCAGCTCAGCCTGAAATTATCCTATCGCCAGCTATACAGGCTCGATTAATAGACTTTGAAAACACAATTAAGATCAAGGATAAATTAGACAACATGGGGATGCCGTTTAATATGTCTCTGCTTCTGTATGGCCCTCCGGGATGCGGAAAAACCAGTATAGCATATTATCTTGCGCATCGTTTAGGGTTACCACTTGTAACCGCCAGATTGGACGCATTGATTTCTTCTTTGTTAGGAAATACTGCAAAAAACTTAAGGCGGGTATTCGACTTTGCAAATCGACAGCCATGTGTTCTTTTTTTGGATGAGTTTGATGCAATTGCAAAAGCGCGAGATGACCAGCACGAATTAGGCGAATTAAAGCGGGTCGTAAATAGCCTGTTGCAAAATATGGATACCTATTGTCAACACGGGGTGTTGATTGCAGCCACTAATCACCAAGAATTGCTTGATGATGCTATTTGGCGAAGATTTCAAACCGTTATCGAAGTTCCGAAACCTGCAATTACTGAGATTCAGCTTTATTTCTCTAAAATTACAGCGACGCTGAACACTGATGATATTGCAGATAAGCATATGAAAACTATCTTTAAACAGATGCAGGGATTGTCATATTCGGACATTCAGGTTCTCGGACAAAACGTTGTAAAACAAAAACTAATATTAAACCAAAATGATGTAAGTGCTATTGATTTTTTGATAGAAATTCTTTTGTTTAAACGGCACGGCAATGTGGAAAGGCCCGAATTAATTCATTACCTTTTGAAATGCGGAATTGCCCAACGAACAATTGCTGAATATTTTGGAATTTCAGTACGTCAAGTACGTAATTGTATTGGCTTGAAAGGGGATGAGCAATAGTGGCAAAGAAACATTTACCAATTCAGTTTTTCGAGAAACGAAAAGACTATGATGATCGTTCTACTGAAGGGGGAGGCAATTCTGCTCCTCCAAGTTGGGTTTTAACAGGCGATGCCCTGACTGCTAAGTCTTCTGCCCTAACCAGTAGTGTGGGTGATGTCATTACAGTTTTCCGCGAACGGCAGAGCCAGGAGAAGAAACTGCCTCTGGTGGTATGTACCACCTTGGAAGAAAAGGCAATTGCGAAATCCCATCGCAGCGAAATTACGGGGTTATATATAGACGAAAACGGTAGCAATGTTCTTGGATTCGCTGGAAATCGTTGTCTGCTTACGATGGTTTCAAGTGAATCAACTTTAGAAACCATTGACCGCGCGCTTTCTGACACTGAGACCCGTGCGAAACTGATTTCCTCGATTGTAGATATCGAACCATTCTATCCCGCAGTAGACAAATTCGATGCAAGCATCCGTTATTATAAAGTCCGGCTGATAAACTATAATAATTATGATTTAAATTGCGCAACGAAAATAGTTTTCGAGCAACAGTGTGCAGCTGCTGGAATCGCTATTGAACAAAAAACAAAATTTACACCTGATATGACGGTGTATAGAGTTTGTATCGATAGCATGGAACAACTGAACTTGTTAGAAGATTTTGAAGGAATCTACACTGTTGAGAAAATGCTTCCCATTTCTGTAACTCTCGACACCCTCACATCACCTACAACAATCGTAGCGAAGGCTCCAATTGAAGGTATAGAATATCCTGTTGTTGGTATTTTGGATACCGGAATTGCAGATAATCCTTATTTGAGTGCGTGGAAAACGGCAGATTCATTCACCAGCTATCCCGATCAATACAAAGATCCTTCACACGGTAGTTTTGTATCAGGAATTATCGAGTACGGTGATGAACTAAATGGATTATCAACCACGATGTTGCCGGGTGTCCATCTCTTTGATGCAGCAGTATATCCCGATAGTTCTAAGCAAACTATCTATGTAGATGATCTTGTTGAGCACATTCGAGAGGCTGTAGAACGAAACCGGCACATTAAAGTGTGGAATCTTTCTCTTGGAACAAGTATTGAATCAAGTCTGGATGATTTTTCTGATTTTGGAATGGCGCTTGATAATATTCAAGACGAAAACAATGTTCTCATTATTAAATCTGCAGGTAATTGTACCAACTTTACTCGACAGTTGCCAAAAAGTAGAATTGCCCAATCGGCTGATTCCGTTCGCTCTGTTGTAGTCGGCTCTTTAGCACATGCAAAAGGGCCTTATGACTACGCGGAAGTAGATGCACCTTCCCCCTTCACAAGGATTGGCCCGGGACCAGGCAGTATTGTAAAACCTGATGTTGTGTTTTATGGCGGAAACGCCGGTATGAATGCTGGTAAACTCGAAAAAACAGGAATCAAATCTTTCTCGATTGATGGCACCCCTGCCTACAATGTCGGAACAAGCTTCTCTACGCCTTGGGTTTCTCGTATGGCTGCAGAATTAACCCATTTGGTCAAAGAGGAATTTGATCCATTATTGATTCGGGCTCTTTTGATTCATAATGCCAAGTATCCTGCTAACAATTCCATGTCAATGACCGATAAAGTAACTCAAATGGGATTTGGTGCGCCTTCAAGTGTCCAAGAGATGCTTTATAATTCAGAAGATGAAATTACTCTGATTCTGAGAGACACACTCGAAAAAGGAAGTTTTATCGAGATGTTCGATTTTCCATTTCCTGAAAGTTTGGTGGATAAAGATGGAAATTTCGTTGGTCAGATTATAGTCACTTTGGTTACAAAATCTTTGCTGGACGATAAGCAAGCTGGAGAGTACTGCCAATCTAATATTGACATTCTCTTTGGTACCTATGAAACCGAAACTGATCGCGATACATCGAAAAAGGGTATCAAGAATCCAAAGGGGTTAGAAGAGCCTCAGAACATTTTGCTTGAGAGTCTATATAGTGCACGTGTAAAAGGAGCACATCCTTTCACTGGTTTTGAACGAGAGTGTACACTTGTAAAGTACGGAAAGAAATTCCACCCCGTAAAAAAGTATGCCATTGATTTATCTGAAATGACTACATCGAACAGGCAACGTTATTTGCGCGGCGACAGAAAGTGGTATCTGAAGATTGAGGGACTCTATAGAGACTTCATTGAGCAAGATGCTCGCGCCCGAAACTATCAACTGTCGCAAGAATACTGCCTTCTCCTGACTATCAGGGACCCAAACGGAAAGGCCCCTGTTTATGATGAGGTTGCGCAGCAACTCGATTATAAGAATTTCCTCCATCATAATATTCAGCTTAGAAATGTTGTTACGATTGATGGAACGCTCTAATTGTTAGGCTCAATTAAAACTCTATTTAGACTGTTATCTCGCGCTTTTCAAAAAGCACCATCAGGCATGCTGATTGCTGTATACCTGGTGGTGCTTTTTTCTTGTCGCTACATGCTCATCTCGCTTTCTTCCGGTCTTTCTTTTTATCCTTCTCTATCTCCTGCAACGGAAGCGTCCCCTCCGCTTTCTGCCGCTTCAGCTCCGCCAGCTCTGCCTTCATCTCCACGATCAACACCTTCAGTTTCTCCTCACACTCCTCACGAGTATGGGCGTAGACATTGCGGGCGTGCTTTTTGCCGTCGGGCCATTTGGGGGAGTAGCGTCCCTCGAAGAGGTGGTCGTTGATCTCGGTGACGCAGCCGGTGCCGGACTTGCGCTTGCGGCCCACATAGGGCTTGAAATCGGTCATACTCGGCTTTTCCGCCTGAGCCGGGGCAGTTTCCTGTCCTGGCTCTGAAGCGTCCTCCTGCAGCGCTGCTTTGCCGATGCCACGGTCGATGTTGGCGGCGGCTGTGAGCCGCATATCGTCGGTGATGTGGGTATAGATGTCCAGTGTGGTGGCCGCCGACACATGGCCCAGCATGGCGGAGAGCGTTTTCACATCCATACCGTTTTCCAGCGCCAGCGTTGCGAAAGTATGGCGAAGGTCGTGGAACCTCACATGCTTACAGCCTGCGTGTTCTAAGATGAGCTGCAATCTGCGACGCACCACGCCGGGCGTGATAGGGCAGTCCTCCTTCACTGGGGATGGGAACATCCAGCGGGAGTCCGCTGTCTCTTTGTACTCCCGCAGCACCGCTACCACAGCGGGCGGCAGGACAATCTTGCGGACGGAGTTCTTCGTCTTGGGCGTGCTGATCTGAAGCTGGCCACGCACATCGTAGACCTGCTTATTCACATTCAACACACCGGTTTTGAAGTTTAGGTCATCCCATTGCAGTGCCATGAGTTCGCCCCGGCGCAAACCTGTCGCCAAGTCCAGAAGGAACACTTCGTAGTAGCCCTCGAACTTTGCCTGAATGAGAAACCGCTGAAGCTCCTCCCGCGTCAGCACCTGCATCTCCCGTGCCTTCTTCGGTGGCAGCTTGCAGCCGATGGCCGGGTTCACACGGATCAATCCATCCTGCACCGCTTTCTCCAGCGCGGAGCGACAGGTGGCGTGACACATGCGCACCATTCGGTCGGACAGCCCTTCGCCGTACTTGTCGGTGAACCGCTTCCGGCCGCTTTTCTTGAGCCGACCATAGAACTGCTGCAGGTCATTCTGCGTCAGCTTGTTCAGTGGAATGTCCCCAATCTCTGGGATAATGTGCAAGCGGATGCGGCTCTCGTAGGTTTCTTGCGTGGTGGGGCGGATCTTTGGCTTGGAGTGATTCTCATACCAGTATGTCAGCCAATCCCCGAAGGGCATCTCGGGCCGCACCTTCTCCGGTTTCAGCCCGCCGCACGCTTCTTTGAGCTTTTGAAGTTTTTCGACGCACTCCTTCTTGGTTTTGGCAAGGACATTTTTCGTCTTGGGATAACCGTTGTCATCGTAGCCGATGACGATGCGACCTTCCCACCGTCCGTCCTTGCGCTGCCTTACCGTTCCGTCTCCGGCTTTTCGCTTTCTTGCCACGGTTTCAACTCCTTTCCGAAGATATCTTCCATGAAGCCGCCTACGATGCCGCAAGCCTGCTTTTGCATATCTGATGTGACATGGGTGTAGGTGTCCAGCGTGAAGGACGCATTGGTGTGGCCCAGGATGCCGGACAGCGTCTTAGCATCTACGCCGCTGGTGAGGGCATGGGTGGCGAAGGTGTGACGCAGATCATGAAAGCGGATGCTGGGCAGCCCCGCCCGCTGGAGGAGTGTTTTCATGTGGCGATACGCCGCATTGGGATCGACGGGGTCTTCCGGCTTCACCGGATTCGGGAATATCCATTGGCTGATGGCATCTGCCTTGCGCCGCCGCAGGATGTCCACCACGCTGTGCGGCAGAATGATGGTACGCATACCTTGATTGGTCTTCGTCTCACCGACGGTATACTCGCCCTTCCGCTGGCTGTGGAGGGTTCGGCACACTTTCAGCGTCCCGGCATTCCCGTCGAAGTCGCTCCACTGCAGACCGCAGATCTCACCGCGGCGCAGGCCGGTCATCAGCTCCGTTTGGAAGAAGTCCCGCCACACCTCGTCCTGTTCCACCACTGCGAGGAAGGCATCCAGCTCCGAACGGGTGAGGATGCGCTTGGGCTTGTAGTTAGGCTTGGGCGCAGTCGTACCCTCGGTGGGATTCCTGGGAATAACGTGCGCATGCACCGCATCTTTCAGCGCAGCGTGGAGCGTGGAGTGGATGTGGCGAACCATAGAGTCCGAGAGCTGATGATCCATCTCGGGATGCTCGTGGATACGCCCCTCCGTTTTCAGGCGGCGGTACATCCGCTGGATGTCCTGCTGAGAGACGAGGGAAATTTGCTTGTCGCCCAGCTGCGGCTTAATGTAGTATTCGATGTAGCAGCGATAGTTTTTGAGCGTGCCGGGGCGTACCATACCCGCCTTGTACTCCGTGAGCCAGCGGTCCAGCCACTCGCCCAGCGTCATGAGGCTGTCCTCGGTCAGCTCCACATCACGATAGCACTCGATGTTCTGGTGGAGTTTGTCCAGCAGCGCCTTTTGCGTCTTGGCGTAGACGTGACGGAACAGTGGTTCGCCGTTTTCCTTGTGGCCGATGACGATGCGGCCCTCCCAGCGTCCGTCCTCCCGCTTTCGCACCATGCCGTCACCGGCCGGTCTTCGTTTTGCCATGTATTTCACTTCCTTTGGATTCATTTTCTTTTTGCAACACAAACA
>ULXJ01015492.1_pt1 | contig 13829 bp, 18 predicted proteins | sample 1960981 | NCBI WGS metagenome assembly ULXJ01 (sample SAMEA4835830, study PRJEB28245) | human gut metagenome | biome: gut microbiome; material: fecal sample | place: Denmark | collected 2008 | reverse complement strand
GCCGCAGCAATGTGTACGTCTGCTATGGCTTCAGCGACGCGAGGTCACCGTAGTTGCGCCTGTCGGGGAGCCCTGGGATCATCGCTGCACAGGTCCTTTCGAGGTTGCCGGAATGCGCTTCAATCTGCTATCCTACCTGATCTAAGGTATAAACTATGCAATTGCCGGATATTTTTCCTGCAGCTATTTCTTAAAATATGAGACACCCAGTCTGCGATTAAAAACAGGCTGTGTACTAGGTGGCATCTGACCAAGCTGTTTATAGGCACGGTATTTAGGTACGTTACGCAGGCTCGCACCAAGCTTGCCGTTGTTATACCTATTGTACATCTAAACAAGATCTTCAGGTCTGTCAAAGCTTAAACGACCTGTAAGTAACTATCCGGCAGTAGTTTGTCTTGGTTCATTTAAATACCCCTGATACTTCTATACAGCTTGTCGTACTTTTTGCTGATTCTGGCGTAGAGTAAGATCTTTAAGAGTCCAGTTTTTCGGTAACCAGCCACTTTGCTGCATCTGAGCCAAACCTATTCTGTCGATGCCGAAAGAGCCAGCAGAAAACGGTTGTTTAGTCTTTTTATATACGCGTAACTTTGTATAATCATTTCCTGATTCTCTGTTAGCCAATAGCTTGAAATATGCGTTACGCAGTGTGTTCTGCCTGATTCTCTGGCTATCGAACCCTAAGCCTGTCCAAAGCATATGTCTGCGTATGAAATCAGGATCTGTATTGTAGCGAATCAACCTGTTCGTTGGTAAGTTTTGAGATATATCTGACACGAAAGCTCTCGGTGCGGTACCAATTCTATTCGTCTGCAACCTGTCTCGACGGCTATCTGTCAGATACTAGGCCTATTTGTATAACTACGCGTACTTTTTCATCCGATGCCTGCACGTTACTGCTTCGAGATTGCGTCCACAATGCGGCCACCCATCCAGTGACCGCCATGAGTACCGGCAACCAGACCTGCGCCTGCGCCGAGCACACCGCCGCCCAGTGCAGCCAGAATCTTGTTCAGTTTGCGGGCTTTCTGCGCCTTGCTGAACCAGTCAGGCAAGTTGTACCCAAGAGCAGCGCCTGCAAGTCCTCCGCCTACAAGTCCTGCAGTGCCTCCACCGACAGCTCCTCCCATTTGGCCGCCGAGGTTGAAGGCAGCCTGCAATGCGCTATCCGCAGTCTGCTATGTGTTAGCCTACTTGGTGAGTACGTATGCCTGTGCGTATGTCATTACTTCTCCTTGATCAGTATCGGTGTATCCACGTCGATGAGGCCCTTTCTGTAGGCGTCTTTGGCTTCCTGCAGCGTGTTGAAGGTCTTCACGTCCTTGGCCTCACCCATTCTTGTGGCTACATAGAGTCCCTGCGTATAAGCTTTCTACGGTGCGTATAATATCTTGCGCTTTCTCGCTGAGATCAGATTGTGCTCGGGCATCATCTTCTAGCGCACGTCGCGGATACCGGCCTGTGAAACAGGCACGTGCAGGTTCACGGTGTCCTGCACAATCGTTCCTGTGCTGAGCGAGAAGGTGTACGGGCCAGGCACTGTGCAGTCCCATCCCTCAGTGCATGTGGACGGAGTCACGTCTGTCACGACTTCCCAGCCGATGTCATCATTGCGTACCATGGCGATCCACTTGTCCACAAGCGCCTTGGCCTGGGCGGGGGTGTGTCCCGTGCGATCCTTGTTGGCGAGATACGGCGGGTCACTGTAATTCTTCCAGTCAGAACCTTCCATAAGGTCTGCAATCTTCTTGGCGACACTGCGCTTGATGTACCCCTTGGCACGTGCGGCTATGACAGTGTCCTTGGAGACATTGATCACTTTTGCGTAGCTGAACTCGCAGAACAGTCCACGCGGGAAGGGAACGATATCATAGGACGTGTTCTTGGCTGAGGACACAGAATCACAGATCTCCTGCAGAGCCTTCTCTTTGTAGTCTACAGGGACCACGAAGTGTTTCGGGTGCGCAGCTTTCAGCTTGGCAAGGTCTTCCAGGCAGAAGGTGATCTCGTAGCATGTTGCCTTGGAGTTGGGACCCATATAGGGGTTGACCCTTGTGCGAACACCAAGCGAAAGACACAGCGTCTGCAGGGAGTCTCTGAGCATGCACGATGTCGTGTGGAAAGCGACGTTCTTAATCGAAGCCTTCTTGCTGGCAGTCTTGCTGATGCCAATATGTCCGTCTGTAGCAAGCAGACCGCAAAGGACACCGATCATATGCGTTCTGGATGCGACAAGCGATTCCAACGGGATGCGCTTATTGTATGCACCAGTGCCAATCTTCTCTTTGAGCGCTTCTCTGTCTTCCCTATCCATATGCACTGTGATGCGCTGCATATCATCCGCACTAAATCTCTGCTCGTCTGCCTCGTACGCGAATAAGCCTGCGTTTTTCGTAAATGGAAGGCCTGCTTTAGGTGAACACAAATTCAGTATATTCTTCTGTAGAGACTCTTCACAGCAGGCAATGCGGACAGTATAGTTCGCATCTACCCAGCCATCTCCGATCATAATACCGAAGAACAGCCCAAGCTCGTAGCTCAGAGGATATGTGTTGCCGAGCGTGATGTTCTTAGCGCAAATTTCCCAGTCATTGTACTTGCTGGTCATGATTCTAGGCACGACTGCACCCTTGGCGTCTTCAGGGCGAGTCTTTTCCAATTCCAGTGTGCTGGAGTTCAAAGTGATAAGACTGTGGTCTTCGGATGCCGTAACAACATGACTGTAGGCTCCGCTGACACTGAGTGTGCAGTCGAACATCTTCAGTCCCGTGTGTCTCGATACCTTAGTCATCTGTGCCAGTGTTGGTTCACCTGTGGCAGGGTCGACAGTGTTGACCAGCACACGCCCATCCACATCCCACTCCGTTACCGTGGGCGACTTCTGGACTTCAGTTTCCTTCTTTACAGGGATGTCACTGAGAGAGCAGTTGAGGACGCCGAGCTTAGTTGTTGTGTTCTTGCTAATCATAGTGCTTTTACCTTTCTTGGTTGTTAGCCTCAGACCAGTCTTTGGTCTGTATGAAGGTAATATAGCACAGTTTTGAAAAAAGTCAAGCCCTTGTTTTTCCTACTTTTCGAATATCCTGTCTGCCGTCTCTAAATCAATCACAATCCCTGTCATATTCCATACTGTATCCCCGTCGTAATCCATACCAAAGGGAACAACAATTGAGGGATTTGTCTTGATAGCTTTGCCACTTGTCAGCCTCACATTGAAGCCCATGAGACTGAGCTTGTGCAGCGAGGGAGCACGGTTCATGACCACAGGACGCTCGCTCACCGCCTGCTGCAGTGCATCGAACGCCGCAGGCACACGCTGCTTGACCATCTTCATGGCGTCCACGGGTGTGTAGTTCCGCTGTACCAGCTTGCGCACCACAAAGGGCGCATACACGTCCCACGCCATGTCCACCGGCATCCCGATCTCGTTCAGCTTGATCTTCGTGCTCGGCACCACAACGCCCCTCCCCACAGTGTCCACCGTCGACCCCAGCACCTTCGTGGCGAACGCCGAGCGCTTGGGACTCGTGCCGAGGGCCCACTTCAGCAGGCCCTTCACCGACTTGTTCTTCAGCTTCACGTCCTACGGGTCGTACAGCCCCACCAGTTCCTTCCACTTTGTGTAAAGCTTCGCGTTCGCGTCGGTGATGTACTCAGCGGGCAGCCCTTCTTTCTGTGCCTAGCGCAGGTCGTCCCTGGCGTTCAGCAACTGCGCATAGAGGTAGTTGCTGTCTGCGACCATTGTGAGACCGCCGTGCTGCGTGATCGGGCGGAACTTGGGAGGCAGCACCGGAATCCTGTCCAGCATGTAGTCCTGCGGAGGAACGCCGTTGTCGCGCATCTTCGCAATGGCTACATAGCGCTTCAGCGCAGCGTCCTTCTTTGAGGGACGTGCATCCTTGAGCTATACGAGCGACTGCTGTGCTTCCTTCTACAGGTCGATCTTCGCCAGCGCCTGCTTCATCTGCGTCGCATTGGAGATGCCGTTGACCGTGGCTCTGCCCTGTGCGACTGCCTGGAAGTCCTTGTCGGACATGCGCAGGAGGCGTGCAAGAGGCTACTACATGACAGGGTTCGGGAGAGGGCTGTCGAGCTGGATGTAGCCCCAGTTCATGCCGTCAGGTCCGAAGATGTCCTGTCCGAAGAGACCGCCGTCGATGGGTCTGAAGTTCTTCTGCTCGTAGGTGTCCGTCGACTTGAGCTATCTGTTGCCTGCCATGTCGTCCACGTCCTTAGTGGAGAGCGCGAACAGCGAGACGCCCTATTTGGATCTGCGGACGTTGAGTCCGGAGGCCTGCAGGTGCGCGAAGAACTTCTTGTGCACGAGAGGCTAGCCCGGGACGACAGGTATCTGGCCTGTGCGAATGGAGCGCCAGAAGTCGGCGTTGGACTGGCCGCGTATGAGCTTGGCGTCCTGTGTGAGGAAGTCGAAGGCGTCGTGTCCGACCAGAGCTGACGATTCGAGCGTGCCCAAACGCTTTGAATTTGAGACACTTACGCCTCCCGATAAACAATAATTATGTGTCTTGTCGACAGTGAAATCATACACGTTTACCTATGTAATATTGGGCTTATCGTGCTTATATGGTTTTATCTACTTGATCTTAAGCGGAACAGTACCAAGAGGGCTGTTGAAGTTATGAGGTACACAAGGTGTTTTCTACTGTACCTATTTACAGTACTGCCTTAAAAGCACTTTTGACTACGGGATAACATCCCATGGAATATGCTTTGCTATAATCCTGCATATCTATATGCTTGCCTGTCTGTGGAATCTGAGTTGTGGCTGTATCTGTCCGTGCAGTCCTGTATATAGAGATATAGATGTCTGTCCCTACATATGCAGCAAGTTCTTCTATAACCATTTAGCTGCCTATTGAACCTACTAGACAGTAAATCCATATGTTGCTATACAAGCCTACGGTTTGAATTGCCCATTTTTCTTCGCACTGGAGCTGACCGAACCATCATCGAGGAACCACAAACAGAACCCAAACTACCCCATAGCCTAAAGGACAGGAATTGTCAGATGTCTTGTTCCTGCACTGTCAGTAGTCATTTCAAGCGCCTGCTATACCCAGTAGCTCTTTGGTATGCGCAGCCATACAGCCTAATGCGCTTTCATTTCAGGCTACGTACCACTGAATGTTGATCTGACTGTATATGGGGCTGAAGATCTGGAAGCACCAACAGCGGCAAAAATATCCCGTTTGTAATTCAGATACTTGAACTGCTTCCTGGAATGGATGCACTGAATGCCACCCTAGCTGTTCCTGCAGGAGTCGCCCATAAGTGTACCAAGCAGCGCCTGCTTCTGGTCCTATGTGTACACAGCACCTACACCGGCCAGGTACTATCCGACCTTGAGCTAACCGGCAAGCTTCACAGTTCCGTCAGCCATGTACATCTTATGGTTCTTTGTCGGATAGGATGACGTTGTGTGTCTTGTCTGACTCCTGCCGCCATAACAGCTGATGGCATTCTATGTGAATATGTTCAGGATATCCTACGTTTTGGCTCTGTAGGTGAACCAGTCAGTTACCTGTCTCCATACCCATTCCTTACGCTACTTATCCCAGGACATAACGTACTATGGTATGTGTTTCTAGCATATGGTAGCAATGCTCTTCTAACCGTGTATAGTAAGAATGTTCTGCATAGCAGGGAAGCACCCATGCTCACCACCGGACTTCGGCACACCTGATGCATCATAACCTTCAGTGCCTCGTGCGCTCATCTTGGACTATGCAAGGTGCTTGAGCGGCATGTAGTAGGCAACGCCTGTGAAGACGTTCTTGATCGTGCGCCCCGACTACGGATCGTACACGTCCTAGGACCATGGAACATTGTTCTTCTTCATGAGGTCCTTGACATACTTGAGCCTTGATTGTCCCTTGGGCATGAACTGCGGCATCACTATGGGCTTGCCTGTCTTGGCTGCCACTTTGCCGAGTCCTGCCTGCATGAGCTGCGAGGGATTGGTATTACCGAGGCAGACGCACTTGCCGTTTCTGCGAGTGAGCACATAACCAGTAGGTACTGTAGGACAGTACACATCGAAGGTTCCCTGCTATGTGTACCAGTCTGTGCTCTTTATGTGCAGTGCATGGTGTCCGGCTACAAGCGGATACTGATCGTCTGTCGTAGGTACGTAGCAGTCCGTACCCTTGAGCTTGCTTGCTGTTGTCTGCTGCCACTGGTTGTCGAAGTACGCATATACTGTGTGATTCGGTGTGACCAGGAAATCCACATCCCGAGAGCGTGCGCCGACCATCTCGCCTGTGTACTGTGCGCTGTGGAACTGCTATTGCTGGTGCAGCTACATGCCTGCGCCAAGCTATGTGTCGTAGCAATAGATGGTGTCGTCGTCTTGTACATCAGCGCCACGCATCCAGCCACGATTCGTAAGGAACTATGTCTACTTGTCGTAGCAGCGACTGATGATGCCAAGCGGGTCGAACAGCAGCTACAGCGGCCTGCCCTGGGAGTCCCTCGGCATCTTGTCGTCAGGGATGACCTGTGCGACCGTGCCTTTGGAGCCCTAGAAGCCGGAGTTGCCTGACCATACTGCCTTGCCGTTCCTGCGCACGTACAGCGTATGGTACTTCTACACAGTGGCACAGTACACGTAGCCGTCGTAGGCGACCCACTGCTACACGTCGTCCGCATCATAGTTCACAGGCACGTCCCGCAGAGCACCTTCCGCACCTGTACGCATCTACAGCAGCTCGCCATAATGCTCACTTGCCTGCACCAGCCGATACTTGGCAGGTCCCTGTGCGGCATGTATCCTGACAAGGTTACTGTGGTTGGGAGTGACCATGAGATCGATGTATCTTGTGCAGAGCTTGTACATCAGATCCTTATGCCTGTATCTGTGCACCATCACAGGCTGCTGCAGCTATATGGTATCGGAATCGGGATCGAGAGTGTATACCTTATCCTGCAATGTGAGCTGAGCAAATCGCTTCCAGCCGTCAGCAGTCAGCACCTACGTCTACTCATCGTAGCACATCTTGTCACCTACCTACAGCGGCTTGCTGATGGTAGCGTATACCTTGATGCCGCTCTTGGTATTCGTCACATCCGTGACTGTGCCCGGTGTGCTGTGCTACCATGTCTAGGTAACATCGGTGAGGATCCGCTTGCCGAGTGTACCTGGAGATGGCTCAGTTGTACGGATGCCCAGAATCATCGGGTCGCCGGGCTGCAGCACTGTGCCGGGCTTGACCACGCCGAAGTCGTCCAGCTTCTACAGCTGCTACTTTGTGTACTGTCCGGGTTTCCATGTGTTGTACAGCTGCTTGGACGTACGGATGGACTTGTCCTTGTCCATGCCTGTCTTGTACATGATCGTGTAGCCCATCTTCTTCGCCGCCGACTACGACAGCGCACAGGCATCCTCATACGTAGCTCCGTGATAGCTCATGTAGCCTACGCGCAGGTTCCTGCCTGTGGCTGCAACACCGTTGTCGTCAGTGTAGTTGGAAGACGCCAGCAGCTGGCCCTTAGCAACCTTGTCACCGGCCTTGACCTTCACGTAGTTGGTCAGCCAGCCCTTCGCATTGGCAGGGAAGTTGTCGTACAGATACACTGATCCCTTCGTGCCGTCGTCGTACAGCATGTCGATTCTGTCCTTGCGAACAGCTTTCACCATACCTGGCTTCTATGCCCACTGTGTGCCGAGGAGTCTGCCGAGTCTCGTAGGCATGTCCTATCCGGACTGCTAGTCAAGTGCTCGAACAAAAGGAGCCTAACGCTACTGGAGAGGGACTGCCTGTGTTCCGTACTTGCTGTTATGTGTGATGATGCCGTTCGCAACAGCGTACACGTTGTCGTCACAGTCGATGTCGATCATCATTCCAGGTGTCGGCATTTCCTCTATACTGACAATGGGCTATAAGATGACATCGTGCTTGCCTCTCTGTATGGGAAGCAAGTGCAGTGCTCTGTGGATTCTGTGATCAGGAAGCACTGCGTCTCTGAAGTTGGTATCGGTGTCGATCTTCGTGAGCATGAACGCAACACCGTCGCGCACAGTCGGGTTCGGAAGTCTCAGCAGCCAGTTGTCACCTGTGATGTCCTATGCGACTGTATCCAGAGTCTTGAAGAAGGAATCGAGGAAGATGCTCGTATAGCCTCTGTCGAGTGAGAGCATGCTTTTCGGTATGCGTTTGTGCTGCTAATCGCGACCGATGTTCTACGCAATCCAGTCCCTGAAGACGCAGTCCTTTATGTTGCACCAGGTCTGCTACTTATGTGTGTATATTGTGTAGTTCACAACACCGAGCTGTGCAAGAGCATCTGTGATGTCCTGTCTCTGATCTGTTTCAGGGTTCCTGTCGCGAACGAAAGAGAACCTGACAGTTGTTCCCACTACCTACAAAGAGGCGCACAATCTGCCCATCAGTACAGCTATCTGCTTTGTGACAGGCTTGCCTGCTACAGTTGCACTCCTTACAGGTACAGTCTGGAACACTGTTCTTGGAACAAGCATGCCCTGTTTGAGCTATGAAGCAGGAACAAGGTTGAACTTGTCGTCTTTGTATATGTACCACTTGTGGCACGGAGATGTGATGAGTGTTCTGCCGGACTGGAGTATGATCTTGCGGAACTTGCTCTTTTTCTCAGGTACTCTGGGGACAACATTGCGCACCTTGTACATAGCTTCGCTGCCGTTGCTGTCACATCCTGCAAGATATATGGTGCCGACATGTCCCACTCTCTTTGCAGGGATGATGTCTGTGTATCCGTCTTTGTCTACAACAAGCACAGGTGTATCCGGATGCAAACAGCCCATCAGCAGACGCATCGACTTGATGCCTGAATACATGGGCACGTAGTTGGCTGCCATCGAGTATGCATCATCCGAGTGAGGAAGTATGTAGTCGATATCGGACTTCTTGACAATGCGTACGCCTCTGGGACCGCCCATTGCGTACACGTATTCGTCGTCCGTGTTCATGTACTAGTTGGTTGTGACTACTGAGGCTGCAGCTTTCTGGGAGTCGACAGGCTCTATCTTGCCTGTACGGACATTGAGCATGTTCTGGTACAGCTTGCCGTCTGTGCCCTTCATGACGTTCTTTGTCATGTAACCTGTAATGCCGGGACTGTTGCCGCACCAGAAACCTTTTGCAGCTCCCGGAAGCTTCACGTATACGAGACCTCCTGGAACAGTGGGACAGTAAACCTTGCCCTTGTATTCCTATACATAATAGCCTGATCTCTATCCAAGCCCTTGCAGTGTGGACTGGAATGTTCTGTGCCAGGTAACTGTGTACAGGAAATCTTCCTAGGGGTTGACCTGACGTTTTGTGTGCTCGTAATTCTGCAGCTCTTTTATGATATTGACGGACTGTCCGAGTTCGAACATGAGCCTTGCAAAGTCATTTGCTAACCTGCTTGAAATGGTGCACAGGTCTCTGGCTCCTTTGCCGTCACCTTTAAGTATTGCGTCGACGAATGCCCATCTCGCTGAAGTAGGAGCATGGAAGATCCACTCAGGGATGAACTTGTCTTCACTGTGTCCGAACTGCTTGACATACATATACAGCTGCTTGCGCAGGATTGTAATGTTTGCTGATCCGTCTCTGCTATCTATGGTGTAAGGGAACGGAAGTCTGTCCATGAGCTGCAGCACCTGTGCGTAGTGCTCAGGATTCTTTACAGGAGACTGTGTAATGCGGACTCTGTAATTCTGTCCTCGCTTGGTTGTGCGTAAGTCGTGACTGCCCTAGCTGAGATACCAGCCCATGAACTATGCGAAGTCGACAATGTCCACTTTCTATATGTTCTTGCAGTTGGCTGTTGTGGACTATACCTGCGGCAAGTAGAACCACTTCTGCTTCTAGTCGACTTTGGACGCCTTGTCGACAGCGCACAGAACCTTAACTGTATTGCCGAAGACCTGATCGATGTACTGTATGCTGTAGTCTTTATCCTGTGCTACATACATCCTGTGGCTGGGAGTGACGGAGAACTTGATATAGCGACCGTTGTAACAGTACATAGGTCCGTCATGGTCGTAGCTGTTGAGCGCTATCGGCTTGTTCCATGCGGGTCTGCCATCTATGAGTGTGGCGAACTCATCGTCCATGGACATCTATGAGACAGGTTTCCAGCCCTTCTTGGTCAAAATGAGCGTATCTGCTCGGAAACACTTCTAACTTGTCCGGCTCGAACCGATGTAGCCATAATAGGAAGGCTGCACAAGACGCATCTCAATAGGTGCAACCTAGTCGCTGGATATACCGCCCTCACCGACACGTGTGACCTTCATGGAATTGTCGATGCCGTCGAGAGGTGTACTGTTGTCGACGAACTGCGAGAGGTTGCTCTGATGGAACACTGCACTGACGTGCGGCTACAGGCTGCCTGAGTTGATGAAGTCGACGTTGCCTCTGTTGGTAGCTTTCCACAGCATGGACCTGGCTACGCTGCCTCCGTCCTTCTGTATTCTCTATGCAAAGTATTCTACAGGTCCGAATACTTTCTGGTATCTGAGCGAATCCTTCGCGTCTCCTTCCTGCTAGCCTCTGGAGATTCCGAGGAGCTTTTTACTGGAAGCGAGCATGAGCTAAGGAGTGACTCTGTCTGTATCCACGCCGACAGTGCTCATGTTTACATCATTGGAAAAGCGAAGCTACCTGACCCAGTCTTGCGCGTTCTTGGGAGCTTTGCCGGAGGTATTAAATGGAGCCATGAAGGTTTCCTTTCTGTAGCTGAAGTATATCAAAAAGCTTAGCGCGTAAGAGCAGAGCACAAAAAAGCCCCCTTACCTGTTACAGTAAGAGGGCTTTGCGGGCCTGAGATTACCTCAGACTCCAATAACCACACCTTGCGGGATCTGGTTGACTGTCTTCACGACAACGTCCATACTGGTTCCGGCCGGAAGCTAGCCCACAGTTACCGGGGCCAGTGTAGAGCTCTTGACCAGCGGGATAATCGCTCCGCAGTTTGTAACCAACGTGGCTTCACTGGAGTCGGAGGCTCCGGCTGACACTATATCGCAGGTTATTTGCGGACATCTCTGCAGATTGCAGAGGCACGCATAAATCCTGTAATATTGGGCTCCTGTAGCCTTTGTAGTGGCATACACTTGCCAGCGTCCGCAGTTCTTTACCAATGCGCAGCATGCCATTGTGAACCTCCATCTTAGTTGCGAGGGAGGCGGAAACCTCCCTCATCGGTTATCACTGATTAGAGCATCCGCAGCAGCTGTTTGTCGGACATGCATTGACAGATCTGACCGCACAGCCAGCTATGATAGAGCTGACCTTATCGTTCAGACTCGTGAGCTGCATGTTGGTAGCAGCAGCATTAAGACCGACAACGTTCTGCGTGCGCAGAGCCGCGATCTAAGCAGCCTGATCCGCAATCTTCTGCTGATTGAGCGCATCGAAACGCGCCTGGATAGCAGCTGTCTGATTGTTGAGCTGGTTGCTGAGAGCTGTCATCGAGTTGGCGATGTCTCTGCTGTTGGAAGCAACCTGCTGGCCGATGTAGTTCAGACCTGCGAGAGTCTGACCGGACTCAACACCCTGCTCGAAGCATGTCGAACAGTGCCCGTTCTAAGCGGCTACAGCATACCCTGCCGGGAAGCCGTAACCTCCACACCCTCCAAACCCTCCGGGACCGCTGGAACGACCTGCCCAGTATCCAAGAGCGCCGCCGATTATGGCAGACAGACCCACACCCCATCCGGTGTGACCGCAATTCGTATCATTGTAACTCATTTCTTACCTCATTTTCAGGTGCTGTTATTTTACAGGTGGAACAGGTGCACCTTTTGGCTGTTCCGCCGTTCTCCACGGAGGCTATTTCGCACTTCCTGTAACCTGCACGCTCGGGATCCCTTTTGGAGCTGTCTAGGTTTTCTTTTCAGCTTGAAATAGTCCGGTTTTCCTGCCCATCTACATGAATCTGGGCATGATTTTGTCATGGAGCTGCTATATTTCCTATATTGTGCAGTTCCATCCTCGCCGCTAAGCGAAGGAGTTTGCAACGTCTATAATGGGATAACCGGCGCAATCGGCTGCGGCTATCTATGCCTAGTAATCCTGGAAGCCCATGCGCAGTCCGCTCTGGTAAATGTGCATAAATCTCTGCTGTTTCTGCAGCTACTTATCCACTAAACCCGGACCATTCTTTATGCCGTCCATGAACTGACTCACACATTTGCTTATGTGATCGACAGGCTGTCCGAACACCGATTCCAACTTACCCTTTATCTCAGGAGACCCGGAGAGAACAGGCACCAGCAATCCCATTATATCCATATTCGTTTTACTCCATGTATTCGTCGACGAGATGTTTCATAAATCTTGATACCTAGAACTAGATGGACTCATACGGAGCATCTGCTATCCGTTCAGGGCATCCGTGACACAGAACATGCGCTAACGCGCTTTTCACATCATCTTCGGTAGTCGGCAGTGCCTACAGCTACACGATACGCTTGATGTTATGTCCCGCCTTCTACATGTACTTTTGCGACTTCCAGTCGAACGTTTCGAGCACCTACTCGAGCTCCACATCCTACTAGACCTTCATTTGCTTTGAGGCATGCGCCGGAAGCATTTTGTACACCCGCTATACCTAAGCAGGCGAGACTTCGTGCATGACTCCATCCAAGGATTTGATTTGCATTTTCAATACCTTTCAGTTCGTTTGTTTTTGCAGACCCCGTGTCTGTTTGTGCATATAATACAAATGGGCCACCTCCCTTGCCAGTTTCGAAGGGAAGCGGCCCATTGAATGTGCTGTATGTAAGCTTACTTTACATTGCCCAGTGTCTGGGAAGGTGATCCTTCAGGTGCATCTACTGTAAGCTTGTTGTTCGGCTTTGCCTGCGCAATGTCGGGTTCCGGAGGCTTAAGCATGTCGTTGATGCTGCGCTGCATTCTTCTGTGCGCCTGCATGTAGGTCATAGGAGTGTTCTAGTTGTTCTGCTCCTGAAGAGACTTGAGCTCTGCAGTTTTTGCGTACGCCTATTTGTATGTCATTGTGTCCTCTGCTTATGCCTGCGCTTTACGCATCTTAAGATAGGCTTTTGCTGCCTACCTCACATTTGCGTCTTTGTCTTTGGTTGCCTTGAGCGCACCTTGGATGTCGCGTTCTTTTGCGGCTGCTGATTCCTGAGCCATAGCATTACCGTACCTTTTATACAAATTGTAAGAAGCCATTCCAGGTACTAGCAGATTACCAAGAGTATGCCATGGAGAGATACCGGCTTTAAGCTGTTGCTTGTTTGATCTCGTAGGCGTCGCCAGAGCTGCTGCCGCTGCTACAAGCTGTGCTGCACCGAAAGCTCCGAGAGCGCCCAGTTTAATGTCCTAATGTACATTGGAGTTGACAATTGCATGCGGCAGGGCGGCTTGTATGGCATTACCTGCAACCTACGAAGCAACACCGGCGTCCTTACATATTTGTGCGTACTTTTTCATATCGATACTACCTTCTTTTTTACATTCAATAAGGTCTATGCTGACTAAGGCGTAGCTCTGTAGCCGGTAGACCACAACCCATGTGCCTAATTCGGAATAACTGTGTTATTCATTCCTGGAACCTGTCTAAGCAATATAGGATTATTTTTTGACAGGAATCCGTTACTGCTGTCCTTAAGTTTGTAGTCCTAAGGTATGTAGTTCTATGCTGTAACAGCTGATTTAGGCTTTCTTACTCTGAACATCTACAACAGACGCTTTACAGGATTTAACACTACAGGATCGAGTGTTATCAGTTTGTCTACAGGTCTATTGACTTTGTCAGCTACAGCTATTGCTGTACCGCCTCCTGCAGAATGCCCTATAAGTGTTACCTTA
>ULXJ01048767.1_pt1 | contig 13982 bp, 10 predicted proteins | sample 1960981 | NCBI WGS metagenome assembly ULXJ01 (sample SAMEA4835830, study PRJEB28245) | human gut metagenome | biome: gut microbiome; material: fecal sample | place: Denmark | collected 2008 | reverse complement strand
CAAACCGTATGAAAATACAGGCATTCAGGAAGGAGATTCTATAATCTCAGTAAATGATATTATAGTAAATAATACAGAAGAATTAATAGATGCAATAAATTTATATGAAGGTGAATCTGTAAATATTAAATATCAAAGAGAAAATGACGAAAAGAATTGTACAATAAAACCAGTTAAAGATAAACAAGGAAAATACAAAATTGGCTTATGGGTAAGAGACAGTGCAGCAGGTGTAGGGACATTAACATTTTACTGCGAACAATTAAAAACATTTGCAGCATTAGGACATGCAATAACAGATATAGACACAGGCGAAATTTTACAAACATCATCAGGAGAAATAGATAATGTTAGCATTGTATCTGTTATCAAAGGAAAAGAAGAAGAACCAGGAAAAATTCAAGGGGCAATAAATCAAAATAGTGTAATAGGAAATATATACAAAAATACAGCCTATGGCGTGTATGGAGTTATAAAAAATCCAGATAATATAAACATTGATTATAACAAAAAAATATATGTTGCTCCAAGGCAAGAAATAAATTTAGGAGATGCAATAATATTATCAAACATTGATGGAAAACTTAAAGAATATAGTGTAGAAATACAAAGAATATATTTGAATAATAATTATGACAATAAAAGTATGGTTATAAAAATTAAAGATGAAAATCTAATAAATAAAACAGGCGGGATAGTACAAGGAATGAGTGGATCACCAATTATTCAAAACGGCAAATTTATTGGTGCTATAACCCATGTATTTGTAAAAGATCCAACACTTGGCTATGCTGTTTTTGCAGATAGAATGATAAGCGAATTGCACACCTGAGATCGCTTTTTTTCGGTGCAAAATTGCACGGATTATTCCGCTTTTTTTCCGTGCAATTTTTTTTCGATTTTTATTGACAAAAAAATTAAGTTTATATATAATTAAAATAGTAGTATACAGGGGGATAAGAAAATGAGAAAAACAAAAGGAAAAAAAGTATTTTTTATAGCAATAGCTATTATTATCTTAGTTAGTTTTTCACTAGTAATTTATGGTGCAAACAATATTGTTAACCCTACTAGCATTACTTTCAAAGATTCTAATTTATATGATTCTATGAAAAAACAATTGAGTGCCAAAAAACTAAATTATAATGCAAATGATGTAGAAAAAACTATTGAAATTTCAAAAAATGACATTTCGAAAATTACAGAATTAGATTTATCATCATCAGCAATTGCAGATTTATCAGGATTAGAGAACTTTCAGGATATATCAACATTGAATTTATCTAAAAATTCGGTAACATCTGCAGATTCTTTAGATCAATTAAGCAAAATCACTTCATTAAATGTAGCAGAAAATCAAATAAATACTAATTTATTATCTGCGATATCTAATTTGTCAAGTTTGACTCAATTAGATATGACAAATACAAAAATGAATTCAGACCAATTAGAATATTTAAAGACTCTTACAAATTTAAAAACACTTATATTAGCAGGTAATAATATTAGTGCAATAGAAAAGATTAGTAATTTAAATGGAATTACTAAATTAGACATTTCTGTTAATACAAGTTTTACAGATTTTTTACAACTAGTTTCTTTTACAAATCTTACTGAATTAAATGTTTCAGGGACAGGAATTACAACCTTTTCAGGATCAGAAGAAGGAACAGGAATTGGAAGATTATCAAAATTAGAAAAATTATATGCCTCAGACAATAAAGGAATTGTAAGTTCTAGTGGAATAGATGCAATATTTGAAACACATTCAGAATATACAGATAATGGATATGAGAATATACCATATTTAAGTAATTTGAAATTTTTGAATTTAAGCAGTATAGGAACATTAGGAAATAGACCCAATATAAGCTTTTATTCTTTTAAAGAATTAAAATCTCTAAAAGAATTGCACTTAGCATCAAATGAAATAAATAGTATATATGGAGTAGCTGATTTAACGGGATTAGATGTACTTGATTTAAAAGATAATAATATTTCTGATATAGAATATTTAGTTAATAAAAACGGAAACGAAATTGATGTGGAAAATTCATTAAGAGCAGGAAAAATCGACTTGAATGGAAATAAAATTGTAGATATTAGTGTATTTAGTGAATATCCTGGAGATTTATATTGGTTAGATTTATCAAATAATTCAATTTATGACATAGAACCATTAAGTAAATACGGATTTTCTAGTAGCAATAATAATGGAAAAGAATTATTTCTAGAAAATGAAAATATTACATTTGGTTTATATGATAAAAGCATAGATGTTGATCATTATATCATAATGCCAACAATATTTAGATATAGTATGGATTCAAGTAAATTTGCATATTTTTCAGGTACAGAGTTTGAATATTCTGATGGAGTTAGAAAAAATACAGATTATACTGAACCAGAGGAATATAATGTAATCGTTAATCATGAAAAAACTAGGGAAGATGATTTGACTGTAACAATAAGAGGCGGAATTACAGATGGTAGTACATTGCATTTTAAAATAGGAGAATATGGGGACACTAATTGTTATATTGAATCTGTATACTTTAAAGATTCACAATTGTATTCGAAAATAGAAGGAGTAGTGACAGCGAAGGTAGCAGAACGAAACTTAAAATATCACATAACTGTTCCATTGATAATCAATGTTGATAGGGATGCAATTTCTTCAATCGATGAATTAAATTTACAACATACAGATTCTTCAAGTGATACAAAGATAAAAGATTTAACAGGATTGGAGAACTTTGGAAACTTGCAAACATTATATTTGCAAAATAATGATGTAAGCACAATTGAACAATTTTATGCATGTGAAAGTTTAAGGATATTAAATTTAGCTAGTAACTCTAATATTAATAATAACAATAAATCAATTGTAAATTTAAGAAATTTAGAAACATTAAATTTATCTAATACAGGCTTAACTAATATTGATTTCTTAAATGAATTATATGAAACAGGATATTGTGAATTGGTTGTTTTAGATATATCAGATAATCCAAAATTAAATAATATAGAAGGTATTGAAAAAATAACAACATTACAAAGTCTAGGATTATCAAATACTAATTTGGATGATAATAAGACATCTAAATTAAATGTATTAACCAATTTAACAACATTAAACATAAACGGAAATCAAATTAAAAATATAGATATTGTTTCAAATTTAAAGTTATTAAAATATTTCTATTTTAATAATAATAAGATTGAAAGTTTAGAACCATTGAAAGGCAAAACATTCTACGAGTTGGAATTTACAGGAAATAACATAAAAAATATATCTGCATTGTCTTCACATCGTACAATAAATAATCTGAAGATGGACAACAATCAAATTGAAGACGTATCAGTACTTTCAAGAATTTCAATGTCTAATGAGCAAAATCTTTCAGTTAATGGACAAAAGATTGTAAGACTATTAGATAAATCATCATCAGGAAAAGTTAATATAGTGTTACCACAAATATTTTTGGCATCACAACAAAGTGGAAATAAGATATATTCAAGCAATGAATTATCATTAACAAATTGTGAATTAGATTCAACAGGACAAAATGTTATTGTAGACGCAGATAAGCTAAATGGAGAGGTTGCTCAAGTAGAAATAGTTAGTGGAAAAGCAAAAGGAACAGTGTTAACTATATCAGCACCATTAAATGCTATAATTACATATGAGCCATCAAACACTGAAAAAACAAATCAAAATGTTATTGCTAGAATATCATTTAATCAAAGTAGAAGAGAAATAAAAATTACAAACAATGACGGAAAAGATACATACACATTTGAGCAAAATGGAGAATTTACATTTACATATGTTGACCAATACAGAGTTGAAGGTTCTGCAACAGCAATTGTTCAAAATATTGATAAAAAAGCACCAGTGGCACAAGTGTCTCAAGTTCAGAAAAACGAACAAGTTGAAGTTACAATAACAGTAAATGAAAAAGTCGCAGATGTTGAAGGATGGACTTCACAACAACTTACAAATGGCTCAATGACTTTAACCAAGGTTTATTCACAAGATACAACAGAAGATGTAAAACTGGAAGATGAAGCAGGAAATGTTACGACAATAAATGTTAAAGTTCAGATTAAAAGAATATCTGATGTATTAACATCAAATACATTAAAAATTTCTGAAACAGACCTTAATATAAAAAAGGTTTATCCAAAAACAACAGTTTTAAACTTTAAAAAGAGTATAAATTCAGAAATGGAATATACAATCTTAAATAAAAGTGGGACAGAGCTTTCAGATAGTTCATACATAGGAACAGGTTGCCAAGTAAAGATGAAAAACGATAAAGTCTATACTGTAATTGTTTGGGGAGACTTGACTGGAAACGGAAAGATATCACTTACCGAATTAGCAAGAATATCTAAGATATTTGCAGAGCAGTCTACATCAACAGATTTAGAAAAATCAGCAATAGACATCAATATGAATGGAAAGTTAGATTTAGTTGAATTGGCAGCTATAGCAAGACTACAGTTAAAATAAAAAAATATACAAGAGAAAGGAAAATAAAAAAATGAAAAAATTATTATTTAGTATTGTTACAGTCTTATTAATGACAGTATTTATGATGGGAACAGTTTTTGCAGAGGGAATACCTGCAACCAACAAATTAGAGGCTACAATTGAAATTACGGCTAATAAAACTTCAGTAGTAGAAGGTGATGAAGTTGAATTTACATTTACAATAAAAGATTTAAAAAATGCAAAAGATGATTCGATTGCAGCAATTGAAGGAAAGGTTGAATATAATACAGACTTTTTTGAATTTGTAAGTACTACATTTTCAACAGGAGGTCAATCAGGAGAAAAGTTTAATGTGACAAAGGTTGGAAAAGAAGGAGAAGTATACGCAAAATTAGTATTAAAAGTAAAAGAGAATGCTAGCGGAACAGGAGATGTTAAATTTACTGAATTAATGGCATCAGACGGTGATATGGATAAAGCAGAAGGAGCTGCAGAAGCTTCAACAAACCCTATAAGTTTCAATATAGCCAAGACAGTAACTCCACCATCAACAGTTGCAGTAACAAACGTAAAAATAGAGGCAACGAAAACAACAATAAAAGTTGGAGAAACAACAATACTTAAAGCAGTAGTTGAACCAACAACTGCAACAAATAAAAAAGTAACATGGTCATCAAGTGATGATAAAGTAGCTACCATAGACAGCAATGGACAAGTAAAAGGAATAAAAGAAGGAGAAGCAACAATAACAGCTACAACAGAAGATGGAAATAAAAAAGCAACTCTAAAAATAACAATAGAGAAAAAGGATGAAACAGCAGGTGATAATAAAGACAATAAAGATGATGGCCAAAAAAAGGATGAATTAGTAATTGAAGATGACAAGAATAAACAAGACGAAGTAAAAAATGATAACGTAAATGGAGACAAAAAAGATGCAACAGTAGCAAATACAGATTTACCAAAAGCAGGTTTAAGCATTACATTTTTTGTAGTAATAGCAGCAGCAATCATATCAGCAATTGTAATTTACAAGAAAAATCAAAACTTCAAAGACATAAAATAAAAGTATAGCATGGGCATCTTGTCCCATGCTTTTATATGCAAAATTGCACGGAAAAAAAGCGATCTCACGTGTGCAATGCACGGAAAAAAAGCGATCTCAGGTGTGCAAGGAGGAAAAAATGTTAATAAAATGTATCAAACATATAAATTTAGTAATGCACCATAAATGGTTAGTTTTTAAATTGTGTTGTAAAGTAGGATTACCATGGAAAGGATTTATGCATGATTGGTCAAAGTTTTCGCCAACTGAATTTTGGGAAAGTGTAAAATATTTTGATGGTCATAAAAGCCCGATAACAGTTTGTAAAAAAGATAAAGGTTATTCAGAAGCATGGTTACATCATAAAGGACGAAACAAGCATCACTACCAATATTGGACTGATCTATCATTACCAGAAAAGACTGTGATAATGCCATATAGATATGCTGTTGAAATGGTATGTGATGAATTAGCAGCCGGAATAACTTATAACGGAAAAAACTGGACAAAAGACACCCAATTGGAGTATTATATTAACAAGGAAAGAAAAAACTTAATTAATCCGCATATAGATAATTTTTTGATGGCAACTTTTATAGAAGTAAGTCAAAGAGGGATTGAAGGAACACTAACAAAAGAAAGTATGAAAAAATTATATGAAAAATATTGTGTTAGAATGGAGAAATTAGATGAGAATAAGATTTAAGCCATGGGCAAGGCCAGAATTAGAAGCAAGCGATTTTTACAGAGATAATCCAGAGGAGCTAAAAGACAAATGGATTAAAGAATTTAAGAATCAAAATAATCCAATAAATTTAGAATTAGGATGTGGAAAGGGTCAATTTATAGCACAGCTTGCCGTACAAAATCCAGATATTAATTATATAGCAATAGATTTAGTTGATGCAATGTTAGGTCTTGCAAAAAGAAATGTAGAACAGGTATATAGAGAACAAAATAAAGAAGTGAAAAATTTGATATTAACACGTTTTGACATAGAAAGAATTACAATGATTTTAGGTAAACAAGACAATATAAAAAGAATATATATCAATTTTTGCAACCCTTGGCCAAAGGGAAAGCACAGAAAAAAGAGATTGACACATACAAGACAACTTGAAAAATACAAAACTTTTTTAGCAGAAGATGGAGAAATATATTTTAAAACAGATGATGATGACTTATTTAACGGAAGTTTAGGGTATTTTGAAGAATCTGGTTTTAAAATTTTAGATAAGACATATGACTTACATGCAGAACCAATTTGGGACAATAATATTGAAACTGAACATGAAAAAATGTTTAGTGAGCAAGGAATAAAAATAAAAGCATTGATTGCCAAAAAACTGTAAAAAAAATTCAAAAAAGCTATTGCCAAAACAAAAGTATTGTGGTACTATATTATAGTAATGATTTAGGGGTATAGTGTCAATGGTAGCACATCGGTCTCCAAAACCGCCTGTGTGGGTTCGAATCCTACTACCCCTGCCATAATATTTATCTTTTAGGGATGCACTAATTATAAATATTGAAGAAGTTTAGTTTGTATAAAACTAGGCTTTTTCTTTTTTATTGAAAACAAGAAAGGATAGAAAATGAATAAAATCATCTTAAAAATAATAATATTTGTGATAATAATTTCTTGTTTATTTATCCCTGCAATGGCAGTAACTCCTGGAATTCAGCCACCAGAGCAGATAACAACAGAAGATGGAGATTATATTTGGCCAATACCTGGATATACTGCAATATCTTCTCCATTTGGAAAAAGAACTGCACCGACTTCTGGAGCATCTACATATCACAAAGGAACAGATATTCCTGCACCAGAAGGAACAAAACTAATAGCAACATGTAACGGAGAAATCACATTTATAGGCTTTTTAGGAGGTGGAGGATATACAATAACACTAACTACCGATAATCAATTAAAAATTTCATATTGCCATGTCTCTCCAAATTATATAGTGTATGTTGGACAGCAAATCAAACAGGGACAAGTGATAGGAAATGTAGGACCCAAATATGTTTATGGAGTAGCAGGAAACAATTATAAAGATGCAACAGGAAAGCCTACAAATGGAGCTACAACTGGATGCCACTTACATATTGGTTTTAGAGAGGATAATGAATATGTAAATCCAATGGATTATCTAAAATAATAGTTTACAGTATTTGTGAAATATGCTATTATATAAAAAGAAATGGAGGAAAATGAAATGGCATTTGACGGTATTACAACAAAAGCAATAGTGGATGAATTACAAAATATAATAGGAAGTAAAATTGATAAAATACATGAGCCAGATAAAAATACAATCATATTAGGATTATATTTAAATGGAAAAAATTACGCATTAAATATCTGTATAGATTCACATAATTGCAGAATAAATTTAACAACACATCAGAAAGAAAATCCATTAGTTGCACCCAATTTTTGTATGTTATTAAGAAAACACTTACTAGGGGGAAAAATCTCTGAAATAACAATGCAAGGACTAGAAAGAGTAGTAAAAATTTCAATAGAAACAATAAATGAATTCAACGAAATTGAAGCCAAAACACTTATAATAGAACTAATGGGAAAACACAGTAATGTTATATTAACAAACCAAGAAGAAAAAATAATAGATTCTATGAGACATATAGATTCTAGAAATTCATATAGAGAAATCTTACCATCAAGAATATATGTTTTTCCAAAATCTGATAAGTTGGCGTTTGAGAAAATAAAAGATTTTAATGAGTTTAATGAAAAAATATCAAATATAGAAGAACAGGATTTGGCTAAAACTATATCTTCAACATTCACAGGAATTAGCTTTTCATTTGCAGAAAGTGCAGTAAAAAATAGAACCAAAGAGCAAATATATAATTATATAAAAAAGCTTATTCAAAATAGTTCTAACTCAAAATTTATGCAAATCCATAAAAATGATAAAATTTCAGATTATGCATTACAATATGTAGAACAGAAACTCAATAACTTCGAATTAAATTTCTTTATAGATGACTTTTATTTTGAAAGAGAAACTAGAGAAAATTTTAATAATTATAAAAACAATATTTCAAGAATAGTAAATGAAACCGCTAAGAAATATACTAAACGTTTAGAAAATATGAATTCAAAGCTTTTGGAATGTAAAGACATGGACAAATATAAGATATATGGTGAACTTATAACTGCCAATTTGTATAGGTTGTCAAATGAACACTTTAATAGTATACAATTAGAAAATTACTATGATAACAATAATTTGATTACTATACCATTAGATGTAAAATATGCGCCAAATATGAATGCAAGAAGATATTTTAAAAAATATTCAAAATTGAAAAATGCATTTAAAATTGTCTCAGAGCAAAAGTTAGAAACAGAAAAAGAAATTGATTATATAGAAAGTATAAAATATGAATTGGAAAGTGCGATAACACTTGATGAATTAAAAGAAATTTCAGAAGAAATTAAAGAAAATGCAATATTTAAAGAAAAAATCAAAAAAGGAAAGAAAAATAAAAATACTAAAAAATCTCAAAAACATAAGTTTTCACCTATCGAATATGAAATTGATGGTTTTAAAATATATGTAGGCAGAAATAATAAAGAAAATGATTGGCTAACACTTTCTTTTGCACAGAAAACTGATATATGGTTTCATACAAAAGATATACACGGAAGCCATGTAATTTTAAAAGCTGATAAGCCAATAAGTGATGATATTTTAGTAAAAGCGGCGGAAATTGCTGCAAAGCATAGTCAAGCAAAAGAATCTTCAAATGTGCCAGTAGATTATTGTAAAGTTCAATATGTAAAAAAGCCAAATAGTTCAAAGCCTGGTATGGTTATTTTTACAAATAATAAAACATTAAATGTTAATCCACTAAAAGCTTAACGGATGGTGCCAATAGACACCATCCGTTTTTGGGCGGAAATTCGATATTACTTTGAGTTTTGCTTTGCTTCTTCACACTGATGTACAAAGAAACTCCAAATGATTGTGTAACGATGTTTGAATTTCAAACATTTTGGAGTATCATCTCCGATTGTGTGATACTCGATGAACGGGTTAGTTTGGGTGTCGATGATATCCTGGTTTATCCGAATATATTCGATTGACGGAAGCAGGACACAGAGCCTGGACGCATTTTCATTGCAGTCAGAATACCATTTTACCATGTGTTCCATCTGATTAACAAAATTATTTTTGTCAATTTCGCCTTGATATACGACGCCTTTTTCTACATACTCTAGTTTAATACTATCTTTTCCTTTCATTGCAATACCTCCTGCATTTTATTGAAAAAGTTAAAGAGTTGCAATGCCTTTGTTTTACCAAAGGCAGTAAAAATTACAAATAATATTATAACATATATTCTGAGAAATTTCCAGCTTTTTGTATAAATTTATTGACAATCGAAAAATAAAGGAATATAATATGGACAATTAAAAAAGTTACGGAGAAAAAGAAAAATTATGTAGATTCATGGATAGAGAGCTAGTGATGGTGGAATACTAGTAATGATAAGCATAAGGGGAGCTTTGGAGTAAAAAGAATTAAGGTGCTTAAAAACTAGTAAGAAAAGTTTTTGAGAAATAGGGTGGAACCGCGGAATATGAACTTTCGTCCCTAGCAATATATTTTTTATTGCTAGGAATGGAAGTTTTTTGATTTTCTAGCGCATTAGAAGGAGGATTTCAAATGGTAAAGTCAATGGAAACAATAGTTAATCTATGCAAAGCAAGGGGATATATTTATCCAGGTTCAGAAATCTATGGAGGTTTAGCAAATACATGGGATTATGGACCACTAGGAGTAGAATTAAAAAACAATGTAAAAAAGTTATGGAGAAAAAAATTTATTCAAGAAAGTAAATATAATGTTGGACTAGATGCAGCAATCTTAATGAATCCACAAACTTGGGTTGCATCAGGACATGTTGGTGGATTCTCAGATCCATTAATAGATTGTAAAGAATGTAAAACAAGGCATAGAGCAGATAAATTAATAGAAGAATGGGCACATGAACAAGGAAAAGACATGATAGCAGATGGAATGTCAGATGAAGAAATGATAAAATTTCTAGATGACAACAATATTCCATGTCCAACATGTGGAAAACACAATTTCACGTCAATTCGTAAATTCAATTTAATGTTCAAAACATTCCAAGGTGTAACAGAAGATGCAAAAGCAGAAATTTATTTAAGACCAGAAACTGCACAAGGAATTTTTGTAAACTTCAAAAATGTAATGAGGACAACAAGAAAAAAACTACCAATGGGAATTGCACAAGTAGGAAAAGCATTTAGAAACGAAATAACACCAGGAAACTTCACATTTAGAACAAGAGAATTTGAACAAATGGAACTTGAATTTTTCTGCAAACCAGGGACAGACTTAGAATGGCATGAATACTGGAAAAAATTCTGTGAAGATTGGTTATTAGGACTAGGAATGAAAAAAGAAGATATTCGTTTAAGAGACCACAGCCCAGAAGAATTAGTATTTTATAGCAAAGCAACAACAGATATCGAATATGCCTTTCCATTTGGATGGGGTGAATTATGGGGAATTGCAGATAGAACAGATTATGATTTAACAAATCATATGAACATGTCAAAAGAAGATTTTACATATTTAGATCCAGAAACAAATGAAAGATATGTTCCATATTGTATAGAACCATCATTAGGAGCAGATAGAGTTGCATTAGCATTTTTATGTAATGCTTATGATGAAGAAGAAATTGCAGAGGGAGATACAAGAACGGTATTACATTTACATCCAGCATTAGCACCATACAAAGTAGCAGTACTTCCACTATCTAAAAAATTATCAGAAAAAGCAGAAGAAGTATACACAAAATTATCAAAGAAATTTATGTGTGAATATGACGAAACAGGTTCAATAGGAAAACGTTATAGAAGAGAAGATGAAATTGGAACACCATATTGCGTAACAGTAGATTTTGATACATTAGAAGATAATGCAGTAACAATTAGAGACAGAGATACAATGGAACAAGTTAGAATCAATATAGACGAGCTTGAAAATTGGATAAGAGAAAAAATCGAATTTTAATGCACATTTGAGATCGCTTTTTTTCGGTGCAAAATTGCACAGATTATCTCGCTTTTTCTCCGTGCAAAACTGCACGGATTATTCCGCTTTTTTTCGGTGCGGAAATAAATGTATACGAAAGGAAAAATGAAAATGGAAAATAAAAAAATGACAATAGCAATAATAATTTTAATAATATTGATAATCGCAATAGTAGGTTTTAATTTTGCTTTTAGTGAATTTAATAATAAGCAGACGAATATATTAACAGAAGAAACTAATAAAATATTACAATCAGATATAACAAAAGAAAACATTGATTTCAATATAAAAACAGAAAGAAATTATGCTGTTGTAGAAAAGGCTATTAAAGAATATATATCTGAGCTAAAAAATATATATAAAGAAATTAGTGAAATTGATGAAAATATAAATCCGAATAATATTTTTTCTGCACAAAATATGCAGGACAAAGAATTAAAAGCAATTGATGAGATTATTGCTGATTACAATGACAAAATTCAAGAAACTACAGATGAACTAGAAGATTTGTTAAAAGAAGACAAAATTAAAGAAAATATTACTAAAAGAGAGATTTCACCAAGGAAGGAATATTATATAAATTTATATAATACAATCATGTTTAGTGATGTAATGAAAACTCAATATAGTAATTTAGAATCTGAAATTAAGACAGAAAAAAGTAAACTAACAGATAAGGTTAAACAAATAGAAAAAATAAATGAATTTTTAAAGAAAAATTCAGATTCATGGACAATTAAGGATGACAAAATTCAGTTTACAAATTTGATTAGAATGACAGAATATTATAATTTATTAAACAAGTTAGCTGAATAGTTATAATATGGAAAGGATTGTGAGAAAAAATGAGAAGATACTTTGGAACAGATGGAATACGTAGAATTGCTAATACAGAATTATCACCTGAATTAGTGTATAAAGTTGCAAAAGCAGGTGCATATGTGTTATCAAAACATACAGATAAAACACCAACAATATTAATTGGAAGAGATACACGTCTTTCTGGTACTCTTATTGAAAGTGCTATGGTTGCAGGTTTTTTAAGCTATGGTGCAAATGTTAAATTATTAGGTGTGATTCCAACACCAGGAGTTGCATATTTAACAAGAAAATTTCAAGCAGATGCTAGTGTTGTAATTTCTGCATCACATAATACATTTGAATTTAATGGAATAAAATACTTTAGTAACAAAGGTATGAAAATTCCTGATAGTTTAGAAGAAGAAATCGAAGAAGTTATGGAATCTGGAAAACTTAACGAATTAACTGCTGTAAGTGAAAAGATAGGAGTTTCAGAGGTTAGGACAGATTTGATAGATGAATATGTATATTTCTTTAGAAAAAACTTTGACGATAATATCGAAAAATTTAATAACCCTGATTTTAAAGTTGTAATAGATACTGCAAATGGAGCAACATATCAAGTTGCAGATAAAGTATTTTCAACCCTTGGAATCAATCACGTAATAATAAACAATGAACCAAATGGAGTTAATATAAATGCAGGATGTGGTTCAACACATCTAGAAATGCTAAAAGAATATGTTATTAAAAATAAAATGAGTTTAGGAATAGCATATGATGGTGATGGAGATAGATGTCTTGCTGTTGATGAAAATGGAGAAGAAATCGATGGGGATAAATTAATAGCAATTATTTCTAAGTACTTAAAACAAAAAGGAAAATTAAATAAGAATACAATAGTTGCAACTGTTATGAGTAATTTGGGATTAAATAAATATGCAGAAAAAGAAAAATTAAACTTTGTACAAACAAAAGTTGGAGATAGATATGTTTTAGAAGAAATGCTTAGAAGCGGATATAATTTAGGTGGGGAACAATCAGGTCACATAATTTTGTTAGATTATAACCCAACTGGTGATGGAATCTTAACCTCATTAATGCTTATTCAAGCAATACTAGAAAGTGGTAAAAAAGCTTCTGAATTGGGCAATTTAGTACAAAAATATCCACAAGTTTTAATTAATGCTAAAGTAGATTCAAATAAAAAATATGATTATGAAAAAAATGCAGAGATAAAAGAAGCAATTAAAAATCTGGAAAAAGAATTTGATGGAAATGGTAGAGTATTAATTAGACCATCTGGCACAGAGCCACTTGTAAGAGTTATGATTGAAGGAAAAGACCAAAAATTAATTAAAGAAAAAGCTGAAAGAATAGCCAAAATGATAGAAGAAAAATGCAATTAACATTGACATCAAAAATAAAAAATACTATAATAATATAGTAAAATATACTAATATAAGAAGCTATTTATATATATTTGGCAAATTTGTAATATCTATAAATAGATAACTTCTACTAAATT
>ULXJ01059747.1_pt1 | contig 14037 bp, 14 predicted proteins | sample 1960981 | NCBI WGS metagenome assembly ULXJ01 (sample SAMEA4835830, study PRJEB28245) | human gut metagenome | biome: gut microbiome; material: fecal sample | place: Denmark | collected 2008 | reverse complement strand
ATTGGTGCGACAGTGCGACGGTTTTGCAAGTGACCGGCACATAGTATCTCGGGATAATGTGATTTATTCCGAGATTTTGCGGATTCGCAGGGAATTATTCCGAGATTGATAAAATGCCTGTAAAGTTCTTAAAAATATGCAAAATAGAGGACAATAGTATGGGAATCTATCAAAATGGTTCTCCGTTTTAGCGCCGGTGAAAAAAGCTCGGAATAATTCGGGGGAATTATTCCGAGAAAAACAGAGTAATTCGGCCTGATGGCAGCAAAAACTCGGAATAATGCAAAATCTCCGAAAAATGATAGGGCAAATGGCACAGAAAAAGCCGGAAAATTATGCCGAGATACACAAAATTCCGCATAATTCCCAGCAGAATTACGCGGAGTTTGGGGCAATTATTCTGAGTTTTGCGAAGGAGGTGAGAGCCACGGACAAGGCAGGGAAAAAGACACGGGACGTTGCCTACCACAGCGCCAAGAATGGTGGGATGGTAGTAGTCCACAGCGAGGCGGCGCGGGCGTACAGCAAGTATCTGGAGGAGCGGCCTGAGATTACAGCCTACGAGGCTTGCAAGCCGCTGGACATCAACCGCCTGGATGCCCTCCAAAAGACGGACATCCGGGGCGAGTATTTCCGGGAGCAGTGGAGCAGTGATTTTTACATCCGCCACGCTGACGGCACCGCTGCCGTCCGGGAGCTGGTCAGCGCCGCCGACCTGACACGCCGCGCCGAGGTGGAGAAGCTGGAGCTGTCCAGGCGGTATTGGGCGGCGCTGGGCGTAAACAACTGGAAGGTCGTGATAACCGGGCAGTAGGCCGGGGACGGCGCGGCTTCCCCGTGCGTTCCCACGGGCCGCGCCGGCGTGTAGGCCCGCTTGTGCAGGGTGTGCAAGGTAGAAACTATCTTTTCTCGCACTTTTTATTTTAACTGGATTTTGATTTTTTTGTGTGAGAAACGGGTAATTGTACCCTGCACACCCTGCACACATCGCATTTTGTACTCCGTTCATCATTAAAACAACAGGTAGAACAGGAAATTTTCGTCCGCACATTTATCCAAAGGGGGCTCCGCCCCCTGAAACCCCCGGTTTACAGGGAGCAAGACAGAGGGTGAGTGACAGATGGTACGCTCCGCCCGCTGCGTGCTCTCTGGAGCGTCCCCAACTGATGCCTGTAAACCCGTACAGCCGCCGTCAGGCGGCTGTCAATCAAATAATTTCCATCCCCCACGGGCGCAAGCCCGTGGGACAAAAAACCTATCTTACATATATGACGCACCAATGGGGAGGGAGAGAGATGTTTATTCGGCTTGCCGGTGAGCGGTTCCGGGTGCTCCGGCAGAGCACCGGCGGAGCGTGGGTCATCGCATACGACGAGTACCAGATGCCCCGCTATGTCAGCCGGGATGAGCTGGAACGGGCGGAGCGGATTGCCGCACCGGAGGAGTATGTCCGCAACATGGAGCGCCCCAAGTCCAACGCCCAGCAGCAGCGGTACGACCTGCTCCGGCCAGCCCTGGAGGATGACCGCTGTATCACGGACGAGGCTCACCGGGCAGCAGTATTTACAACCATCGCTCGGGAGCACAACACCACGGTCAGACGGCTGCGCCGCCTGTATCATGCCTATCTGGCCCACGGGAGCCTGACCAAGGGCAAGCCACGGGCGAGCACCCGCAGGCCGGACTTCGAGGCGGCAATCCGCAAGTATTATTTCAGCGCCAAACGTGGAAGTCTCCGCACAGCCTATGAGCTCTATATCCTGGAGCATTACACAAATCAGGGTGTCATTGCTGACGAGATACCATCCTGGAGCAGCTTCCGGTCCTACTATTTCCGGCACTTCCGGGACAACCCGCAGAAGGAGATTGCACGGGAGGGCCTGACGGCCTACCAGCGCAACAGCAGGCCGCTGTATGGCTCTGCCATGCAGTACCGAGAGAGTATTGGCTGCTATCAGGTGGACGAGACCCAGGGGGATATCTACCTGGTGTCCAAATGGGACAGGAGCAAGGTCATAGGACGTCCCAACATCTATCTGGCCATTGACACGGCCAGCGGCCTGATTGCCGGCCTCTACGTCGGATTGGATGCAGGCGAAACTGCTATGATGGCCTGCATTGCCAACGCAGCCATGGACAAGCGGGCCTACTGTGCGGCCTATGGGATAGACCTGTCGTCTGCCGACTGGCCCAGCCGGGGCCTGCCCTCGGAAATCATCAGCGACCGGGGCGGCGAGTTTGTGGGGGACAGAATCAATGAGCTATGTATCTGCTACGGCATAGACCGGCAGGCGCTCCCGCCATTCAGGGCCGAGGAAAAACCCCTGGTGGAGCGAGCGATGGACTTAATCCAGGAGAGCTATAAATCCATGCTCCGGGGGCGCGGCGTCATTGGGGACGATGTGGGTGAGCGGTGGGCCACAGACTACCGCAAGCAGGCCATCTTGACCCTGGACGAGTACACGGCCATCGTTATACATACGATTATCGCGCTCAATAAGGGCCGTGTCCTGACCGACATCGGCCATCTGCCCGTGGATGCTCCTAACACACCCGCAAGACTGTGGAAATGGCTTGTTGACCAGGGCAAGACCACGCTGCTGGATGTAGACGCGGACGAACTCTACCGCCGCGCCCTGCCCCGTGCATCAGGCAAGCTCACCCGCAAGGGCATCCTGTGTAACGGCCTGCGCTATCTCCCGGAGCGCGGCGCAGAGCTGACCATCGGCGCGAAAATCGAATATGCCTACGACCCGCAGGACACCAGCCATATCTATGTGATTGCCGAGGATAAGCGGCTCATCCCCTGTGCTCTGGCCCCGTCCAGCGCCCGGTATGACGGCTACGATATGGCCGATGTGGCTATTATGCGCCGGGAGGAATCAGAGAAAGAAAGAGCCGCCCGCCAGATGGAATTAGAAGCCCGCGTTGCCATGCGGAGTGAGATAGAGCGCATCATCCGGCAGGCGGAAGAACAGAGTACCGGGAGCGTCAAGGATATATCGGACATCCCGCAGAATCGTACCAATGAAAGGAGACGCCTGACATGAAATACAATCTCGGGATGCAGACGGTAGAGGCCGTCTATGACAACAGTGGGACACAAAACCCGCTTATTGAGGCACTGCCGGGGTGTCTGGATGTGGCTCAGTTTGAGCAGCAAATCCAGTGCTGCCCTCCACCACCCCAAGCGTGCCAAAGTATGAGTATGGCCGAGCGCCGCCGAGGGCTGGCTCTGCTGCCCACGGTGTTCGTGCCCTTGCCGTATATGTATTACATCTATGATTCCCTTTACAGGATGCTCCAGAGCAGCTATTACACTCTAACATCACGGGAGCGCGTTACTAAAATCAACGCCCTGTTCGTCTCTGGCAGCTCTGGGGCAGGATACGGGGCTCAGGCACAGTCTGGCGCCCTGCTGGGGACACCCGGTATCGGTAAGACCAGTACGCTCCGAAGATGCCTGAACCTCATGCCCCAGGTGGTCAGCCATGAGAGCTATCTGGGCAAGGCGTTTTTCTGTAAACAAGTCCTGTGGCTCCACGTGGAGTGCCCCAGCGACGCCAGCCAAAAGACCATGGCCTATAACATCGTCCGGGCTCTGGATATGGCCGTGGGGAGTAATCACCTGGACTATCTGCTGCGGGCTCACGCCGGGTCAGCCAGCGCCGTGGCCACCTACATCAAGACCCTTTGCGTTACCTACAATGTGGGCCTCCTGGTCGTTGATGAAATCCAGAACGTCGTCGCCACCGCCCAGAGGACAAATCGAATTAAGCCCCTGATACGCTTTCTCACAGAACTGACCAACGATACCTGCACGGCGGTCTATTTTACCGGGACGACACTTGCAGAATCCGTGTTCCAGAGTGAGGAGTATCTGCGGCGGCGGACGCGAGGCCCCCGGCTCTTGCCCTTTAAGCCGGACGGAGCGTACAGGAGCTTTTTGTCGTCACTCTGGCCGTATCAGTACACGCCGGAGCAGGCTGTGCTGACCGACAAGCTGGCCAACCAGATATACGATTACAGCGGCGGTATACCGGCCTACATCTCCAAAATATTAGAAGAGTCCCAGGCTCAGGCGTTCATGCGGGGCGCGGATAAAATAGACAGCAAGATGGTTACAGCGGCAGCGGACTATCTGGCTATCCAGCCGCCCCGGGAGCTGGGAACGGGGACATTTTTATCAGATTTCCGGCCCCCGGCAGAGGGGAATATAGAGCCGCCCGAGGGCAATCCGGGCCCACAGGAGGCCGAAAATACATCCAAGGACACCAGCCCCGTCAAGCGGCTCTACGCTGTCCAACGGGGCAGGCGGGCAGACCAGCGGGACGAGCGCGACCTACTGGTGGCCTTTAAGGCGGGAACGCTCCGGGAGCTGCTGCTGTCCCGAGGTATGGTGGAGGAGGTGGTACTGTGCTGACCTGGTTTCCAGCCCCATACCCGGGCGAACTGTTTTACAGTGTGCTGTGCCGGTACTATATGTCCAGCGGCATACGGGAGCATAACATCGTCAAGCGGCAGCTCTTTGGCGGTAAATCAGGGATTAAAATGGCTACGCTCTACCCCAATGCGGCCATCCATGCGGTTCTGTCTCAGCTCCCCGAGGGGGTGTTCGGTGGACGGGACATGATATTGCATCATACACCGTTTCCGTATTACACCAGGATGTACTCAGTCAATGAGCGTGAGGCCCTGCTGGATGACTTGCTCCAAGGGCGGGGCAAGACCCCCACCCACCTGTGGAAGACCTTTCCCCGGGGCGATTACGCTCTGCGATACTGCCCGCTGTGTGTCCAGGAGGACGCACAGATATACGGAGAGCCCTACTACCATGTGGAGCACCAGATACCCCTCTCCGGTGTGTGCGTCAAGCATAAGTGCCGACTGAAGCAGATTACCGTTGCCAATGCGAGATTGACACTCAATAATTGCTTTTATCCGTTGAGTGCCATAAAGCCGGATAAGGAGCCGGATGTGGACATATCGCCCGCCGAGCTCCGGGTCAGTGGGCTGGTGCGGGAATACTGGATGCTCCCCGCGTCCGTGTCGCCGCCCGCCTGTAACAATCTCTATCAGGCGCTGCTTAATCGGGGTTACATAGAAATCGTTAGGCAGACCGGCATCATTGTGGACAAAGCCAAACTATACGCCGCCCTGTGCGATTATCATGGAACAGCGATGATAGAGAGGGTGTTCGGCTCCAGCATTTCCACCAGCATGGCCAACCGCCTCAAGACCTGGGAGCAGCTTGTGCCGGACCGATACATCATGATACAAGCCATGCTGGGTCTGCCCACCAAAACCGTGTTTGACCCGGAGTCCGTCCGGGACAATCTCAGGGAGAAAATGGAGCGCATGGCGGCTCAGGGCAGATTTTGCACGCTCCGGCAGGTTGCCCGCACTCTCGGGTTGAAGCAATACGAGGTCAATGCCATCTTACGGCACTACGGCATGGCTCCGTTCTGGCGGGCCGAAATCCCCGGGAAAAGCCAGACGGCCCGCCGGGGTCTGTTGCGCTGCACCGTAGACGAGGCGGAACTGGAGCGCATCCGGCAATACAGCCAGGAGCTGGGCTACCGCTGCGAGGGGGCTTTTGCCCTGGATTGCATCCGGTATGTGATGGAGCAGGAGAATACGTCCCACAAGGGTTGAGGTAGGTGAGAGCCCCGGTGTCGCATGACATCGGGGCTCTTGAAAATTACTATGTATTGTCTCCGCCCGCCCAATCTGGTGGTAAATCAGAGAGCACCGGTAAGGATGCGTCAAAACTTAAGCTACCAAAAGAGGGGAGAGGAAGAGAGTAATTGTTGACTGTAATATCGTCCTTGGGTAAGGCGTCCTCGAACTGCCAGCAAGACCCATCTTTTGTGCACGAGTGTGTCTGAGCGGCGATAGAAATATTGCTGATACTTATTCCAGTAGCTTTGTAGGCTTGCCGCATGGACTGATAGCGATGGATGAACTTTCCATCCTGCGTCATCTGCAAGACTGGACGGGGCTGATGGGATTGGCGTTTATTCTTATGCCGGATGTTGCTCTTATGGGACAAAGACGGACGTAGCGATTCCATATAGGCTTTGTCTATTCTGGTTGTCGGAACTTCCTCGCCATTGAGCATTGCACAGACATAAGCATAGCTCCGACTGGCGTTTTGGTACAGCTTTTCAATTTCTTTGTCCAAGGCTTCGCGCTGCTGCATACATGCCGAGAGATATTGTAGCTGTTCGGTACAGAGCTGTTGATATAAGGCAAGATAGCGGATTGTTTCGTCCATGGTTTTATACCTCAAATCTCGGAGAGAATTTGCACTTTATTCTATAAAAATTATATCATTTTGCAAAAATAATATCAATATTACAACAAAAAACGGTTAAAACATAGCTGAAAAAATGACGAAAACAAGTCTGCTCATAAATGAACAAACTTGCCTTAAAATTGCCGCAACAGCGGATTATCCCGCATAAAATTTGTCGCTTTGCACAATGCGCCCGGGGCTCGCTGCGGCGGCATCCTGCCTTGCGCTTGCACTGCCCCTTGGACATTCCTATGGGCCGCGCCGGCGTGTAGGCCCGCTTGTGCAGGGTGTGCAGGGTAGAAACTATCTTTTCTCACACCTGTTTTAATCAAAATCCAAAAAAATAAAAATATGAAAAACGGGTATATGTACCCTGCACACCCTGCACACATCGCATTTTGCGTTCTAGCTATCATCAAAACAGCAGGTAGAACAAGGATTTCTCGTTCTCACATGATTAAAAGGGGGGCTTCGCCCCCCTGAACCCCCCCATTTACAGTGGGCGAAACAGTAGACAAGAAATATACAGTACGCTCCGCCCGCTGCGTGCGCTCTATTTATATATTTGTCAGTCGTCATTGACAAATATTGTAATACGCTCTACAATTTGGGCTTAGAAACAACAAGCGAGAGCATCCCAGCAGGGACGCCCTCGCGGTGTATCGTCAATCATTATCCTCTATCTCAATGTGCTCCATTACATCCTCTACCCGGCATTGGAGCAGGTGGCACAGGCGGTCAATGGTGTTGGTGGAGACGCTTTGGCCGGACTTGATTGCGTAGTAGGTCGCCCTGGAAAATCCCATTTTTTCCAGACGATAGGAAGATATGCCCCGCTCCTGCATCGTGCGAAACAGCGGCTCATAGCTAATCATACACCATCCACCCCTTTCCCTTGTGTTTATGTAAAGTATAGGGTGCGAAAAAGGGGTTGAATATGTATGAATATCCGAGTATAATTCTGCTATGCGGATGATGGCGTTGTTATGATAGACAACCTATATGCCTGCTATATCGCTCATACCCCCCCTACGGTGGTCGCATCTATAACGCAATCTATGCTATTATGGCCGCCCTTGTGGTTATCCTAATCATTTTGGGTATTGTCGACCGCAAGAGCCGGGAGAAAGCCTAATCTATGCTTGCGCATGGTGCGCACGCCTCCTAGGGCGTGCGCCGGAAAAAACAATGATAGATAGCAACGTTAAAAAATTTTTGAGGAGTTTGAGGAGGTTATGACAAAATGAAAAAACTAAAAGTCCTCGCGTGCCTGTTGCTGATGGGAACGATGTTCACGTCCGTCTTTGGATTTTCTGCCGCTGCCAAGGTGTCCACCGACGAGCTGAACGAAATCGCAGGTATCCGTACCCCCGGCACGAATATCACCACTACCACCGTGACGGCCACCACCAGCGATGGCAAGGTAGAAACCTACGACATCACCATCGACAAGGACTTCTACAACATCAAATTCGAACCGTCGGAAAACAAATTCAATGGCGTTTCTGGAACGGCCATTACAACACTCAGCGACATGTCTTCCACGACTATCGGCGATTACAAGTATATCGAAGATATCGTCATTCCCAAGAGTGTCACGTCTATCGTAAACTGCATCGGCAATCCCAAAATCGTTGTAATTCCCAAGACTGTTACGACACTCGCCAGTATGTTCGGAGAATTCAGAGGCAACGATAACGCCGATGAACTGCGCCAGAAATTCCTCGAAGCCTACAAGGACAAAAGCCCGTCCAGCGCATTCAGAAGTGATTTTTACAATCCGTACTATCCGTACGTGATGGTGTTGTACGAAGGCACCGAAGCCGAATGGCAGACCATCAACAAGCCTGACGTAACCTATCCGGACGGTCTTACTGTCTACAATCCGGCTCAAATTCTGTACGAAAAGGGCTACGTCCGCTTCAACTGCAACTACTACGACATCGTAGAAGGCAAGACTGACACGTCCAAGCCCGTGACGAACACTGGGTCTACGGTCAGCGGCTTCAAGGACGTGACTACCGACAAATATTACGCAGAATCCGTAGAGTGGGCCGTCGACGAGAACATCACCAAGGGTGTGACCGCAACGGCCTTCCGGCCCGACAACACCTGCTCTCAGGCGCAAATTCTGACGTTCATTTGGCGTTCTCAGGGTTCTCCGAAAGTCGACACCGTTGCGCCCATCGTCGAATCCAAGAACATTACGCCCGCCAATTACTACTACGACGCAGTCAACTGGGGCTACGCCAACGGCATGATTGACGGCAGTTTCAATCCGAATTCGCCCTGCTCTCGGTCTCTCGCCATGCAGTATCTGTACCTGATGGCCGGTTCTCCTTCCGTCACCGGTGACGGAAGCATGCAGGACGTGCCCGAATCCGCTCGTTACCACGATGCCGTCTACTGGGCAATTCAGCAGGGCATCACCAACGGTACGACCGGCACGACGTTCACGCCCACATCCACCTGCACCCGTGCCCAGATTGTCACGTTCTTGTGGCGGGCATTAACCAAGTAAAAACTCTCCCAGCACACGCATGAATCAAAATTGGAGAGCGCTGGTCAAGTAACCTGACATCCTCGCACACGCATGAATCAAAATAATGCCACCTCTCCGTGCTCCCGTGCTCTCGCACTCGTGCGCACCCTCCCCGTTCCGGCTCTGCCGGAGCGGGGATTTTTTATATCCCAGACCGACACCGTACGTCGGGCGGCTGCGCCGCCCTCTGCCCGCCGCATTAAGCGGCGTGCCGGAAAAGACTTTGACCAGTTTTGAGGTTGCAGTTCAACGGCAAGAGGAGGGATATTCTTGGCCGGCGAGAGAGAAAAAAGCTATATGTGTGCCTTCTGTGGCAGGTGGTACCGGGAGTCTGACCTGACTGACTACTGCGGCTACCGGGTCTGCTGGGGCTGCTTGCGGGCCGAGACCTTTGAGTGCGAGAAGTGCGGCAAGCGTGTCCCGCGCAGCGAGGTTGCCACATTTGATTGTGACGGCGTTGAGATTTGCCAGACCTGCTACGACGAGCACTACACGCGCTGCGATGCCTGCGGTTTGCTGCTCCGACAGGACGAGGCGCATTGGCGCACCAAAGATGGGTATGAGCGCCCTTATTGCAACGATTGCATCCGTAAGTTAGACAAAACAAACCATAAAATTAAGGAGGACAACCTACCATGTTGAATCACATTTCCATCATGGGACGACTGGTGGCCGACCCCGAGTTGCGCTACACCCCCAAGGGGACGCCTGTCTGTTCGTTCCGCATCGCCTGTGACAGAGATGTCAAAAATACTGACGGCGAGTACGATACGGACTTTATCGATGTCGTGGCGTGGCGCGGCCTTGCCGAAAATGTTGTTCGGCGGTTTACTAAGGGCCGCATGGCTATCGTGGATGGCCGGTTGCAGCTCCGGCCCTGGGTAGACCGGGACGGAAATCGACATTACGCCACCGAGATTGTGGCCAATCGGGCCTACTTCGGTGACCGGCCCAAGGGCGAGGCTGAGCAGCCCGCCGATGACGAGGGCTACGATGATGAGGACGGGGAGCTGCCCCTGTAAGAACAACAAAGGGGTGGGCCAGACGGCCCACCCCTGCGATATGTAAGAAGGAGGGTGTGTATGAAAAACTGGATGACCGAAAAACTGCTGCCCCATGTGGGACATGACATCTCATGTGTGGCCTACGGTGACCGTGACGACCCGAGCGATGTCTGCATCGAGTGCGAGGATTGCTATACGGTGCTCGTCTCCGCTGAGGACTTTGACCAGGACATGGCAGGGGACTACAAAATCACGCAGCGGCTCCGCATCGGGGGTAGAACGCTCCTGATGGGCCATAACCCGGAGGACAAGGGAGCACCCTATCTGACCTGCTATCAGGATGTGGATTTCCTGGGATTTCCTCGCTTCACGGAGGCTGTCGGCAGCGATGACTACTTTGAGGCTGTGGAACTCTTTTCCCAGCGGCTCCAGCAGCAGGTGGAGACATTAAAGCAGCAGCGGGCAGAACGGGGCCTCCCGTTTACTGCGTTGTCGATGGACCACTGCCGCAAACGCCAGCCAGGGGAATCCCTGGTTGGCAAGCTGATTATCCTGCGTCCCAACAGCCTCGCGCCGGAATACCGCTCCGCGGATTACCAGCTCGGCTATGCACTAAGCGGCTTCGGGTGCCAGCCCAATGCCGGGGGCCGTGCGGTGTTCTTCCAGGAGCTTTACTCCGGCGAAAAGTGCCGGTGGGAGATTGGGGATGTGCTGGGTATCGCTGACATGGACAAGCTGCCCAAGTGGGCTAAAGCCAAGGCCAAGGAGCACGAACAACAGAAAGAGGGAGCAAAAAAATGAATATGAACATCAGGCCGATTGCTCCCGAGGAGAGGGAGTTTACTTACTCAAAAGAGCGGGCAATTATGGAGCAGATGGGGTGCATCGGCTATCTCCGGGCCGACATGGACAGCAGCGGAAAAGGGTTTTACAGTACCTGGAATGATTTTCGGCCAGACCTGAAAACACCAGCGTTCAAGGGTGAGTTTGATGCCGTCATCAACGCCCTGCGTTTTGACGACGCTTGGAGAGGGATTCTCAAAGACCGGGATTCTTTGGCTCGATACTGCTATTCCCACCCCGATACATCCTATGGTAACAGCCGTGAGTATGGTATCCGTGTGGACACAGAGGACCATGCCTATTATATGCGTCTTAATCCTCACAAGGGCGAGTACAACCTGTACTGCTACTGCTATAAAAGCAGCCTGCTTGCCGCGTACATTCGAGATAAGAGGGAAACGCATGAGTAGATTATATCGCTATCACGGCTCCATATCCGAGATGATGGTCCAGGGTCAGACCGCCCGGGAAATCACGCTCTATGACAGCAGAGATGACAGCAAGGCTCCCACCCGCCTGAATGTCTATGGGGACCTCGCCAAGTACATCTACGAGTTGGAGATGACCGACGCCGAGGAGCGTTATCTGGATGTGGACTACTACTATGACCGCCTCCTGACCCTGGTGCGAATCGAGATACCCAGCAGCAGTCCGAATATCCCGGCAAAGGTCATTACGCGGCAGGAGCTCCCGAAGATGGGCATTGCCATTTTTGGGCCCCAGAAGTATATCACCACCCCGGAACCGGAGCCCATGAGCAAGGAACAGTACGCGGCGTGGCGTGCGTGGAACAATAACAACGATGGATAGGAGATGTTGATGATGAAGATTTATGCCTATTTTTGCGGGGAGCTCGACCATCAGTTCAGCGATGCCGACAACGCACAGGTGGAGGAAATGTGCCGCCGCCTCGACGACCCCGAGAATGACATTCGGAGCTATGCGCTGGAGAATGGCAGACCCATCCTGTTCTGGCGGCGGGATGGCCGCATCCACGGCAATATCCACGGCAACGATGAGAGGGACATCCCCGAGAGCAGCATTGCCAACGGTGAGACCTGTTGCCCTGATGAGGAGGACAACGCTCCACCTTTCTAAGGGCGGATATCCCCCCGTGGCAGGATGGATAACGGTGCAGGACCCTGGGTGGTTAAGTTTCGCTTCCCCTGGTCTGGGCTGTGTCCGATATTTGTAATTACAGTGGTGTGCAAGGTGTGCAGGGTAGAAACTATCTTTTCTCGCGCTATTGCAATTATTGAAATAAAGTGTGAGAAACTGGTAATTGCATTTTACACACCTTGCACACGTCGCATGTTATGCTCCAGCCATCATCAAAACAACGGGTAGAACAGGGATTTCTCGCTCTCGCTTTTATTAAAAGGGGCGTACCAGATGAATAGTCCTATCAGACTTATCAGAAAGGATGAAACTGATGCAAAACTTGAACAGCACTGAAGCGCCCAAACGGCGCATCCGCTTTGTGGACAGCGTGTACCATGAGGTCGTGACCATCCCGGACGGGAGCAACATCGTGATGACCCACTTTGACGGTACAGTGTCCATCCTGCCTTGTACGTACATTGACGATGCCCACGCGAAAATCGGTAACTCCGTCTATCACATGCTGGAGTTTGCCGGCATTATGGAGCGTGCCGGGAGCATCTACGCACCGGAGGGTGGAACAGCGGACTACTACGAGGTCTATCAGGCGGATTTGCACACGGACTACTGCTACCGCAGCTATGACGAGGCAAAAGACCGAATCTCCTTGTCCGATTACACCCGTGTCTATACCGGGATGCTGGGCAGCGGCACCGACCTGGAGACCCTTTTTGCCCGGCACAACCAGGACACACGCCCTTTCGGGTGTAAAATGCGCTCCATGTCCGTAAGCGACATCGTGATTTTACATCAAAATGGGCAGACCCATGCCTACTACACAGACAGCTTCGGGTTTGAGCCCATCGACGAAACCCTAAACAAAACTGAATAACCGGCAAGGCCGCGACAGCGGGACAGGCCGGGAGAAAGGAGCACCCTTATGGCAAGTAAGCTGCAAGCGGTCATCGGCCTGGCCGACAAACTCACTTCCGACCTGACCGCCCATCGCGGTGCGTGGCGGCAGTTTTTGCAAACAGCCGCCCGCGTCTACAAGTACAGTTTCGCGGACCAACTTTTGATTTACGGCCAGCGCCCAGACGCCACGGCCTGCGCGGAACTGGCACTCTGGAATGACCGGATGGGCCGCTGGGTCAACCGGGGCGCACACGGAATTGCCCTGATTGATACCAGGGGCCGCAGGCCCCGCCTGCGCTATGTTTTTGATGTGTCGGACACCCATCCCAGCCGGGAACGGCTCGGACGTCCGCTGCGCCTGTGGACCATCTGCCCGGAGCAGCAGGAGGCTGTCTCCGAAAGGCTGGAGCAGATGTACCCGGACGCCGGTATCACCGGTATGGATTTTGAAGAAAAAATCCTCAAAATCTGTGAGCTGGCGGTTCAGAACCAGCTTGCCTACTATCTGGAGCAGTTGGAGCAGGTTACAGCGAATAGCCTGCTGGAAGAACTGGACGAACTGAATCTGTCTACATGGCTCCGCCTGCCACTGGTATCCAGTGTCGGCTATATCGTGCTCACCCGATGCGGCGTGAATGCTGACCGGTATTATAATGACGCCGACTATGAGCATATCTATGACTTTTCCACACCGGCTACCGTGACTGTCTTGGGCAACGCCGTCAGCGACATCTCTCGCATCCTGCTGCTGGAGCTGGGCAAGCTGGCCCGGAGCCTGCCGCAGGATGCTCCACAGCGTCAGCTCAGGCGAAAGCCCGCCGCGCCCCGACGTCCCGCACCAAAGAGACAGGACCGGGCGGAGTCGGTGGAAAAGCCTGACCTCGCAGCACAATCTAATCCAGGACCCGAACCGGAGGCCGCAGCGGTCTCCGGTTCCGACATTCCTGGGGCAACTGCGCCGGAACTCCCCGCGCCCGTGGAGTCGGAGGTGGCCACCGAGCCGGTGAAACCTCACCACCTGCCTCTGGGCACCACGGTCTACATCGGTTCAAAAGAGTATGTGCTGGTAGCCTACGGGGATAACAGCGTGACCCTGTGCGAGCCAGACTGCCCGCTGTTTCAGGATGTTATGCCGCGCACCGAGTTTGACGCCAAGCTGGCGGAAAATCCTCTGAATGAGCATCTCCAGACCGAAAGAGAAACCATCCAGCCGGAGACCGAGACCCCGGCTACCACGGAACAGGCCGAGCCGGAGCAGCGGGAGGAAGCACCCGCAGCCCCGCCGACACCGCGCAGGCCCGGAAAAATCTCTCCCACTGTCCTGCACCCGGAAA
>ULXJ01067424.1_pt1 | contig 14094 bp, 11 predicted proteins | sample 1960981 | NCBI WGS metagenome assembly ULXJ01 (sample SAMEA4835830, study PRJEB28245) | human gut metagenome | biome: gut microbiome; material: fecal sample | place: Denmark | collected 2008 | reverse complement strand
AAAAGTTCGGCGTAAGCGGCTCAGCCTTAGTTTCTATCTGTGCGAGTTCCTCATCAGAAACAAAAGTAAGTTCGTCAAAAGACAGATAGGGCAGCGCCCGTTCAATCATATCTTCAAGGCTTTCAAACTTTTCTTCCCTTACAACGGTATTATCCACAAATGTTTTAATGCCAAAGCCAAGCAAATCTATATTCGCCTGAACTTCGTGCTTTCCATCTTCGGTTGTGGTATATGCCACGCCTACATCAGAAAGGTCGGTATAATCCGCACCTTCCTCACGCTCAAACTCCTCACGGCAGTATTCATCAATCAATGCCTTCGCTCTGTCAAGCGGCGTTTCAGGCTCGGCAGTCTGCAAATACGGACTGTCAACTATTTCATACACATTCAGCGGAACATCCAGCTTTGACAGGAAGGATTGGTCTATGGTCTTTCCGTCAGCGTCCCTGTATAAATAAAAGCGAAACGCCGTACCAAATGAGCTTTCTTCCTCAATATCTTTCTTGAACTGATACTCGCTGAGATAGTCTTCGATGTGTAATATATCTCCGGCTTTATCGAGATACTCAATTCTGCCAATCGGTTTAGACTTCACCGGATCTTCCTTATTGGTGGATACTACTGTGCGGGTAATGCGTTCCCCATTTTCAAGGGATGCGATTACCATATCATTCCCTCTGTCAGTCAGCATATTTGCATAGATTTCAAGCTGACCGGACGGGATACGGCACATTGATACAAACTCACCGTCAACCATTTTATTGGTTAGGTGCAGACCGAAAGTATCTGACATATAGGTTGCGTCGTTTCCATAAAGCTCGAAGAAATCTCCAACCTGATACAGAACTATGGCATTTCTGTTCTCTGCTTTGATAGCAGAATATGAAACATCTTTACCGTCATTTTTCAGCACTCTTTCTGCCTGAGAAATGAGCGCCTGCATTGTTTCTTCGGTTTGCCCAATATGGTCGGGGTGCGGATCAGCGTAATCTTTTAGAAAATCATCATATTCCGGTGAACCCAAATCAACGAGTTCCGTTTCTGCTCTATTTGCAAGATACTCATAAAACTCACTTGCAGAATTGCTGTTTGATTTCGCTTCCATTATCAGCTCATAAGAAAAATGCTGAATAACAATTTGACCTCCTGCTGTTGAATCAGGGTTAAAATAGATTGCTTCATATTTATCTTTGTTTGGAAAATGAAAGTAGTAATCATCATCACCGAGAGGAGTAGTATTCATCAGATGTCTTTTAACATCTTTTATTTCATCTTGTAATTCTTTGACCTTCAAGTGGTCGTTCATCGGATTTTCTCGTACCTTGCGGTCAAACTCAGCTCTGTCCATTTCCTTTTGGAATAAAGGGTACTGCACATCGTGAAGCATTACACACTTATCGTCAAAGGACAGGATTTCATACTCGTCAGCACCCATATACACGGTATCGCCAAGATGATATTCGTATTCTGTTACCGGAGCAGCTTCAATCTGTTTTTCTGCTGTCAGCGATATGAACTCGCCTACATATTCAAACAGCTCATTTGTACCGGGAAGATAAGACTTTCCGGTTTCAACACAGCGAAACACATCGGCTTCCGATTGCTGTGCCGCAAGATAAAATTCATCATAGGAATAGGGCAGACGGCTTCCGTCATATACAGACATACCAAGACTGTTCTTAGAAACCGTTACATTTGCGATTTCCTTCAAGGAGCTTTCGCTGTCAATTTTTCCAATCGGCACAAAGTGATAGCCGTTATATTCAAATCCTTCCTGTTCCTCCGGTTTCTTTTCGGGCGGTGCGGTATTCAGGATTTCTCTGTTTTTCCGTTCCTCCACAAGCTCGGCTCTGCGTTCTTCCTGCTTTTGCAGCCATTTGGGATAAAACTCCTTTTCCTTCGGATTGAGATAGCGGTCAAGGCGTATCAGCTCGCTAATGCGCTTCTCCACCTGATTCCAAGTCAGAGTAATATGTGGCTTATCATCTCCAATCCCTTTGGAAATGGTAATACCTTTTCCGTCGTGCTGTTCGTCAATTCCCGCACCGACAATAACCGGATAAGCACCGCCCCAGCCGTATTCCTCTTTGAGAAAGTCTGCGTTTTCCTTTGCAGAAAGGCTCTTTTCAAACTGCTCATAAATACGGAATTTCCCTTCGGATATGCCGCTTCCACGAGTGAGAACAGCGTCGATAATCTCCTGAGAAAAGGTAAAGGCAGAGGATTTTTTGTCCTCTGCCTCTAACATCAGTGTGAGCTGTCCGTTTATTGACGGAAGCGGTTTTATGGTTTCCTGAAGCTCTCCGAGAAGCCGCATTGCTTCAAAATGCTTTGCCACAACGCCCCAATCAAAATAACTCTGCGCCGTTCTGCTTAAATAACTGCCCTCCCAAAATTGAAGGACATTCTCAAAGGTCTTGTAACCGACACGCCTGCCATCGCTTAAAATAAGCTCGGTGTAATCGTCATTGAAAATACTCTTGATATATTCCGTTCGGGCAGTATCATCAGGAATATTCTCATAAAAGGCACGAATTTCGTCCTTTGAAGCCTTCAAGTGCGGTGTTGTTCCGAGAATTTCGTTAATGGTTTCATCGCCGCCGAAAAAAGGAAGGCTCTTGTCCTCGTGCCGGCGGTCGTAGACTAAGCGAACACTACTTCCTTCAGGACGATCTCCTGCACTCTGTTCCTCAGATTGTTCATCTGCCGTACCCACGACATCATATCCGCCGCTTTCAGGCTCTCCGTAATCCCTTCCTTCGCCGCCATCTGTTTTGTCAGCGTTTCCTCCATCGTCAAGGCTCTCTGCTCCGTCTCCGCCAAGTGTTCGGTCAGGGTGCAGCTCGTCAGAAGGTTGTAATAGCGGACTTTGTGGTGTTCTTTGAGGAATTTCCTCCTCATCTGAGCGTACCTCTCCAAGCTCACTTCCGGCTGCTCCGGCATTGTCAGATTGGGAAGCTGATAATCGCCCTGCATTGTATATCTGATCTCGTCCATTTTCAAAGCTCCTTTCGTTGTTTTCTCTGCCTATATTGTAATCGGCTTTTCCGTTTCCGGCAATTATGCGATTCTGCCTGTCGAGTGCTGTAATGGTACGGGCAATCTCTGCAAGCCCCATTTCCGCAATATCGCTGGTGGCAAAGCCGAGTGCGTTCAGCGTTTCAGGCGTTGTAAAGTTTACAGCGCCCCTAAAATCATCAGGCTCAAAGATACCCTCGGTATCCAACCCAAGACGGGACATCAGCATATACGCCACGCTGTTTTGTACCGTATCTCTGTAAATAACCGATATTTCTTCTTCGCTTACTCCGTCCAAAAGGCTGTTTTCAACGGAATAAAAAAGGTCAGATAAATAGTCGGGAATGTTATCCTCTACGGCGTTTTTAGCGGCGCTAAAGATAGCAGCTTCAAGGCTGACCTTATCGGCAAGTTCCCCAAAGGTGCTTTCAAGGGTATCAATTATGTCCTCCGTATATTCCGGCTTCATCTGCCAAATGGGAACAGGACGGGAATAACGGCTTTCGTGGGTATCAGAAATATCGAAGTAATGGATAAGCCGTTGTTTACTTCGGTCTGCGTCCTCAAATACTGCAATGCCGTGTGCGCCACGGTTTACCCACCGCCCGAATTTCTCGTTCCAACGCTCAATTTCCAGTACCGCCGTTGCGTCCGGTCTTTGTGCGTAGACAAGAAGCTGCTCGTCGAAGCGCAGCTTATAGTTTCGGCAGGCGGAACGCAGAAACGCTTCCCAATTCTGCGGATTCATCACAACCGTTTTACAGGTACGGGCATACAGCTCGGAAATCAGGTCATATTTTCGTGCCAAGCAAAACACCTCCTATCGTTCATAGCCTTTATCTGTTTTTGAAAGAGTGGGAAGTCTGCCGCCATTCAGTTCTCTTAGCTGCTGTACATATTCCTTTTCCTTATCTTCAAAAATCTCATAGAAAAAATCGGAAAATCCCTCTCCGTCTTTTCGCTCTGGAGCTTCATCAATACAATCACACCATTGACGGCAGGCTTCCTCCAACACCATCTCAAAAACAGCTTTCTTTTCTTTACTCTTTGCTATATCTTGAATATTCATCATCGCACCTCCTATCGCTCATAATCTTTGTTTCTGTTTTTCGGCTTTGTAAGAGTGCCGTTCTCATCGTAATTCTTCGGATCAGCGGCGGGCGTGTGCCAGCCGAACATAGAGCCTGCCTTCATCGCTTCCGCCTGTGCTTTTGTTACGCCGGATTTGCCGTTGTATTCATCGGCTAACGCCTTCCGTTCGCTTGGCTTTCCTCCGCCAATATCGGTTTTGAAATAACCGCTTTCGCCTTTTTTGACAATCCCGATTTCGTTTTCCGTCTGCACATAGATATAGCATTGCTCCGGCAGCGAAGAACGAAGCGGGATAACAGTATTTCCAGCTTGCTCCATTCGCTCGGCAAACTCGCAGATATGATAGAGGTTATTTCCCACCTCCAAATGGTACTCGTCGATATATCTGCACTCCCGGTCAAGCGGTTCGCCGTTATCCAAAGTAATGCGGATTTTATCTCCGTCAGGAATACGGAACAGCTCTTTATAGTGCGGATCAATAAAGCGGATACCTTTTTCCGCCTGATTGATATGCCTGTCAAGCCATTGTTTTTCATAACAGTAGCAGTACAGATTGTATTCTCCCTGCCTCGGATTGAGCCGCATAAGGTAGGCGTATTTCTCCGTATCCACACGAACGCCGTATTCCTCACGGTCGTTTTCAAAGGAGCTTTCCGGCGTATCACGGCAATGCTTTGACATTGCTCCACGCCCTGAAAGAATACCGTCATTTTCCCTGAGCGAATTGATAACATCATCAAATTCCGCCTTAAACTCGTCGGTTTTCAAGTCCTTCCGAAACTCATTCCAAGAAGAATAAAACTCTTTTCCGCTGCTCCCAAAATCCGCCCTCAGATAGCCGATGAAGCTTGTCTGCATTGAAACTTGCTGGCTCTGACGGTAGGTGTATTTTCTCTCATCAGCAGTCATTGTCTTTATATCCATTTTCATCACCTCGCTTGTTCTTTTGCCACTCTCTGTTTCGGTATGTGAAATCCGTAAACAGCGGCAATCTCGTCACCGAGCCGTTTTGTAACCCTCGTAATATCGGCTCTCGTTGCCCTTCCTGTGTAAAGTTTGTATTTCAGGTTTTCCACTTGGCTTTCGGTTGCCGTATCCTTAAACACCCGGTACAGATAATGGTTTGTACCGTCGTGGTGGGCGGCGTCCGCCCTTAAATCCCCGTACTTATCCACATACCATTCCGTATAGTCGGTATCAGAGTAAAGGCAGTCCTTGATATTTCCGGAATCAATCATCTTGTATCCCATAACCCTGCCGTTCCATCTGCCGATGTCCCCGATAATGATAATAGGCTGTGAAAGCTGGATATTGAGATTTGCCCTTTCATCAGAAAGATAATCTTCGTTGGTTTCGACAATCCACTTATAAAGCTCGTTTTCATCATTCGGATTACTGTCAAGCCCGTTGATTTCAAGAAATTCCTTATAGCCGTCTCTCCAATCATCAGGATCAAGGCTCATATCACTCCAAATGATGTGCCTGTCCGTCTGTGCGCTGTTCATCTGCACCACCTCCCAAATAGGAGAACAGTCTGTTTTTTGCCACCTGTTCCTGAAGCTCGGTAATGACCGTCATATCGGGTACGGTTATATCGGGAATCTGTAAAATGCTCTGTAAGTTCAAAGCCTTCAAGTCCTTCTCTGTTTTGCAGCCGGACTCAAAAAGTTTTGTCAGCACCTTGACCTTCTGCTGCAAGGTCAGGGCGGCTGTCGGTTTCTTATTTGCCATCTTCTAATCCTCCTTATCGCTCATAATCCTTTGCCTTCTTTTTAGGCGGCTGCTCCCTGCTTTTCTGAATTTCAGGAAGCCTTGTGTTTATCCATTCAGGTAAATATTCTGAACGAATAACTCCCTGTATGTCCTCCCGGTTAAAACGGGTTTCTTTCCCTGTATGGATATTCACACAATAAACGGCTCTGCCCCTTGCATTTGCTTCTGCACCAAATCCGCCCGTCACAAGGTAAATCTGTCTGTCAGCCCGCTGATATTCAGGAAGCAGTACATCTGCCCTGATTGCAATAACCTTTCCTTTGATACTTTCGTTATAGTCGTTTGGATAACATTCTTTCCTGCCGATTACAGAAAGCGGCACATCAAGTTCGGTCAATTCCTTTTCCATTGCCTGTATTTCATCATTGATACGGTCGGAATACAGCTTGATGATTTCCATATAGTCATCGCTGACCTCCACATCAAAGTAGTGTTCAAACAAATCATTTCCCTCTGCAACCCCGCAGCCATATTTTTGATTTTCCGGCGCTTTTTCATTCTCACATAAAAATATAATTTTCTTTCCTACTCTCAAAGAGGAGAGGATTTCATAATCGTCAATTTTTCCGTCGCAAATCAATTTCCTGCTCCTCCTTATCCAAAGCATAAGCCATATATGCTTTTTGATTTCTGTGCCTTGCCCTGCGTACTTCGGGGGAGCAGCCAAGCTCCGGGCATTTCGCCTGAATCTTCTGCCTTGTCCTGCGGATACTCTCAAAGCAGGGGATACCGAACGCTTTATGGTTCGTCATCACATCTTCAAAAGTGACTGTCCCCATTCCGTGCGTCTCATAAATGCAGGACTGGCTCACAAGCAGATAGAGCTTCATATCGTCGTTTCGTGCGTCGGGGTGTTCTCTCAAAATTTCCATTACCCGGCGCTCAACGGTTTTCAGCGTTTTCATAAATACCTCCCAAAAAGGAAAAAGGGCGGAGTTTTTCTCTCCGCCCCAAATCCGTTATTTCTTCTTTCTGTTTCGCACCTGCAAAAAAATAAAGCCGCCGATGATAAAAGCGACCAGTGCGATAGCGATAATCGTTTTAAGCTCCATTACTGATTCTCTCCCTTCTTCTTTTTCTTAAAGCAGAGAACACCGCATACGGCAATTCCTACTGCGGAAATTCCGGCAAGAGCAACCCCAAGTCCGGGATTGCTGTCATCCCCGGTTTTCGGCGTATCACGCAGTACATTGTGCATTTCCACAATCGTAGTAGAGCCTGTCTGTACGGTTGCCTGCTTATCGGCAGGAAGGACATAGTTTGCCGAAGCCGCATTGTTTACCTCGGAAATGGTGTACTCTCCAATGCGGAGGTTTTCAATCAGGATTTCTCCGTTTTCGTCTGTCTCCAGCGTTACATCATAGCCGTTTGCCCCGGTAATGCGGAAAGCAAAGCCTTTCACATTTCCGTCTGAAGATGTCTTGACGATTTTCAGGCTGCCCTTCATAGCGTTGTTGATAAAGCCAACACCCGCCTTATTCTCCACCTGATAGGTCTTTCCGTCTGTGTCAATGAACACCTCATAAACGCCCTCGTCAAGCAAGAAACCTTCGGGAGCAGCCGTTTCCTTTACAAAGTAGCGACCATAGAAAAGGTCGTTCATTTCATATTCTCCGATTTCCTTTTCGGTAAGTGTTCCGAGCAGCTCGTCATCTTCGTCCAGCTTGCCGTTATCGTTGCTATCCTTATAGACCTCAAAGGTAGCTCCGGTCAGCTTATTATCGGGATAATCAGCGTCCACCTTTGTCAGAGCGATTTTGCCACGGATAAACTCGTTTACGATTTCAATCTCAATAATCTGCTCGTCCTCAGAAACGGTTACGGGGTAGACGGTTTCATCAAGCACAAAGCCTGTCGGCTGCTCGATTTCACGCACATACCAAGTGCCGTAAGGAATATCCGCAAAAGAAAAACTACCGTCCTCTGCTGATACGGTAGTCATAAGTGCGTTTTCCTTTGTAAATTCGTCCTCATCTGTCTTGAACAGTCCAATCAATGCGCCGCCGAGCGCTTCTCCGTTCTCATCGACCTTTTTACCGGAAACCGAACCGTAAAGCAGCTCGTTTTCAATCGCTTCACCATTGTTGGCGACAATCTCAACCATTGCCGTATCCTGTCCGGCGTATTCAAAGACAACCGGATACTTCTCGTCATTCAGGATATACGCCTTGTCCGTTGCAAGCTCTTTCACATAATAGCTGCCGATAGGAAGATCGGTTTTAACAGTCGCTTTGCCGTTTTCATCAAGGGTAATAATCTCAATCAGACCGTCGGCAGGGATAGCCGTACCGCTTGTGCTGATAAGCTCCTCTGCGGCAAACAAGCCAAAGCTGATATTCTGAATTTCCCCGTTATTGCCGATTCCAAACAGCTCGCTTGTTTCAAGCGTTTTTTCAAGACTGATTTCAGCCTTCTGCCTTTCGTTGTAAAAGCTGGTAGCCGTTTCGGTAACAGCAACATTCTGTCCGGCATAGACAAGCTCTACGGAATGGACTTCGTCATTTAACACCATTCCGTAAGGAGCGGTAATTTCCTGCACCTCATATTTGCCAAGATACAGTTCCTTGCTCTTTGCAAGTCCTGTTTCATCGGTCGTTACGGTATCCACAACCTCTCCCTTAGAGGCTCTCAGCGTGCCGTCAGGCGTGATAATGTCCTCTGCGGCTCTTATCTCATAGACAGCGCCGGGAAGCCCCTGAACCTCATAAAGCGGCTGATAGATGGTAGGCAGCTCGTTCCCGTCTGCGGCAACGCCGCCGATAGCAGACACGCCGAAGAACACCTCGCCGGATTTCTCCACCGTAACCGTCCCTTTCTGCGCCATATTTTCCTTATTCACTTTGATTAAAGTAACCCCGCTTTCCTCTGTGGAATTAGCTTCTGCCACATCAAAATAGATAGGCGTATTGTCAAGCACATAGCCGTAAGGAGCCTGCACCTCGACAATGGAATAGCCCTTGCCGTAAGGCAGCTTCTCCGGCGTGACAAGCGAACCCTCTGCGTCGGTGTAGAAAGTATCAATCGTAGTAGGAGTCGGATAAGTGAAGGTCATTGTGACAAGGCTTCCGTCAGGATTGTAGATTTGGAAGCCTGCGCCCGCATAAGGGATCGTCTTTCCGGTTTCTGCGTCCACCTTGACTACCTTTACATAGCTTTCAAAGTTAGCATTGTTAATCAAATAGCGGTAGGTCTGAGAATCCTGAGAGATAAACACATCAAAGTCCTTCATCAGCTCTCGACCTTCCCAGCCTTTCGTCTGATGGACGGTGTAAATGCCGTAAGGCATATCCTTTGTTTGACCGAAGCCGTTTTCATCACAGACGATTACATCACGCTCGTCGGGATCGGCGTTTCCGTAGCTGCCTGCGGATTTCAGGTAGACTTCAAATTCTGCCCCTTCTTCGGGGGTTTCGATATGGGTTTCCCCATCGTCAGTATGCTTGATTAAAGCAATGTTGCCTTTAATTACGGTTTCAAGCACATCATTGGAAGTAAGATTATGCTCCACCGTGTAAAGCTGCGGCTCTGCGCCGATATGGTGAACGGTCGGATCAAGCAGATAGCCTTCGCTGGGTTCAAGCTCTTTAATCGTCCAGTTATCCCCGCAAATATATTCCTTGCTCGTAAACTGACCGTTTTCATCAGTATAGTACACATCTACAAGCTGTTCGCCCTTGAAGATACCGTATTTTGCACCCGCCAAAGAAGCGTCCCCCTGTGGGAGTCCCTTTTCAGCGTCGCTTTTGGTGACAGTAACAGTAAACTTTTTCAGGATATTAGAAAAACTGCGGCTTGTAACCTCTTTCCATTTCACGGGCGCAGTCTGCTTTTCGGGAATGACATAACGGATAGCAGTATCCACTTCTTCAAGAGTATAGGGCGTTTTGCCGCTGATAAGGACATTCTTGAAGGTCGCAACGCCGTTTTTATCCGTTACGGCATATTCGTCAACGGCAATGCCGGAGAGAGAAGTACCGTAAAGATGGAAAGTCACGCCCTCCACAAAGTTATCCTCTGAGGATTTGATAACCTGCACATCGCCACGCTTTAAGGTGTTGGAAAAAGTAACGGCAGATGTGCCGCCGCTTATAATCGTGACACGCTGCACCTTCTGCGGCTCGTATTTGTCAATATTTTCCTCTGTGACCGTATAAACGCCGGGCATAAGCTCTATATCCACCGTACCGTCTGCCTTTGTGGTAACGGTTTTGTTTACGCCGTTGCCGCTGACGGTAAAGCGGATACCGTCTACCTTTCCGTCCTCGGAGTGCTTGACAATATGACCGATTCCCGTTGTTTCAGTCTTAATGTTCAGATAGAAGTACACGGGATCTTCCGCACCGGATACCATTGTCTGCTTGCCGGGATAACCCCAAATAAGGAGACTGCCTGCAACAGTTGGGATATTCTTCTGTGCGGATAAGCTGACGGCGTTTTCAATCATCTTCTTGGAAGTAAAGGTGTACTCGTTGCCGTTTCGTGTAACGGTAATCCCTTTATCGGAAGTAAAATGAATGTCCGTCAAAAGATTGTTGGTATCAGTCATGGTAAGGCTGTAATTATCCTGTGCCTGATTGTATTTCAGGGTATAGGTCTGTGCGCTGCCCGCCTGATTGGAAGCAAAGCTCGGTACTGTCGAATGGGTTTTCATCTGTTCCAAAATCCAGTTATAGCACTGCTCGGCAGGTCTGCCCTGAATCATTCGGAAATAGTTATCGGCACGGATACCGTAGCTGTTTGCCTGCAAGGTTGTAGGACTGATTCTTAACTGTTGCTGATACTCCCACATAATCGTCTGTGTGGCGATTGAAAAATCGTCCTCGTTTGTGCCGCCAATCGGCGCTGTCCTTCCGGGCTGCCAGCCGTAAAGAGAAGTCAGCATAATACCATACTGAGCAGAAGCCGGAAGATTCTGAAAATAGGAGCTATTCTTTCCGCTTGTGCTTTCATAGCTACCCCCGGCATTGTAATCGACGCCGGATTCAATGCACATAAGCTGTCTTTCTCCGCTTCCGTCTTTAATCATCAGCTTGGCTCTTTTCCCTCCGCCGTCATGGGCGTGTAAGCTCGTGTTTCCATTGCTGTCATAAGCGATAAAATCATAATCGGCAGAACGGTAGTATTCTCCGTCTGAGCCGAGATAGTAAGAGCCGTAATAGGCTTCCACGCTTTTGCCCTCCTCGGCGGTAAAGGCAAAGGCGGACATAGGCAAAGCCATCAGACACATCACGGCAGACAAGACCGCCGCTGTCAATCGCTTGCCTTTATTTTTCAAAAAATGTTTCATTTAGGTTATACCTTCCTTTCGTTTTTGGGTATAAAAAAATCCCCCTGCCTTTTTTGACAGAGGGAAAAGAGTTGTTCACGATTCAGTACAGGAAATAGAAGCGGTAGCTCCCGCCGCCAAGCGGCTCTGCGTAGATCGTGAAGTATTCAATTTGATTGCCGCCGTATGCCGTTATCAGTCCCGGCATAGACTGCACATAGTCTTTTAACCGTCTTTCCAAGTTTGCTCCCTGAAAATCTGCGGAAGCCGTAACAGGTGTAGACCAAGAAGCCGTATCCGGCGTTAAATCGCCGCTGTGCGTCAGCCCCATTCCTTCACCCACCGCAATCAGCTCCGCACGAATAGCAGCGACATCGAACTCATAATCGTAAATGGATTTTGGCGTTGGCTCATCGGGCGGTGTAGTTTCCTGCGGCGGTGCGCTTTCTGTCGTTTCCGTCTGAACAGGCGGTGCAGGCGGCGGTGTTTCTGTTTCAGGTGTAACCGCCGGTGTTTCGCTTTTTGTTTTCTGCGGCGGCTCGTCCTGTGTGGCAGAAGTCTGTACTGAGGTCTGCTCAGGCTCTTTTTCCTTGCTGCTTTCCGTACTTCGTGCTTCCTCGGTACTCTGCGTTTCAGCAGGCTCGGCGCTTTGCGTAGGTTCGGGCGTTGTTTCAACCCCGCTTGTTTCTTTCGTTGCCGGAAGCGTATCTGTATCGGAGGATATTTCATTACTCTCCGAAGAAGAAAACGGTTCGGGCGGATTATTCTTTGCAGGGGTATTGTTGCAGCCCGTTAATCCCAAGATTAAAAGCATTGCCGTTAAAACTGCGATTTTCTTTTTCATATCCTCCACGCTCCTTTGCTTTTCTTTTGTCCATTGTAACCGAGAATCGGTTTTAAAGCAACGGTGCAAAATGAAGGCGGCTTTGACTGCCAAGACAGATATACTTTTTGAGATAGCTTGAATGAATGAGATAGTATTCTTTTTCTCGGATAGTCAGGTAGTTACTAAGGGGTTAGAGTGTGAGGAAGGGGGAAGCAAAAGGCATACTCCGCCTATCTGCTGTCACGCTCCGCACGGTTTCGCAGGAATTTGTTGTAATGCTCCAATGCCTTGCAGATATATTCCTCCGTCTGATTAAGCGGAACACTTTTGGGAATCAGGCTTCGCACCTTGTCCCCACGAAGCACAATTTTTTCACGCTGGTTTGGTTTTTCCTCGCTCATAATCGCCTGTATCGCTTCGGTGGTCAGCTTCCCGTCGTTAAAAAACTTCCGCATACGGATTGTCTGATCGTGTGAAGGTGTGCAGTCGTTTAAGTCGATTTCGTCCACCACATCACGCTGGCAATCCTCGTCAAGATACGAAAGCTCCACCGCAGGACGCATTTTGATTTTGCCCTCGTCCACAAGTTCAAGCAGTTCGGGAACAAGGTTTGTAAGGCGAACATAACGCTGAATTTGAGTATTACTATCAGCAGATTCAGTAGCTAAAAGCTCCCTTGATTTTCCCATTAAAGAATCGTGTCCCACTGGGACACCATTTTCTTTGCTCGGTCTGCCCGCCTGTCGTTTCATCGCTTCAAGCCGCATTTTATAGGCAAAAGCCTTCTCTGAGGGAAGTATCTGTGACCGCTGGAAATTGCTCTCCACCATTAAAATCGTGGCTTCGTCTTTTGTCAGCTCGACAACCTCACAACGGAGCGTTTCAAATCCGGCAAGCTCGCAAGCCTTTTTTCGTCTGTGTCCTGAAACAAGCTCGTATCTGCCGTCCTCTTTCTGCCTGACAGTTGCCGGGGTAATTACGCCACGCTCCTTGATACTCTCCACAAGCTGAAACATATCCTCATCTTCCCGCACCTGAAAAGGGTGGTCGGGGAAATCGTCGATTTCAGTCAGCGGAATATCCTTGATTTTTTGCAGCTTCGCCTCGTCCCGTTCCTCTTGGGTGGAAAACAGGTCATCGAGTCCTTTCGTTGGTAGAACGAAGTCGCTCTTTCTGCCTGCCATCGGCTAACACCTCCCTTGTAAAGTCGGCATAAGCCTTAGACACCGTGCTGTTTGGCTCGTAGGCATAAATGCTTTTGCCCTTTGAGCTTACCTCTGCGGCTTTCACGGCAATGGGAATGGTTGTACGGTAAATACGGATATGGCTTCCGAACTGCCCCCGTAATGCGTCTACGGTGCTTTTGGCAAGGTTTGTTCTTCCGTCCACAAGGGTTAGGAGAATCCCGTCAATATTTAGCTGCGGGTTTGAGTGCCGCTTCACATTGGATATAGTTGTGAGAAGCTGCGTCATTCCCTTCGCCGGAAGATACTGAGCCTGAACGGGTACAATCACGCTGTCCGCCGCTGTGAGTGCGTTTAAGGTAATCATACCGAGCGAAGGCATACAGTCTATGAGAACATAGTCGTATCCATTTTTGATTTCGCTCAGGTAGTTTTTCATTACCATTTCTCTGCACATAGCAGTAACAAGGCTCATTTCCATTGACGATAATTCAAGATTAGACGGTACTAAATCCACGCCTTCCTCGTGCCTGAGAATCCCGTCATACGGGTTTTCGTTCTTATCCATAATAACGGAAAGCAGCTTATCCGAGATTGTAACGGGTAACTCGTCCGTATCCTGCCAACCGAGACAGGTCGTTAAATCCCCCTGCGGATCAGCGTCCACAAGGAGTACCTTTTTGCCCTGCATAGCAAGACCGATACCGAGATTGACCGCCGTTGTGGTTTTGCCCACGCCGCCCTTCTGATTGCATATCGCTATGGTTTTACAGTTTGACATCTTGCGCTTTTCCTCCTTTCGCTGTATTCATAACCGACCTTTTATAAAGTCGGCTATGTATCAGCCGCAGTATTTGTTCTCAACAGCCCCTGCGGAGGGCAGACCGTTTACACAGCCTGCCCTTGTGGGAAGCACTAAGGCTACGGTGAGCTGC
>ULXJ01014298.1_pt1 | contig 14130 bp, 7 predicted proteins | sample 1960981 | NCBI WGS metagenome assembly ULXJ01 (sample SAMEA4835830, study PRJEB28245) | human gut metagenome | biome: gut microbiome; material: fecal sample | place: Denmark | collected 2008 | reverse complement strand
TAATTAGCAAACCGAACGCAGAAGCAAAGCTTGCTTTGATTATGCTGAGGTGCAGCAATTATTGAAATGGAATTTAACAAATAAAATGACAGATATAATGAAGACAAGATTTTTTGCACTTGCGGCGCTCGCCCTCGCACTGGCAGCCTGCAACAACGACAACGAGATTCTGAACAATGACGGCCCCGTGGCCGCCAAGTTTGCTGCCGGCATTACCCCCGTCACCCGCGCCAGCGGAACCACCTGGGACGCCGGAGACCGTATCGGCATCACCGGCATCGGTACCGTCTATGACAACGTGCCCTACATCCTGAAGAACGGGACGTTCGAGGCGGAAGGAACCGTCATCTACTTCCAGACGACCGAAGAGGTTGTTTTCCGTGCCTACTATCCTTACAGCCCGACGGGAGGGCCGTTCCCGGTCACGACCGATGCCGACGCACAGGAGAACCAGCCCGCCATCGATCTGCTCTTCGCTTCGGGAGCCACGGGCAGCACCAGCAACCCGGATGTGGAGTTCACCGACAAAACGGACGAAGGCGGTGAAGACCACTCCTTCCACCACTGCATGAGCCAGATCACCCTTGCCTTCGAGGAGGGCTCGGGCGTGAACTTCGATTTGGTCAAGCCCGCCGGATACACGCTCTCCGGCCTGAAACTCGAAGGTTCGTTCGACACGGCGAGCGGCACCGCGACTGTCGGCGACCAGGCTCAGGCCAAGGATCTCACCCTCACGCTCGACGGTGCTGTCCGGTCGTCGCTCATCCTCATCCCGCAGGAAGCAAACACCCTGCCCCTCAAGGTAACCTATAACGGGCAGACCTACTACGCCTCGCTCACCGTGCCCGAAGGCGAGCTGAAGGCGGGCGACAACTATATCTACACCGTCACGGTACGCAACAAAGGTATCGAAGTCAGCAAAGCCGCGATTGCAAAGTGGAATGATGTAGACGGCGGAGAAGTGGGTGCTGACCTGTAAGAGAATGAAGAATGAAGAATGAAGAATGAAGAATTAAAAAATTAAGAAATATGAGAACAAGACTATTCATACCGGCAGCAGCCACGCTATTGTTCGCCCTCGCCGCCTGCACCCGGGACGAAGCGGCGGAAGGCACGCTGCCCGCGGGTGAATACCCGGTAATCATTCAGGCCAACGGCCTCGACGTCACGGCTACCCCCGTATCGCGCGCCACCGTGGACGGCGACTGGCAGGGCGTCACTTCCGTGGCGCTCCGGCTGGACGGCGCAGTAAAGGAATACACCGTCACGGCCTCCGATGCCGACGGATACCGAAGCGCCACGCTCTCGCGCACGGCCGACCCCTTCTACTGGACGAGCCGCAACGACATCACCGTCTCGGCCTGGTGGCCCTACGCCGAGACCCTGCCTGCCGTGAAGGTGGCCGAAGACCAGAGCACGCTGGCCGCATTCCAAGGCAGCGACTTCATCTCCGCCGAGAACCAGACGGTGACGTTCAGCGACCCGAAGCTCACCTTCACCCACCGCACGGCACGTGTCACCGTCGTGCTGAAGCCCGGTACGGGATTCACGAGCGTGGACGGAGCCACGGTGAGCCTCGTGAGCCTCTCCGCCGAGGGCAGCAACCCGACCGCCATCAACACCTACCACGCAAGCGGCAACAGCTACGAGGCACTGACCGCCCCGCAGACCGTTGCGGCAGGCGAGCCCTTCATCCAGGTGGTGCTGGGCGACGGCACCTTCTACTTCCGCCCGCAGGACGACGTCGTGCTGGAGGCGGGCAACCGCTATACCTACACCGTCAACGTCAATGCCACGGGGCTGACGCTGGCAGGCTGTGAAATCGGCAAATGGGACGACGGCGGCGGCGAAGAAGGCGCAGCCGAGGATTTGGGCTACAACTACGACAACACCACCAACACCTACACGGTCTATAACGCAGACGGTCTGCTCGTATGGGCGGAAGCCGCACAGAACGACCTCACCATCGGCTGCACCCTGACTGCCGACATCGACCTGACGGGCAAGAAGTGGACGCCGATAGGTGATGGCGTCACTTCTGAATACGGTTACCAAGGCACCTTCGACGGACAGGGACACCGCATCACGGGGCTGGCCATCACTACGGACAATCCGAGCGGTGAGAGTGCTGCGTTGTTCGGCGGTATCGGCGGCAACGGCGAGGTGAAGAACCTGCAACTGGTGGATGTGGACTACGATGTGCGGCAAAACGGTGTGGCCGGTGGCATAGCGATGTCCAACTACGGCACCATTACCGCCTGCTCCGTAACGGGAGATATTTCTGCAACAGGAGGATATGTCGGCGGCATTGCGTCTGGCAACTCCGGTAGCATTATTGGCTGTTGGTTCGATGGAAATTTAACGTCAGGCCTTGATAATGGCGGAATCGCTGCTCCCAACTATAGCACCATCACCGCCTGCTTCTATGGCGGAAATGCCGGACAAGGAGCAACTAATCAAGGAGGAACGGCAGAAGTCACGAAGGTGGACGGCGTGACCGTGAAATGGCAGACAGCCGTAGACGGCATGAACCCCGCCCTCGCCGGCAACGACTACCAGTGGGCACTCGGCACCGACGGCCTGCCCGTACTGCAAAAGAAACAATAACAATATCTAAACAACACGCATCATGAAACGAACAACCATTCATATATCCGCAGCCCTCGCCCTGCTACTCGGCCTTGCCGCCTGCACGCGGGACGAAGCGGGCTTCCTGCCGGAAGGGGCGGAAGGCACACCCATCGTCTTCACCGCCACGGGGCTGAACCCCGCCGCGACAGCCACCGCCGGTACCCGTGCCCCGGTGGACGGCGACTGGGAGGGCGTGCAGAGCGTGGCAGTCAGGATGGACGGCACGGTGAAGGCATACAATGTGACGCCCTCCACCTCCGACAACACCAGCGCCATGCTGACCTCCGATGACCCGCACTACTGGACCAACCACGATGACATCACCGTCACGGCGTGGTGGCCCTACACCGAGGGCGAGACAAACCCGCCTGCCGTGAAGGTAGCTGCCGACCAAAGTTCCCGGAAGAACTTCGAGGGCAGCGACTTCATAGTAGCCGGGGAACAGACGGTGAGCTACGGCAACCCCACGCTCCGCTTCACCCACCGCACGGCGCGGGTGACCGTCGCCCTGACGGACCGCCCCGAGGAGTCGATGAACGTGCGGCTGACGGGCCTCTCCACCGAGAACGAAAACCCGGCTGTAATCGCCCCGTATAACAAGGGTGGCGACACCTGGTCGGCCCTCGTCGCCCCGCAGAAGGTGGCGCAAGGCACGGCCTTCATTACCTGCACCTTCACCAGCGGCAAGAGCTTCGCCTATAAGATGAAGAACGATACCGAATGGCAGGCGGGCAAGGAATATACCTACACCGTCTCCCTCGCTGCGGCAAAAGACCCGGGCTACACCGTGTCGGAGGACGGAAAGACCTACACCGTCACCTCCGCCGAGGGCCTGAAGAACATCGCCGAACTGGTGAACGAAGAATGGAAGTTAGGCATCAATATCACCCTGACGGCCGACATCGACCTCTCGGGCATCGACTGGACGCCGATAGGCATAGACTATAACCACCAATACACCGGCACCTTCGACGGCGGCGACCATACCATCACGGGGCTGACCGTTACGGGAAGTAACGAATATGCGGGTCTGTTCGGACGTATCGGCTCCGGCGGCACGGTGAAGAACGTGGTGCTGGAGGGTGTACAGATAACAAGCGATAACAGTTTGGGCTATGCCGGCGGCATAGCGGGATGGAGCTTTAAGGGCAAGATTGAAAACAGCTCGGTGTCGGGCAGCGTCAGCGGCAACTCCATCGCAGGTGCCGTGGTAGGCACTCAATTGGGCGGTGCCATCACCGGGTGCAGCTCCTCGGCCACAGTGAAGGGCGTGACCTTTGCCGGCGGCATAGCGGGAGAAACGAATAGTGGTGCCTCCCTGACCGCCTGCTATGCCACGGGCGACGTGACCGTTGAAAATGACGGTACAAGCAACGCCTTGGCCGGTGGTGTGGTGGGATACAACGGAGGAAGCAGTACCCTGACTGCCTGCTATGCCGCAGGCAACGTCAGCGGTAAAGGTAGCGGCACCATCCATGTAGGCGGCGCGGTGGGAAAAAACTATGGCACCCTGACCGCCTGCTACTGGAGCGGCCTCCCCGACAATGACAACGGCGGAGCCACGAAGGTGGACGGCACAACCGTTACCTGGCAGACTGCCGTTGATGCCATGAACAACGCATTGCAGAGCGCAGGCTCAGAGTGGCAGTACGAACTCACCGGAGAATTGCCTACATTAAAAAGATAGTGAACCGTCGGGCGGGCCCCAAATCGGAGCCCGCCCTTTTTCGTACCGGCAGGCGCCCGTTCACACCGACAGCCCGAAGGAGTGGACAAAGTCGGGCCGGAAAGGGATCTCCGCATCTGGCCAATCTTCACAACTGTCGTATCCGTCAGGAGGAGACGCACATGAAAAAGCCTTGACCCCTAAACGGAATCAAGGCTCTGCTGCTTTTTGTTTTTGTGGTACCACCAGGAATCGAACCGGGGACACAAGGATTTTCAGTCCTTTGCTCTACCAACTGAGCTATGGCACCATCCCGATATCGGAAGCGTGTTCCGTATTATCGTGGTGCAAAGGTAACCATTTTTTTTGATTCCGCAAGCATCCGACGTAAAAAAATCCTTTTTTTCTCATTTTTTGCCCCGATACCCCGCTTTGCACCTCCCCAAGGAACGAAAACGAACGGACGGTCGGGAGCTCCCGACCGTCCGCCTGCAGATTATGTGCCCAACCGGCATCCCTGCCCTATTGGACGGGATCCGTCAGCACGAACTTCTCGTACCTGGTACCGAATGTTCCGGCAGAGACGTTGTAGGCCATGTTGAAATAATAGGTCTGCGTCTCCGGATCGTAGTAGCTCGTCACATCGGCGCCGTCGGTGGTGACATAGACCGGACCGTAGGACTGGTGATCGGCTCCGACATATTGCTCGGCCACGGTGATCTTACCCGTCGCATCGCACGTGAAGAGCAGATCGACGCCACCGCCCCAGTTGGTGATCTTGTACGACGTACCCGAAGCATAGAGCGACAGACCGGGATCTTCATCCGAGAAGAGTCCGTTGTAATAGAAGGTACCCGTTCCAAGGAAATCCCACACCGTCATGTCGATGCTCAAAACCGACCATCCGCCGTCGTAGGTGACATAGGGATTCGAGTAGCGCACGTCTCCGATCGAGAGTTCGAGCGTGTAGTCTCCCGAGGAGACCTTATTGACCTTGACCTCAAGGGCCGCCTTGTTTTCACCGGCGGCAAACTCGATCGTCGAGGGGCACTCGAAGGCCTCGCTGCGCGAGAAGACCGTGAGAGGAACCGTGGCGGCCTCCGCACTGTTCAGGCGCATCACCTCCACGGTGAAACTCAGATTGTCGATTTCGTCCGACATCACGTCATAGGTCGTCGGATTCGAGTCGGCGAAGTAGACGTCCATGCAATCCGACGGCACGGGCTCGCTCCACGTAAAATCATCGTCGTCCGAGCACGAGGCCAATCCCGAAAGGCATGCCGCGAACAGGGGCAGATATACTGATTTGTTGAATTTCATACGTTTGGTTCTTTTCGATTAAACGGATCTTGTTATTCGATGACATTGTCCACCGTGTTCGACGGATCGGGGTTGTTCATGCCCACCAGCGCCGAGTTGCTCTGCCATTCGGTACGCGGGATCTGGAGGTTCCACCACGGAGCGCGGCCGTCCACCTCGAAGCGGTAGCTGTCGTCGGGGCAGTTCGAATTGGCCAGGTGGATGCCCAGTGCAAGACGCTTCTTGTACCAGAAGGCGATGCCCTCACCCCAGAACTCGATGCGGGCCTGCAGGCCGATCTCCTCCTGAAGCTCCTTGAGGCTCGAGGCCGAGAAGCTGTACGACGGCTGGCGGTAGGACTGCATGAAGCTGTTGAGTGCATTGACGCCCTCGGAGAGGTTCTGTGCGCCGAGCGCCTCGGCCTCGATCAGGAACATCTCCTCGACACGCATGAGCGGATGATCGATCGCATTACCCACGGTATAGGTCGTGTAGTTGCCCTGTCCGGGACGGAACTTGATCGAAGCCAGCGGCTTGAGCGTATTGGCGAAGAAGGTCTCGTAGTCCGGACGGCAGCTCTTGTAGTCATAGTACTCGAACAGGTCGGGATCGAGCCACGAGTGCTTGCGGAAATCGTCGTCGGCAATCTCCGCATAGAGGTTCGAGTTGATGCCGCGGCACACGGACTTGCCGTAGTTGGTCCAATCCTCCTCGATGGACATGTGGGCGATGAACGAGTAGAGGTTGTGGACGGTCTCCGAGGTCTGGACGGTACACCACATCCACGAGCTGTTGCTCGTCGAGCTGTTGAAACCGGTCGTCGGATCCTCCCACTGGGTCTGCGTCAGCGGCGAGTAGCTGCCGGCCGTGATCGCCTTGCGGGCGTAGTCGGCCGCTTTCTGGTAGGCTCCGTCCACACCGGCAGAGCCGCGCTCAAGGTAAGCACGGGCCGCAATACCGTAGACGACGCTCAGGTCGGGCATCTTCTTCGACGTGCGGGCGTAGTCGGCCAGCATGCGCTCGGCGCGCTCCAGGTCGGGGAAGATCACCTGGTCGTAGACCTCGGTCACCGTAGCACGCGGATTGCTCTTGGCCTGCTCCTCGGAGGTGTTCTCCGTGACGATGACGCAGGCCAGGTCCTTGATGTTGTCGGGAATCGTGTAGTCGTGCACCTGCGAGCCGTTGCACTCCTTGGGTTCGAACAGACGCACCAGGTCGAGGTAGAACTGTGCGCGGAACGCAAGCGCGATGCCCAGATAGCTCCGCTGGTCGGAGTTGAGGCTCTCCTCCGGAACGGCCGAGAGGGTCGAGATCACGTCGTTGCAACTCTTGATCCACGAGTAGTAGTTGTACCAGAACTGATAACCGGCGACATAGTCCTCGCTCAGGTAGAGGTTGCACATCCAATTGGCAAACCAGTCGTAGTCCGTCTCTCCCAGCACGACCATGTCGCCCGTCATGCAGGTGAGCGAGACGTTGATCGCCGGGTAGCCGAAGTCCCAGGCCTGCGAGTAGTTCTGGGCATAGAGCGTCAGTGCGCCGGGGATGGCATTCACCATCGCGTCGAGGGCCGTGGTCGATTCGGCGACCTGGTCGGCCGTCGCCCCGTTGGTGGGGAAGGTCTCCTTGATACAGCCGCTCAGCGAAGCGGTCGCCACGGCCGATGCGATTATGTATTTGAGTATGGTTTTCATTGTGGTCTGAAAGAATTAGAACTGAACATTGATACCGCCCGAAATCGTCCGGATCGGAGAGTAGTTGGCGTAATTCGTCGAACCGGAGTAGCTGTAGCGGGGATCGAAGCCCTGACGGCGTGACCAGTAGTAGACGTTGTCGCACGCCAGATAGACACGCAGCTTGCCAACACCGAACTTGCGGGTGAAGGACTCGGGAAGCGTATACCCCACCTGGATGTTCGAGATGTTGAGGTACGATGCATCGAGCAGGAAGCGGTCGGAGGTGCTGACGCTCGTGTTGTCGCCGTACTGGAAGCGCGGGATCGTCGTCGAGGGATTCTCGGGCGTCCACGACTTGAGGATGTCCTTGTTGAGGTTGCTGCCGGCCGACGAGCTGTAAGGCGAAGCCATGCCCGAAGCGTAGCCCGAGTCATAGCTCAGACCGCCGATCTGGTAGGCAAACGAAGCCGACACATCGACACCGAAGAACTGGAACGAGGTGGAGAAACCGCCGTAGAGGTCGGGAAGGGCCGTACCGCAGAGGTAGTTGGTCGCCTCGGAATAGGTGGTCGTCGTCTCACGCGTGACGTTGCCCTCGGCGTCGGTCACATCCTTGTACCACATCGACAGACCGGTCGTCTGATCGACACCCGCATACTTGGGGATGTACCACGTGTAGTAGGAAAGGTCCTCGCCGACGAAGTAGCTTCCGTTGGCATATCCCTCGTAGCCCTGCGCCGTGGTCGATTTACGCTCGGGAGCCAGATAGGTCACCTTGTTCTTGTAGTGCGACATGTTCAGGGTCAGATCCCAGCGGAAGTTCTTCGTCTGGATGGGGGTACCGTGGAGCGTGATCTCGAAACCGCGGTTGCGCATGTCACCCACGTTGTCGTAGTAGCCCGAGTAGCCCGACGACGGAGCCACGGGGAAGTAGAAGAGCATGTCGGTGGTCTTGCGGTTGAAGTACTCGAGCGTACCGCCCAGGCGACCGCGGAGCAACTCGAAGTCCGCACCGATGTTGATGTTCGTGTTGGTCTCCCACGAGATCTCCTCGTTGCCCTTCGTGGTGAAAACGACCGACATCTCGCCGCCGGAGTTCTCAATGCTGTAGTTGTCCACGTAGAGGAAGTTGCTGATGTTGTCGTTACCCTGCGAGCCGATCGAGGCCTTGAGTTTCAACATGTCCACCCAATCGACATTGAACCACGACTCGTGGTTGATGAGCCATGCGGCGCTGGCCGACCAGAAGTTGCCCCAGCGGTGGTCGGGGTGGAAGCGCGACGAAGCGTCGCGACGGTACGAACCGTTGAGGATGATCCGGTTGTCGAACTCATACTCGAAGCGGCCGAAGTAACCCTCGTTGTTGTACTCGGTCGTATAGGAGGCAGCACCCTGCGAATCGACGATCGAACCGTTGAGCTCGAGGTTGCCGATCGAGAACATCTGCTCCTTCGTCCCGCTCAACAGATAGGTCTTCAAGTTATAGAACTCGTGACCGACCATGGCGCTCACGCGATGCTTGCCGGCGAAGGTATGGCTGTAGTTGAGCAGCTGCTGGGCGTTGATCTCGAACGTACGCTGTGTCTGTACCGACACCATGCCCCCCGAAGCGGCGAACTGGCCGTAGTAGGGATTGAGCATCGTGTTGAAACGCACGTCGTCGAGGTTCGTACCGATGTTGAACGTGGCGGTCAGGTCGCTGAAGAGCTTCACGTCGGCAAAGGCCGTCCCGGTGAACGCATTGCCGTTGCTGAGGTTCTTGTCGAGCTGCACGCCCTGCAGGGCGTTGAAGTTGGTCATGAACGGACGCGACAGACCGGCATTCATGCCGTCGCCGTAGTCGTACATCTTCAGGCCGTTCTGGTCATACATGATGTTGCCGTTGCCGTCACGGACGTAGACCGGATAGATCGGAGCGGCGTTGTTGGCAAAGGCGAAGATATTGGTCGATCCGGTCGATCCGGACTCGTCGCCGAGGTAGTTGCTCTCATAGTGCGAATAGCTGGCATTCGCCCCGACCTTCAGCCACTTCTTGGCCTGATAGTCGGCACGCAGACGGGCCGAGTAGCGGGTATAGCTGGAACTGGAGACGATACCCTCGTTGTCCAGATAGCCGAGCGAGGCATAGAAATTGGCCCGGTCGTTGGCCGCCGAGATGTTCACGTTGTACTCCTGGCGCAGCGACGTGCGGTAGGCCTCGTCGATCCAGTCGTCGGGAGTCAGGTAGTAGTCCTGCCCGTTGTAGGTAACCTTGCGGCCCAGCGTGGCGTTGGGATTGATCTTGCCGTTCGTACCGATGAACAGTTCGCCCTCGGGCACCGTGTAGACCTGATAGCCGAGACCGCCGGCATTGCTGCTGGTCAGCAGCTCGTTGGCGCGGATGGTCGAATCGTAGGACGAGAAGCCGTTGCTGCGGTAGTAGTTGTAGAGCGACTGGTAGTAGGCCTCGTAATACTGGGCCGGATCGTCGATGTTGTCGTAGAGCTGCGTACCGCGGGCATTGACACCCCACTTGGCGTCGAGCGTAACGATGGCCTCGCCCTTCTTGGCGCGCTTGGTGGTGATCATGATGACACCGTTGGCACCGCGGGCGCCGTAGAGGGCCGTCGATGCGGCATCCTTGAGCACGGTGAGCGACTCGATGTCGGCCGTATTGATCAGGTTCAGGTCACCCGAATAGGGAACGCCATCGACGACATAGAGCGGCGTTACGCCGGCCGAGATCGACGAAAGGCCACGCACCAGCACGGTCGGCGTGGACGAAGGATTACCCGATGAACTGGTCACCTGAACACCGGGAATGGCACCGGCGAGTGCCTGGGCGACGTTGGTGACCTGGCGTTTCTCAAGTTCCTCGGACTTGACAACGGCGGCCGATCCGGTGAAAGCCTCCTTGGTGGTCGTACCGAAGGCAACGACGACGACGTCATCGATGCTGGTGGACGACTCCGACATCCGAATGTTCAGGCGGGTCTTGCCGGCAACGGCGACCAACTGCGTATCGTATCCGATGAACGAAACCTGCAGCGTGGCATCGGCAGGAGCGGAAAGCACAAACTGTCCGGCCGCATTGGTCGTCGTACCGTTCGTGGTTCCGTCGACCATGACGGTAGCCCCGGCGACGGGCTTGCCTTCAGCATCGACTACTGTACCGGAAATCTGCTGTGTCTGGGCAGCGGAAAAGAGGCAAAAACCCAGTACGGCAATCAACGTTAGTACAAGTTTTCTTACCATAAAGCGTTAATTTATTAGTAGATTTTTAAAATAAAAAGCCGACAGCCGGGAGTATCCGACGCAAACATCTGTTAGTCTGCACGATACATTTCAACGGAGCTTTTAGCACCCGTTACGGCGCAATCGGCTGAACCTGAGCTTTCCCGAAAGCGGCGGTCATATGGCCATTGCCGTGTCGGTTACTGTCCGGTAACCGATTTTATCGGATTGTATCCTGAATAACAGCTTCTTGCTGCAAATCTGCGGGTTTGCAGGTTACCAGTCCGTAACCGTCGGTCAATAAAATCGGGATAAAAAATCCAGTCCTGGAAACGATGGACATGAAACACGACAAAAAGAGATTCCAGAAATGACAGAAACAAAGAACACATTCCGCATCCTCTTCTATATCAAACGCAATGCGCTCCTCAGGAACGGATCGGCGCCGATCATGGGCCGTATCACGATCAACGGCGAACGCGCGCAGTTCTCCACACGGTTGTCCGTCGATCCGCAGGTCTGGGATCCCCACTCGGGACGGGTGCTCGGACGCCGTGCGCCAGCCGAACGAATCAACGAACGGCTCGACCGCATCCGGATGCGTCTCGAACAGTGCTACGAATCACTGCTCGACCACGCACAACGCCTTACGCCGAATGCCGTAAAGAACCTCTTTTTCGGTCGGGAACAGCACAGGGAACAACTGCTCGGATTTTTCCGTCGCCACAACGAGGAGTTCGGCCGCATGGTGGGCATCAACCGCAGCAAAGCCACCTTTTATAAATATAGGTGCGTCTGCAACCACCTCGAAAGTTACATCCGGACTCGATACGGGCGCGATGATCTGGAGTTCGGAGAGCTCGACCGGGAGTTCCTCTACGGCTTCCCCCGCCACATTTCGGGAGCATGCGGCTGCAGCAAGAACACGATCTGGATCTACATGATCGCCCTCAAACACATTCTGGCGCAGGCCCGCAGCCGTGGCTACCTGAAAGCAGACCTGTTTGCCGGCTACAAAATCCGCAGCGAGCGGGTTTTGCGCGGATATTTGTCCGTCGAAGAGATCCGACGGCTGATCCGGCTGGATTTGCCCGACCGCACGCAACGGCTGATTCGGGACGCCTTTCTGTTCGGATGCTTCACGGGACTCTCCTATGTGGACATCCGGCAGCTTACGCCACAGAACATCCAGTATCAGGATCGGCAGATCTGGATCTGCACGAGCCGCTGCAAAACAGCCTCAGAGGTCAGCGTGCGCCTGTTTCCGGTTGCGGAAGCGATTCTGTCCCGTCATCTGCCGGTCCCGGAAGACGGCCGGATTTTCGACCTGCCCACAAACGGATGGTGCAATGCCTGCCTGCAGGTCGTTCTGCAGCAGGCGGGCATCTCGCGCCACATCACGTTCCATTGCGCCCGGCACACCTTCGCCACCACCATCACACTGTCGCAGGGAGTGGCAATCGAGACGATCTGCAAGCTGCTCGGGCACAAAAACATACGCACCACACAGATCTATGCGACACTCACCCATGCAAAGCTGGCAAACGATATGGAGTTATTGTCCGAACGGCTCGAAAAGCAATTTGCGCCATGAATCGGCATCCTTGTATTTCGGATTGCACCAAGAGTAAGAAAATTTTGAAACAAGGCTTTTATCGAGAAAATACCCGTTATAAATCGTAATCGATATTATAAAATCGCGTTAAAATAATAACCTCAATACACTATTCTCGATTATAATTGCTATGTCCATAAATTATTTTACGATATTATTTGTAAACATCGCTCGAATTTCCTACATTTGTTCCTGAACTTTTTATTTTAAAAATCTACTAAAATTAACGTTTATGGTAAGAAAACTTGTACTATCGTTAATTGCCGTATTGGGGGGGGGAATTATGATCGCCCTGGCCCAGGTACAGCAGATTTCCGGTACAGTTGTCGATGCTGAAGGCAAGCCCGTCGCCGGGGCTACCGTCATGGTCGACGGAACCACGAATGGTACGACAACCAACGCAGCCGGACAGTTCACGCTCTCAGCAGCTGCCGATGCCACGCTGCAGGTTTCGTTCATCGGATACGAAACGCAGAAGGTTGCCGTCGGCGGCAAGACGTCGCTCACAATCCATCTGGGCGAGGACACGCAGGACATCGACGATGTGATCGTGGTGGCCTACGGTACGGCCAAGAAGGAGTCCTTCACCGGATCGGCCGCCGTCATCAAGTCTGAAAACCTCGAGAAACGTGTCGTTGCCAACGTATCGAAGGCCCTTGAAGGCCAGGTGACCGGCGTGCAGACCACCTCCGGAACCGGACAGCCCGGTTCGGACGCCACGATCGCCATCCGCGGCTTCGGTTCGCTCAACGCCAGCTCCTCGCCGCTCTATGTCGTGGACGGTATCGCCTACTCGGGTACGATCAGCTCGATCAACCCCGAGGACATCGAGTCGATCACCGTGCTCAAGGACGCCTCGGCCGGCGCCCTCTATGGAGCCCGCGGTGCCAACGGTGTCATCGTGATCAATACCAAGCGCGGCCGTGACGGCGACACCGAGGTGTCGTTCAAGGCAACGCTCGGCGTTTCGTCGCGTGCCATTCCCAACTACGATCTGGTTAATCAGCGCGAGTTCATCGAGCTCACCTGGCAGTCGCTCTACAACTCGGCCTATTTCACTTCGGGTTACAGCGACGCAGCCGCCCGCACCTACGCATCGTCGCGTCTGTCGGGTACGCTGGGTGCCGGATACAACCCCTTCAAGAACTACTCGTGGGCAGAACTCGTAGATCCCGCCACGGGCAAAGTGCGTGCCGATGCCAAGTCGGCCTACAACGAGAGCTGGATCGACGAAGTCACCGACAACGCGGCCTTCCGTCAGGAGTACCAGGCTTCGGTATCGGGCGGTAACAGCATCCACCGCGGAAGCATGTCGCTGAGCTACCTCGACGAGAACGGTGTACTGAAGACCACCAACTTCCAGCGCTACACCGGCCGCGTCAGCTACGACACGACGCCCCGCCACTGGTTCGCTGGCGGCATGAACGCCAATTTCTCGCACTCGAAGAGCAACTCGAACCGCTACACCGGATCGGCCAACTCGAACGTCTTCTACTCGGCCCAGCTGATGGCCCCGATCTACCCGGTCTACATGCGTGACTCCGAGACGGGCGCCCTGCTGCTCGACGAAAACGGCAAGAAGCAGTTCGACTACGGTTCGGCCCGTCCGCAGGACACCAACACAAACTGCATCGCCGGCTTCTACGACGACCCGACGTCGAACACCACCGAGAGCCTCTCGGCCCGCACCTATCTCACCTTCGGCAGCGACGACGACAAGGCCGGCTGGCTCAAGGGCCTCAAGGCCACGCTCAACTTCGGTGTCGATTACCGCACGTCGAACAACATGTCGTATTACAACCCGTACTTCGGCAACCAGGCATCGAACGGCGGTCTGATCGAGAAGAACAACTACCGCTACATGTCCTACACGTTCAACCAGCTGGTTACCTACAACCGGACGTTCAACGAGAAGCACGAGATCAGCGCCCTGCTCGGCCACGAGTACTACGATTACGAGCAGAACTACCTGACCGGTTCGCGTTCGGGTCTGGTGAGCGGCATCTACGAAGTGATCGGCGCCTCGATCA
>ULXJ01012366.1_pt1 | contig 14216 bp, 21 predicted proteins | sample 1960981 | NCBI WGS metagenome assembly ULXJ01 (sample SAMEA4835830, study PRJEB28245) | human gut metagenome | biome: gut microbiome; material: fecal sample | place: Denmark | collected 2008 | reverse complement strand
ATAAAACGTATACAGTAACCCAAAAGGAAACAGAAACTGGGGTAGTATCTGTTGATAACATAGACTTCTCAAGTTCTTGGCTAGAATTGGTTGAACCTGTTGAAAAGAATTATCCTCTTGTATTTCATGAGGCAGTAAAATATCTGATGGAAGGACATATTCTGGAAAGATTGTCGCCTGTAAGTGAGGCTAAATTTCAGATACGTATGATTGATGGTCACATTCAAAGCAGAGACAGTGAATCTACTGATGACATAGATTGGTGCCCTTGTGTGCTCGATGACGAAGATGTTATGTCCAGGTGGAAAATTGTTGACTAATTAACTAATTGAAACACAATGAAGAGAGAAAATTGTAAACCAGGAACCGAAGTATTTATTCCAGGAACTGTACTTTCAAATGATAATTACCCGTCAACTCCCATAGAAGTGGTCCTGCAAAGGGGACCTGATGCTTGCACAATGTATTTTTCCCCGGATGTTTTGAAGCTGAAAGACCTTTTTCCGAAAAGAAAGTTTTATAAAAAGGATAAGGTGCGGTATATGCCCAGCGGACGAGAATGTTATATCGTACCTCCAAAAACGGATAAGATATATGAAGTAGTTTCTAATGAAGATTCGGATGGCTGGATTTATATAAAAGGCCCTGATTTTAATAACTGTGTCAAATGGTTTGACTTGGAGCTTATTGAACCCGCTGAATCCTTCGAAGACGTTTCTTCTTTTTCAGTATTAAAATATGAAGACGTTTATTTTTGTGTAGGGCGTGAGGGGCGTTATGTCTATGAAATTTGGTTTGGCCCCAGAGTAGACAGCCCCCTTACTGAAGAGGATGCTCGCCAGAAAGCACAGGAACTTTGTGATGAATTAAATCGCAAATATAATAAGAAGTTAAATAATTAAATTACTATGAACCGTAAAGAATGTAAGCCCGGCACGAAAGTATTTGTTGAAGCTGTTATTCTTCAGGATAAGGGAGGAACAACCTGCCCTATTGAAGTGTGCATAAAGTTCTTGCCTAATACCAGTGGCCCAGTATGTTGGGTTAATCCTGAGCAATTATTTCTGATAGAAAATTTTCCAAAGAAAAGAAAGTTTCGTAAAGGAGATAAGGTAAGATATAAATCCTCGTATGGTTTGTTCTAATTATCTTGGTTATTGTTTATGCCTGCTTGTATCTTATAGACAGGTTTAAATAAGTTCCTCTAAAATAATATTCTTGACAAACCGAAACAGAGAACTATAATTCTTCAAACTTCTAACCATAATCAATTATGAATCTAAATAAGGTAGTACCTTCATGCTCTCATTGCCGTTACAGCGATTTAACTGCTGAAACTTTTCCATGTTCAACTTGTTCTGACGAGTATGAACATTTCACACCAAAACCCGAATGCACTTCCTGTATCCACGGTAGCCGTTCATCCGGGGAACCTGCCTGCTCGGTATGCAATGATACGAAGGGAGAAGCAACCTCCGTCTGCAATGACTGTGAATATAACGGCACACCCCGTCTTACTTACCCCTGTACACGCTGTATGGCTAATCCTTTCAACATTGCTCTACAGAAAAGCGCGGAGGCTGGTTATCAAAAATTCGTGGATGAAATGAATTCCCGTCCGACCCCCTGTATTTGCGGAAAGGACCCGGAATATGTAGAAACAGTTATTTATCCCGGAGAGGTCCACCGCTATGTGGTCTGCAATGGCGACTGCCCCGTACCCCATTCTCTGTCGGTCCACGGCGGCAATAGCCGGGAGGAAACCATTGGACGATGGAACACTTTTATTTTTAATCTTAAACAGAACAAAGAATTATATGTATACAGCAAACATACCCCTTTACGTCAAGCAGGTTAAACAAATGCGTAAACTTCTTCAGAATAGCTTCGGCTTATCCTGGGAAGAACTTGCGTGCATGACAGATTCCGAAGTCGAAGAAACCCTGGCTTCCCTGGGATACGTTCTTGTCAAAAACTTTTCGGCAGGAAATGATACCCTGTATGTAGTTCCCAAGAGTATGCTTGAAAACGTTTACGCTCTGACTCGATGATTACAGATGCCCCCCCTCTGGTTTATATTCTTCTCACTCTAAGTTTTTGTATTTCTTATTACCTGTACTCTAAAAATCCTGACCTCTTTACATGAAAAATCAAAGCCAACTCATCAAACACCCCGGACTCAAGTATCCCCGGAAGCCACGGAACAGCACACCCCCTGTACAGAAAATCCCACACGGATACCTTTCAACACAGGAAATCGCGGATGCCGTGGGAAGAACTCCTACATGTATTCTTACTACACTGGAACGCCGTAAAGTGCCTAAAGTACGTTTCGGAAGGGTTGTGTACTGGGACGGAGAACTTGCCCGAGAGTATATCAGGGAAGTCGATGCTGACGTGTATGACCATATGCCTAACGGATATATTGACATAGAAAGCGCGTTGGAACTTACCGGATTCAAAAGTGCCGCTTATTTATCCACCCTGTTCAAGAGAGGGAAAGTGCGCCGTATCCGGTACCGGGATGACATGGGAGCCGGAAGAAAGACGAGGTTCGCGTACAATGTTCTTGACCTGGAAACTCTTTTGAGTTTAAATTCTGACCCGGAGGACCATGACTAAGAGTATCTTCACTACCCAAAGAACGCTTCATCCGCGGATGGGGGCACAGGAAAGGCTGTTAGGGATTTTAACAAACCTGGAACTGTTCGGTGTTGATTTTTCTTTGTCTTCTCTCAGGATTCTTTTGGCCCTTCACGGAAGCGGGGGTACCGCGAAACTAACGGCAAAACAGTTATCCCTTCAGCTAAGCCTGTCCACCTCGAACATTTCTTATCACCTCAACAAGCTTCTGGATTATGGCCATGTGGAGAAGGTAACGGACAGCGACCCCCAGCAATACCAGCTCACGGCACGGGGGAGGAACCTCTGCCGTGACATCTTCAAACCCCAAGAATACATCAACAAATGACTCAAGAAGAAATTGAAAAGGTAGCCGAACGGCTTTATGCTTTGACGGATTCCAGGATTCTATGGAATGACCTGGACGACGAAGGCCGGAAACCCTACGTCAATCTGGCAGACAGCCTGGTGGACAAAAGACCCGAAATTTTGGCAGAACTGGTATCTAAGTATTGTGTCGATTTCGGAATGCCCAGCAAGTACAAGGCGGTTGTCGCTGGGATTATTTCCGGGATTCTTACTGCGGTCCTGGCCCTGACGGGCTTTTCCGTAACAGGCTGTTCTTCTGTCGAGGTGACAGAAGGCGAAGCCGTCCTGTGCAAAGACGGCTCCTGCCTGGTACTAACCCCTGGACATATCTCCTATTCCCAGGCCCAGCCGGAAACGGACGTGCCTCCGGTTGTCCAGGTAAAACCCAACAAGAAGTGACATGACCGACAACGAGGTTCAATATTCCGAGTTACCCTCTGCCCCGGACCTCTTTAATCATCCGGTACCCACGGTTCCCGTGGGTACCGAATTGTTTAATGACACGCCTCCGTTCGATTCTCTTCCTGACCCCATTGCCCCGGTTTATGGGGATAGTGACGTGGGAGTACAGGTTTCGCGTCCTTACAATGACGACCCGTTGTTTCGGAATTACCCGGAAAACATGTTCGCCATTGTTTATGACCCTGAGTCTATTAACGGCCCCAGTGTAAAATATGTGGCCGGAGTTATTATTGAGGGCAACAATGTTATCCAAATCGGAGGGACTCCGGGGTCTCTGCAAAACGTAATGAGCAACGAGCATGCTCCTTTGGATGACAATATTACCTGGTATTTGAATGTACAGAGTGACAGGTCTGCTTCTACCGTCAGCAGTACAAAGGACCCGCTGGCAGACTTTTGGGTTCCTCTGGCCAAGATAACCAAAGGATGCAACGGTTATATTCAACAGTTGCACCGGGGGGCTGTCTTTCTCTCTACGTCCGCTTATGGTTTTGAAGTTCAGTTGGAGTTCAATGAACAAGGGACCCGGACGGGGATTAAAGTGCGTCCCGGTATCGTCATGTTGAATGGAAAGTCCCTGGGGAAATTCCCTGAAACCTTACAGGATGAGCCCTGGTATTACTCTGCCTTTACTCAGGATGGTCCGGTATATTTAAGACTTACCCTAGACGACCATAGTATGGTAACGGGCTCCGCTATTGAATTTGAGTTAGCGACCCCTAAAATATACAATCTAGTCATAGGTGCCGAGCAAAAAGAGGACCCTCCATTTACCTACTCTTTTTTATTAGCAGATATTAAAGAAAAACAAGTCACTCAGTATCTGCTGGGTACGGTCCAGTTACCTGTAGGTGGTGGTACTTTCTTCCCATATGGTGCTATCGATGAATAATAAATCCCCCATTGCTATGTCTGTCAGGGGGAGTTTATGAAAATATAAAACAACATCATGGTTAGGGTTTATTTATTTACTTATGCAAAAGATGCAAACCCTGCGTTAGCCTGCGTTCGCTGTCTTCGAAATACGTTGCCTGAAGCTTGGATTACTGTTGTAGATGATGCTTCTGCTCCTTGTTCTTCCGATTTTATAAGACAATGTTTTCAGTTGGGGGTTTTTTCTTACATGCAAAGCACCTTTCCTCGAAATGGAAACTTGAAAGGGGATAGATGTATTAAAGGCATTCTGTCCACGTTGGTTCAAAATTCAAACGAAGATGACGTTATCATAAAGATTGACTCTGATACTTTGTTACTGTCTCCTGCTCCTATAGAACGAATGCGGAACTTGGAGGCAGATGGCTTCGGAGCCAGTTCTTTATTCCGTCCTTTCGCGGGATTATGCTATGGCTTTACACAAAAAGCATTAAAACTTTTACATGAAAAAACATATCTATTACCGTCTTCCTCTACGATAGAAGAAGATTTATGGATTGGAAAATTGATTTTTTTACAAAAGTTAAATATGGCTATAGACAGGCCATGGACTCCCGTACATACTCAAGGACGGTGGACTGCCTATAACTGGCCATATTCTCCTGTCTTAGAACTATATCGCTCTTTGGACGTAGTAACGTTTGGAACTTTTGAAGGAATCCCCTCTGTAGATAAAAACCATGTGGCAAACAAAATGAACGCTTTAATAGACTTGGTATATGGACCTGGCAATAATACCTGCAAAGCATCATAGTTCAGAAGTCCCTTATAAAAACTTTCGGGCTCTATGGAGGGAGCCTCTTTTTTTACATTCCGTGAGGTATGCAGTAAAAGAAGGTGTACCCTGTGTAGTTTCTACGGACAGCGAAATTATTAAAGGTTTATGTCGTCGAAATAATATCCCTTACCTCCATGAAGAAGTAGATGATTCTAATATCCTGAATTGTGTAACTCAAGTAGTTAAAAAAGAAAAAGTGGATAGGTGGATTCTTTTACAACCTACAAGCCCGATACGCCCCCCCTCTCTGCTTAAGAAGTTATTGAGTAAGAATAATGAAAATATTATGACGGTTCAAAAAATATATCTCCATGGTAAACTGGGAAGCCGTTTTATACATAAAACTCGAAGGCAGGAATCCTCTGAAATCTTATATCAATTCAACGGAAGTATTTTAATAGGGAGTTATGACATGGTAATGAAGGAACAGACCCTATTCAAAAACCCTTTAATGGTAGAACAGAGGGGACTATATAACTATCAAATAGACTATCTTGAAGATTTTGAACACCTGGAAAGGTATGGAAATTTGCATTGTGGGGAATAAAAAGCCCAGTCAGGATTTTACCCAGGAAATAAATTCCGCAGACCAGGTTGTTCGAGTCAGTAAAATGGATTATCTAGATACTAGGTTGATAGGTTCTCGAACTGATGAACTGTATCTGGAACCAAACATGGTGTGGCATTCTTATTCGCCAGAGGTTAGAAAATTATCTCTACTGCCCCGCATACCTTTAATTCATATTAGAGAATCCTGGTGGAACCGGGTAGGAGAACACCTGCTTAAACAAAAGTGGATTAACAAAGGCCAAGTTAGAATAATTCCTAAAAGCAGGGAATTGGTTATGCCGGGATGCACTACATTGGCAATAGCTGTATATGATATTTCATTAAGATTCCCCGAAGCCAAATTACTTTTAACTGGGGCAGACATAGGGGAAGAAAGAAGAAAAATATTTTGGATTCATGTTTCCGGTGGAGAGGTGGAATTTTTGAATAGACTTATTTCAGAAGGAAGACTGAGGGTGTTGGGATAATGATTGCGGGAATATACAGAAAATGTATATTCCCGCAATCGTTTTATGAGAATGACACGGAAAACGCTTGATGGATTTTTATGGCCAGTAATAATAACCCCATGTCCGAAACACAACCTAACCATGAGTTTGATGATTTTGTTTTCATCATTTTTGCGTACAACTCTACCCTGGACTGGCCGGAGCGTGAGCCTCTGCTTGTTCACTATTCTGTCAATTATCTGCTCAACCACGGAATCCCCGGAACCCGTATTACCGTTCTGGCCAATGACCTGTCGGTATGTTCCTGGGCAAACCAGCAGGGAATGAAGTTTATCCAGCTTAAAGCCACAAACCGTAAAACGATTACGGAAGCTATATCCTCCATAATGGGGGAGAATCCGTGGAAGAATATCATATGTCTCAACACCGTATTTCCTGTGCGTGAAGCGGACCTCCTGTCTTTGATGTGCAGTCAAATCAGGACGGAAAAACAACGGCTCTTTCTCACTGCTCACATGGGAGCCCACCACCAGAAGGAAGATAACACAGTAACTTGGGATACTGTATTGAACGGAAGTATCTTGGGCTTTCGTCACGACTCTGATATTAAATCCATCTTCCATCCCGATACATTGTATCCTGTGCATCACAATGCTGAATGCGGGAATTATAACATCTGCTACAGATACCAGTATATGAAGGAACCCCTGGAATCCGCGGTTGCCGTGGGTTACAAAATGTCCGCATGGACTGCGCCCTGCCCATCAGAATATCCCCGCAGGGTGGAAATAAAGCTGGACAAGGACACAGCTACCCACTAACCTGACTCGCATGAACAACTCCAACTTATATTTTGATGGGACTCTGGGAAGGTTCATCAGGAAAGAAATCTATGACCAGGTTAGCGTAGACAGCAACCTGATTGCCCTGCAGGGTCTGGCCTGCGGAGAATTGACCGTAGGGGCAGGATTCAATAATCGCCTGAAGCTGTACATTTCCCATGCCTCCGGCCTGGATTTAAGCACGTCCCAAAGTGTTTCCTTTGATATGGTGACAAAGGTGGCTCCTTATAACCAGGGCAACTTGCCCATATATACGGTAGTCGATACGACTGGCGCGTACATATCTAAACCCGCAGGGACTTCCGACGTATGCCTTTTCTCTACAAACATTATTGAGTTTGACCCGGAGAAATATCCAAGAGGCACCTATTGGATGGAAATTTCTCTCAACTGTACAGGGAGAGTATGGTGCAACACTTTTCCCATTCTTTTTCACATCATTTAACCAACATGAAATTAGACCTCAACAGAATACTGAAACTTTATCCGCTCCTTAAAATCCTCCACTACCAGACAAAGGAAGGCTTTCATCATGAAAAATATGATGAAGCATTCGATGACCTGGGGGAACTTGCGGACAAATTTATTGAAACCTACATGGGGCTGAATGGACGGGACTGGATTGCAGGTTCCCTCCCCATGCCCAAACTTGTAGAACCCAACACCCGGAACTGCGTTGCAAGATACCGCATGGACATCATTGACGACCTTATCCCCTATCTCTACCAGATGGCTCGAGGACATAAGGCCCTGAACAAATTGGCAGAAGATTTTGACGAAGCCGCCCACGGAATCCTTGGTCTCCTGGAAAACTTCAGCAATGGCCAATAAAGGTTATGCCCTGTGTGTATAATAAAGCAGAGTTTTACATGGCCAATGACGGCCCGGAAAGCAACTCTGAAATCATATCCCAGGTTCTGCCACGCATGGACGGGATACTTTCCCGAGCCCGCTCCATGACTTGGGGCATGATTAGCTATTCCCTGTCCAGGACAAATAATCCTTTCGGCATTGCGCTCGAACATATGCGGGTAGGCTTCGCCGCACGAACCGTATCCCTGCCGGATGTTACGGGTGTGTGTGATGTGTCCCATTGGATAATTATGGAAACGGTCCCCCTTTCTTTCGAGGACTTCCGTTGTATTTTCAGGATTCTGGAACCCACGGTATCCCCGGATGAACTGCACGATTATCTCCTGCATAATCAATGGTACACTCCTTCCAAAGAAATCCAACTGGACAACGACATGATTACCCTGTTCCACTGGGAACTGGGCTACCCTGAAAACGAACGAATCAACCCACTGAAAAATGACACAGAACAATAAAATCAAAAAGATTCAACAGCTGGTAGGCGTAACTGCTGACGGCATTATAGGCCCTAAAACCATTGACGCAATTCTTAAGCGGTTGACTTCGGATTCCATGGGTACCGGGGAATCCGTGGATGCTTATGAAATCCGTAACCGGATGGCCGCTAAAATCCTGAACATGGAAGACTATAAAATTACGGGGCCAGAATCCCTGCGGGTTACGCGCCTCCCCTCCGGTGATGGAGGCGGCACCCGGGAAATCGCAGGTATCTGCGACGGGATTGAACCGGAAGTGTTTAACCGGATTAAATCTCTGCTGGACAAGGGACTGCGGGAAGAAGCATGGGAGGACTGCCTCAGCTATGTACTTGAGAATACGGCCACCATTGCAAGCTATTTTCCGAATTATGGTTTTGGCTACGAATTCATGGTGCGCGACCTGGCCTTTAACATGGGCAATGCCGGAGCTATCAAAGTTATCCAGGGCATGGCCAACCGTGAGGGCACTGACGAGATTGCAGTGGATGGGAAGTGGGGCATTAAAACGCAGACAGCTTTGCTGGGGCTGACCTCAACCCTGCCCGAAGACTACGTGGTTAATGCTCTGGACAAAGCGGCCCGAACCCGTTACCAAAGTATTGTGGATGCCAATCCCGTCAAGGAAAAATTCCTCAAGGGGTGGCTCAACAGATGCGACGACCGCCTGGCTTTTGCTAATACTCTTGTGTCAAGCAAATAATTCTTTACACAGAGAAACGCGTTTAGTATCATGGCGGCGGTGTTAATCCTGCCGCCATGTTTTTATTTGCTTTACTAGGCGTGGATGTTGGTGTCTGGACAATGTTCCTGACCCGCATTGTGGAGGAAATGAGCCCCGCGTACCTGGTGTTCGTGGGGCTCATTTTCGTGGCGGTTAAACTGGGGTACAAATATCTTAGCAAAAAAATTGATTTTACCTTGGACAAGGAAAAGTCATTTTTGGTCTTGCTTCAAGAGGCTCTACATGTTATCTCCGAACTGGATGAAACTCTCGACCAACTGCATGGGAAAGTTGATGCTCTCCGAAGCGACCATGAAGAGCTACTGGAACTACTCAGACAACAAAACATAACCAATGAAATTCCTGTCAAAACTATTTCAAAACCTCGAAAACCAAAAAACAGTCTGTGATAAACTGGCCACAGACCTGAACTGCTTAAGCAAAGAGTTGAGTCAATGCAGAAAACGCATTGCTGAAAGAAACCGATTCTATGCTACGCTTCCCATTGGGTGTGAAGAGGAAATGAAACTGCCCAGGAACCAGTGGGCATACTTCCTAAAAGGGAAAGTGGGGATTAAATACGTAGGGGAAAACCTTACCAGTTCCGTTACCTATGTCAAAACAAGGGAGGAAGTTAAAATCCCCAGGATTATTGACAGTGAACGGTCCCACAAACTCTATGTTATTTCTGGATATGTTATTGACAGGACTACAAATCTGACATATTCTGAAGGCGAATCAATTTCTTTTTTGAGGGGAGAACCCATGTCCCTGACCATTTACGGTTATGTCAGGATGACCTGGACTCCCCCGCTTCCCGGCTCAACACTTCCGTTCTTCCATTCGAATCATGCCTCTAATTCCTAATACTGGTGCATCCAGCCCGCAACCGCCGATAATTCCAATAGGGACCACGGACAGTTCGTGGCGCAACGGCCATGACCCGGACCGCCCCATGGGGGAACCCATTATCAATTTTCCCTATGCCGTAGTTAAGAACGTCATGTTCTTCGTGGAACGGATTGTCAAAAATCCTAATGAACTGTCTGCCGAACTGGGGACTCCCTACAACCCCACTGCCGGGACCACCTTCCTCCCGTACATGCGGGAAGCGGTCCTGGTCCATGTGGAACCCGTAGCGGAAGACGCGCGTCGGCATATCTATCGGTTCTACTACATGGTGCCTCCCCAGGAGCAGTTCAAATACAACATCCAGGATATGAAAAAAATTCAGGATGGGTATACGCTTAAGGACACGGCGGCGAACGGGAAGTTTATGAGCAGTGCGGCAGATGCCGACGACTTGAAAGATTTCTACGAGATTACCCGGGAATGGGTGGAACCCACGGATTCCGCGTACACCCCGTTAGCCCTTGGTTCCTTTGACCCCAGCAACGAGAAGCTTGACCCTGACTTCTATGACTTGCACGATTTCACGGGCTACGATGCCCAGCTGGTTTATGAAGAAGTAGGAAAATTTGAGGAAGACTACCTCAACAAATATTTCCGAAAAGTGTTGCGCGTGTATAAAACTCTCCCCGGTCCTGTTGTCAAGGAGTTCATGCCCAACAATATGTGGGTAAAGGGGGACACTGTATGGGAAAACGGCGGCCCCGGAACTTCTGTTCCCGAAAACGAATGGGTGTCTCAAAACGCTATCAAACTTTCCCGCGAAGTGTGGGCCGCCCCTCTGTGGGAAGGGGAAGGCGGGCCGGAACCTGGACAGGCGCGCATCCCCCATATGCCTACGGAAGAATTCGGGGAACAGCCCATCAGCACGGGGTGGGACAAGGGTTCCTACCCCAGCCTTCAGATGTACACTATTGTGTCCATGTTCAAGCGCAATTCATCCATTGTGGAAAAGGAACAGCAGAACAGCCTTTCCGGCAACTGTTGCAACCCCGACTCCCGGTTCGTGCGCTGTATCAACACCACAGTGACGACCAGCCAGTCAGTGGACTGGACGGCCAACGGGGACCTTCCATCCATTGAACCCCCGGACCCCAGTGAGAACTGTAGCCAATGGAGGGTGGATAGTAGTGTGGTAGTCCGAGAAGGGTATAGCCAGAAGGAAACCCGGAAGCAATGCACTACGTATAAACAGATTGACGAGTTCTGGGAATCCCAGTTCGACCGGATTACGAACCAGGTTTATCCGGTGCTTCGCAAAATCGTGCACGACCCCTCCACCGACTTCGACACGGTATGGCAGGAAGAAGGGTTCAAAAAATACACGGATGCCGTGGGTAATGTTTACTACGGGCGCAAGCTGGAAAACCCGACAATCGAAGTTCCGGTTTCCATCCCCGACACCCCCTGGACCCAGCTGACTTATTCCCTGAACGATTTTACCGCTTCGGAGGACAACCCCAGCCCGAGCGGCATGCTCACCAATTTCAGTACGGTCAACCCCTGGAACAGCCCCAGTTATCCGAACTACGCCGGAACCTTCGCGTTCAACTGCGAATATACTTCCAACAATACCGGGGATGACAGGGGCACCGTGGTTTCCATCAACTTCAAAGGAAACCGCTGGTGGCCTATGTATATTCAAAACAGCTACCCCACTTCGGAGTCTCCGGGAACAATTACTAATTCACCGCACTACGTGAACATTAACCCTGACGGTCCCTGGTACACCCAGAACGGCCAGTACAAAGTCAGAGGGGAACTTTTCATAACTGACACCCTGTATGCCGAAGGGGTCACTGGCCAGACCTGGACTTTCCCCATAGGTTATATGGACGGTTCAGGTGTGTACCAGCGCAACAATTCCTATAACCCGGAAATGAAATTTACCGTAGGAGCTTTGCCTACGGGAATCAGCAACGCTTACCTGGACGTGGAGTTGGGCCAGTTGAATCTTCATTGCTGGATTGAAAACCCAGACAACTCTAATATCACCGGGACTATTCCCATACTCCTGAACGGCACAAAAATATTTGACATCGAAGTTTCCGGTGTAGTCAGTACCGGGAACGAACCTCCGAACGTAAGCAGTTCAAGGCTCGCCAAAGCCGACTATACGGACGGGACCTACGTCCTCAAATCCGAAGTCGTTAATAAGCTGGACATGACGTTCAACTGCCAACGGTTCCCTTACTGGCAGTTTGGAGTAACTATAGCCAGCTTAAACGGCAATACCTATAAACGGGAAACAAGCACCGAAGTGTCCCGTGTAGTCCTCCGGCAGTGGGTGAACCCCTGCTACGCTGTGGATAGCTACATGCAGGTTCCCGGTATTGGATATTACCGGAAATATACCACCACCATGAACTACAGTTTCCCGCCAGTCCTGGGAAGCGTCATGTGGATGCCGTGGAACACCCGGCCCGATATGTCCGGGAAAGGAGGCGGCCAATACTTCCCTACGACAACCATGTCTCAGGACTCCTATTCAGGCCCCTGCACGGCAATTGTGGAAGAACTGTTCAGCCCGGATGGTTCCTGGCCGAACACCTGGGGCCTGGGAACAACTCCGCAGTATATTACCAACAGCGGGTATTTCTCCACGCCGTTGGTGGATTTCCGTCTCCCAGCCTGCCTCCACCCTAACCTGAACTTTGTCGTGACAATCGGAAACCAGGATGCCAAATGGCAACCCGGCCAATTCACATGCACCTTCCCTTCCACCTCTGTGACCACCTGGCAACCCGTAACTTCCTACTACGCGTCCCCGTGGAACGGCGGCATGCTGTGCAAGAAAGTAACCATCTATCCTCCAACCGCATAATCTCATGGCGTTCATTACTAAATCCTATTTGACGTATCGAAATGTATGCGACGAATTGTGTATGCTCATTACCAATACGCCGCCCTCCAAAACCAATGTTGACTTCCGCAGGATTCTAAAAGAAGCCCAGAACCTCCTGCTTAACGAAGCCACGGTATCCCCGGATTCCATGGCAACTCTTGACTTCGAAGGGATTGAACGGGACGGAACCATATCCTTGCCGGAAGAATATGACAGTATCGTTGAGGCATGGACTCCGGGGGGCCAGAGGTACAACATTGTTGACCGGGCCATGTTCGAATCCAACACCTGGTTCCGTAGCGAGTACCCCCGCAGGCCGCACGGTTCCCCTCCCCTCATGGTGGACATGGGGCTAAATGACAAAAACCTCCGCACCTATGCCGTACTGTCTGGTAGCAATGGCATTAACGACCAGAACAACACCATGACCGTGACCGCGCGTTGCGCCCTCCGCGGGCTGTCCCTGAATGTTTATGACGACAGCGCATGGGAAGATGAAGAGGTCCGCATTTATCCGGGATGTCTTCCCGCCCTCAAGGCCATGATGCTGTCCGTAGTCTACAATGAACAGGGCAATACCCAGATGGGCACGGACAGTTACGGACTGGCAGTCAAATACCTGAACGACCATCTTCGCAAATACCGTCAGGGCACCTATCAGGCACCCAACATTATTCAAGTGGGTGGCCTGATGCAGAGCCCCGGACTTAATCTCATGTAACCCTTATGGCAACTCAATCTACAGCTACAAGTAATGAAGGGAAGAACCCCGTAACCAAGTCTCCGCGGCAGAAGATTACTGAAGAAGTTCTGCCCAAGGTAAACCCCGACGTGCCGCTTCGCCCCAGCTCCAACAACGACCCGAACAAACCTGTCGATGCTAAGGCATTGAACGAAGTGGCCGCGGCCAACAGCAACCACGGAATCCAGAGACCTCCGGGAACCCCGGAAAGGCCCAGCGCGGCCTACTGGGCCAGCAAGGGAATCACGGAACCCACGGTTCCAGGTGCCGCGGACCCGAACAGCAGAGCCTATGCGGAAGCCCAGCGGGCCAGTTACCAAAAACTCATAGCCCAGGGGCCGACCGCAGAGGACAGGCTTCTCATGAGGGGCGTGGACCAGAATGTAAGCAGAGGGCAGATGCCTGTAATCAGAGGACCTGAACCCGCCGTACCCACGGGACCCACGGTACCCACGGGACCCGGGGGTCGAACTTCCGCGTCTTCGAATCTGACCTTCGGGGACTTCAGTGCGAAAATGAAGAATGACCTCCCCCCGGAACAGTATAAACTTTTCCAGTCCCTGTCTCCCGCTGTACAAACAAACCTATACAACAGGTTTAAAGCGCAACAGATTAGACAGAT
>ULXJ01000270.1_pt1 | contig 14239 bp, 10 predicted proteins | sample 1960981 | NCBI WGS metagenome assembly ULXJ01 (sample SAMEA4835830, study PRJEB28245) | human gut metagenome | biome: gut microbiome; material: fecal sample | place: Denmark | collected 2008 | reverse complement strand
GTACAGCTGGCCAAAAATACAGGCATGAATGGACATATCGCGAAACCGCTGGATATGAATAAGCTGAAAGATGTTCTGGAAAACTGTCTGTAATTGCCTTTCTGGATGCATGGGGAAAGCAGCTGGGAAACATAGAGAGAGTTTTGTTATGACAGAAACGAAATATATATATTTCCGAAGCAACCGCAGTCCATGGCAGTTTTGGCTTTCATAGCCGTGCTGATCATTTTAATGCTAGAATATAAATAGTACAAGCCAAAATGAGAAATTCCAAATACACATAAGCATGGTGCAATAGAGACAAGCTGAAGGAGGATCTCATATGGCAAAGCAACACGACAAACAATTTAAACTTGATGCGGTCCAGTACTATTAGGATCACAAAGATCTCGGAGTACGTGGATGTGCAGCGTAGCTACTCGAAGAAAGCTTTTCCGTGGGATAATGCGTGCATGGAATCCTTTCATTCTATTCTCAAGCGTGAATGGCTCAATCGCTTTAAAATTCGCGATTACAAGCAGGCATACCGGTTGATTTTCGAATATCTGGAAGCTTTTACAACACAAAACGAATTCACAGTCATTGCGACTTTATGTCACCAGATGAATTCGAGCAAGTATATAAAAGAGCACACATTAAGGCGGAGCTGCTGGCAGGTTGAATTTGGGAGAAATTTCTCATTTCAACTTGTACTAAATTTTGACATAGGACCACTTGATTTTGTGAAATAGGGCTATTATACTTAGTTGTGACAAAAGTCCCGAAGACTCATTTGAAAAAGCCCCGGAGCAAAAACAGAAGGACGATTCCGTCCGCCGCTTTTAGGGGGCAAGGAGGCTCTCCTGTGAAAAAGTTGTTTTCCATCCGAAAAATGAAGAAAATGATGCTCCTTCTGTTTCTAATCCCTATGTTCCTGCTACAGGCGATCCAAAGCTCCCACTTTCTCCGGGTCCTCAACGAGGAGATGGCGCAAAACGGCCGGGAGATCCTCTCTCTGCACCAGAACGCCCTGGATGACGACATAAGCCGCATTGCCAATTCTATCTCTAGCTATTGGGCCTTGGACTACAGCCACAGCAAGCTGCTGTATCACCAATCGGATTTTAACGCATACCAGTATTCCTACAACGTGCTGAAGGAATACCGCTCCCTCATGTCCTTAGAGCCCTCCATCGGCGCCCTGCTGCTCATCTCCCAGGCCAACCACATGGTGCTCGGGGCCTACAACGACAGCATGATCTCCTACGGGGAAAAGGACGTGCTTCAAGACTTTGCCCAAAACCTGACCGTCTGTTGGGACTACGCAGGTCTCCAGTCCTGGGAGCCCGTCCAAATTGGGCAGCGGTTTTATCTGGCCAGGCTGTTCCGCAACCAGACAGCGGGAACCCTCTGTTTTATTCCACTGGACCAAACGCTTCAAACCAATCTCTCTCCTCACGACTCCTCTGAGAATTTCCTTTTTTTCGCAGATGGAGAGGGGGTTCCCCTCACCCTGGACCCTGTGGGAAAGGAGGTAACCCTTCAGCCCCACCAGAAAAAGGCCTATTTTTCCGGAAATTACTTTATTGTGCAAAGCTACTCCCCCACCAGCAACATGTATCTTGTTTTCGCTGAAAGTTCTCCCGTAAGCCTTCGCAAAATCAACGTCCTTTCCATTTCCATTCTGGGAGCTTCCGTTTTGGTGCTTCTCCTTCTTCCCCTGTTTTTCCTCCTGCTGAAGCGTTGGTACCTGCACCCAATGGAGCAGATGGAGACAGCCCTGCAAAAAATCCGCCAGGGCCAGATGGACGTTCGTTTCCAAGAGGATCAAAAGGTGGAGGAACTGCAGCACCTGAGCACCTCCTTCAATCAGATGATGGATCGCGTCAAGCAGATGAAAATTGCAGCCTACGAAAAAGAACTGCAGTACCGGTACGCCCAGCTCCAATACCTGCAGCTGCAGATCAGACCCCACTTTTTCCTCAACATTCTCAAGTCCCTCTATGGCATGGCGCAGGGGCGAAATTATGAAAAAATCCAAACCGCCATTCTGATGATCTCGGATCATGTGCGCTACATTTTTCACGACAACCAGGATATGGTCCCCCTGCAGACAGAACTGCATCATGTGGAAAATTACATTCAGATGCAGCACTACATCACCTCGCAATCCATTGAGCTCCACATGGAGATAGAACCCGGTCTTGAAGGCGCCCAGGTTCCCGCTCTCTGCTTGCAGACCTTTGTGGAGAACAGCTGCAAATACGCGACTGTCCCAGGCCGTAGGCTGGAGATTTTTTTAGAAGTGCGCCATCTCCCCTCCGAGGAGGGTGGCAGGCTGGATGCCATCATCCAGGACAACGGCCCCGGTCTCTCGCAAGAGTTGCTTCGGGAATTCAATGGGCAGGTATCCTTTCAATACCGGGAGGATCGCATTGGCGTGTCCAATATCCGGCAAAGGTTTCAACTGCTCTATGGAGGGGACTGCGGCTTTGCCTGCCGCAATCTGGAGCCCGGCACCGAATTTGAACTTATTTTCCCCTTGCAGCGCAAAGGAGTTACAACAACCAAGGAGGCAGAGGAACATGAAAATTTTAGTGGTGGATGACCAGCCCGACGTGGTTGCCGGGATTCTGGACGGCGTGAATTGGCGCGCGCTCCATGTTGAGAAAGCTTACAGCGCTCTCAGCGCCGCAGAAGCCAAGGATCTTCTCCTGCGGGAGAAAATCGACATCCTTCTGTGCGATATCGAGATGCCTGGAGAAAGCGGTCTAAGCCTTGTTGCATGGCTGCAAAAGCAGGGCCGGGAAACCAAGTGCATTTTCCTCACAGCCCACGCGGATTTTCCCTATGCTCAAAAAGCACTGCAACTGGGAGCGGTGGACTATCTCTTACAGCCTGCAAGCTATGAGAATATTGAAGCGGCTATTTGGAGAGCGGCAGAGCAATTGCAGGAGGAGAGGCTTTCTCAGGTATATGAAGCCCTGGGGAAAAGCGTAGAGCGGGAGACATTGAATTTTCGACGAAACGTGTTGCGGGAATACCTTCTGGAGATCCGGCGTGGTCCCCAAAAGGTGGCGGAAAAGGCCGCTGCTTTTGGGTTTCTGGCATCCTCCCGTGCCTACCGCTGCACGCTCATCGCCGTACAGGAGCCCGGCAAAAACCAAATCGATGATTTTCTGCTCTATGGCATTCAAAATGTTTTGGAAGAACTTCTGCAGGCCTGTACAGAGCAGGTTACAGTCCTCTTTCTGGAGCAAAAAATATACCTGGCCATCCTGGCGCTGGCAGACAATCCTCCAGAGGGGGCGGAGCAGTCTATTGAGCAGGGGTTAGAAACCCTTTGCCGCTTTGGCAGCCGGGAACTGCACATGGGTCTTTCCTGTTATTGCAGCAAGGACTGCGTCCGCTTTGAAGGGCTGCCCCAGGAATACCAGCAGCTTCGCAGGCAGCATCGGCAAAATGTGGCCTGTAGCTGTGGGCTGATCTTGCCTAAAAAGCAAAGCACCTCCTCTCTCAAGCCAGAATTCCCCAAATGGGCCGGAATGCTCTCTCAGGGACTAGGGGATGCTGTGCGCAGCGAAATCCACAGCTATCTGAACCAGCTAAACCAGGAGGGGGGCCTCACTCCGGAGACCCTTTTCCAGTTTCACGAACATTTTCTTCCTTTGTTCCTGGGCGCAATGCAGCACTGGGAAAAGGACCAGGACATTTTCAGCAAAGTGGACTACGACGCCATAATGCAAGCCTACGCCTCCCTTCCCCAGATGCTGCAATTTGTGGACTTCGTTACGGAATATGTGGAAAATAGCGCCAGCAAGGGGAAGTGCCAAGGGCGCTCTCAAATTGAACGGATACTCTCCTATATACAAAAAAACCTGACCAGGAATATTAGCCGTTCGGAAATTTCCAAGGCGCTGTATCTCAACCCAGAATACCTTTCCCGGCTCTTTAAGCGGGAAATGGGGATCGGCCTGGCGGAGTACCTGATCCAGGAGCGCATGCGGCTGGCCCAGTCCCTTTTGAAGAATACCTCCTTTTCCATCAGCATCATTGCCTCCCGTGTGGGTTATGTAAATTTTTCCCATTTTGCCAAGGTATTTAAGCAAGAATTTGGCGTTTCGCCCTCCGAGTACCGTAAAATGTGCGATCCGCAGGGGAAATGACCAAATATTTTCAAGAAAGCAAAGTCATTTTTAGAACAATAGAAAGTCACATTATTGGCAGAAACTCCTTCCAAAACATTCTATGATAATAGCGAAATAAAAAAAGCGGTGCAAAAAGCGCGAACGCGAGGCACCGCAAAGAAGGAGGAAAACCAAATGAAAAGACTTTTGACCATGCTGCTTTCGGCAGCCCTTCTCGTTTCAGCTTTCGCAGGCTGCGGAGGAGAGGGAAAAGAATCTTCCGCCACAAGCGGGGAAACCGCTGGCGGCTCGTCCAGCAACCAGGCCAGCACGGAGGAAACCGATTGGAGCAGCCAAGAACCCTACACGGTAAAGCTTCTTATCCCCGGTGACGCCAAAACGGAAGACGTGGAAGAAGTTTCTGCTGCAGCTAGTAAGATCTTGGAAGAAAAGTACAACACCACACTGGAAATCATGCGGGTAGGCTTCGGCAGCTATCCCGACCAGGTGAACCTGATGCTCTCCTCCGGCGAGAAGCTGGACGTGCTCTACAACAACCGCGAAATCTTCGTCTCCGCCATCAACAACGGACAAATCATCTCCATGGAGGAATACCTGCCCGAATACGGTCCCGACCTGCTGGAGCAGATCCCTGAAGAGAGATGGGCTACCACCTCCCTGAACGGGGAAAAGTACGCGGTGCCCGCCAACAAGGAAGTGGCTGTGAGCTGGGGCTTCTCCTGCGTGAAGGAAATGGCCGACGCCACCGGCGTGGATTACAGCAACATCAAGACAGAGGAAGACCTGGTCCCTCTGCTGGAGGCCGTTAAGGAGATGTACCCCGACGTGTGGCCGGTGGTCTCTGGCGGCGGTGCCATGACAGTGTTGGATACCAGCGATGACCTGGGCGGCGACATCGGCTCCCTGCTGGACTGCACCAACCCCGATGACACCACCGTCATCAACTGGTACGCCTCCGACGAGTATAAGGAAATCGTGGAGCGCCGCTATGAGTGGGTGAAGAAGGGCCTTATCCCGCCGGACGCCTCCTCTTCTTCGGATCAGGCTGCCACTCAGATCGCAGCCGGTAGAGGCTTTGGCCAGTTCTGCAACACCAAGCCCGGCATCGAGGTGGAGCACCAGCGCTCTACCACGAAGGAAATGCTGATCTTTACCCTGACCCCCGTGTACACCACTACCACCCGCGTGGATATCTTGTGGTACATTGCCCACAACAGCACACAGCCCGGCCGCGCCATCCAGGTGCTCAATGAGCTGTACATCAACCCTGAGCTGGCCAATATCTGCATCAATGGCATTGAGGGCAAGCACTATGAGCTCATCGACGAGGAGCAGGGCATCATCGCCTATCCTGAGGGCGTGGACGGCACTACTACCGGCTACACCTCTAACCCCTGGGCATGGCCCAACGAGATGATTTCCTATGTGTGGGACGGCGACTCCCCCACCATTTGGGAGGACACCACCGCTTGGAACGATTCTGCTATCGTCTCCCCTGCCATGGGCTTTACCTGGGACAATGCCAATGTCCTTAATGAGGTCACAGCTGTTCGGAACGTGAGAGGCAAGTATGCCAATGCCCTAGAGTGCGGCTCTATTGACCCCGCCGAGGCGCTGCCTGCCTTCCTGGAGGAGCTGGAGACCGCTGGCGCCAACACCATCATCGAGGAAAAGCAGAAACAGCTGGATGAGTACCTAGCTAGCAAAGAATGACCTCATCTATTAACGATTTATTCCATTGTTCTGCGGAAGAGGCGGAGCATTGTCTTTCAATCGCTCCGCCCCTTTTTGCGGGATAAATCAAATGAAGGAGGGTCCCTGATGACAGAAAAGAAAAACCTGGGGAAACGCCTAAAGCGGTTCATCCCCCTTTACCTGATGATGATACCAGGCGCTGTTTACCTGATTATCAACAACTACATTCCCATGACGGGCATCGTGATTGCCTTTAAGCAGTTCAACTACGGCAAGGGGATCTGGGGAAGCCCTTTTATCGGCTTCAAAAACTTTGAGTTCCTGTTTGCCACCAAGGATGCCTGGATCATCACCCGTAACACCCTGCTGTACAATGTGGCCTTCATCGTTCTGGGCACCGCCTGCGCCATCGCCGTGGCGATCCTTCTCAACGAGATCCACTCCAGCGCCGCCAAAAAAATCTATCAGACCACTATTCTGGTCCCCTTTCTAATCTCTATCGTGGTGGTCAGTTATCTGGTCTATGCCTTCCTTAGCACGGAGTCCGGATTTTTGAACAAGACCATCCTGCCCGCCCTGGGGCTGGAGCCTGTCTCCTGGTACACCGAATCCAAGTACTGGCCTTTCATCCTCATCTTGGTAAACCTGTGGAAGGGCCTGGGCTACAACTGCATCATCTACTACGCCACCCTGGTGGGCATCGACCGGGGATATTACGAGGCCGCCGTCATTGACGGCGCGAACCGCTGGCAGCAGGTGGTTCACATCACTCTGCCCGCCCTGAAACCGACCATTATCACCCTTACCTTGATGGCTATTGGGAGGATCTTCTACTCTGACTTTGGCCTGTTCTACCAAGTACCCATGAATTCTGGACCACTGCTGGACGTGACCAACACCATTGACACCTATGTCTACCGCGGCTTGATGTCCCTGAACAACATCAGCATGGCCTCCGCTGCGGGCGTGTATCAGTCTTTGATTGGCTTCCTTCTGGTGCTAGCCGCTAATTTCATCGTCAAAAAGAGCAGCAGTGAAAACGCTCTGTTCTAAAGGGAAAGACCTGCTAATAAAAGTCAAGAGTAAAATTCAGAAAAAATGAGCAGTTAAAAAAGAGTACATTTCTCTAAGCCGCTGATCGTTTCAAAAAACGGCGGCTGACTGGCGATATATGTAAAAATATCAGGCTTGTTCTAAAGAATCCAAATATGCTTTTACAGTAGCGTAGTAGATCCGCTGAATAAGCGGTTTACATTGGGAAAGACGGTATCCAGCAAAGAGATCAGATTATTCTTCAAAACTGTTTGTACCTTAGAATACTGCTTGTACTGGCGGTAGCAGTTTTTCAGTAAGAGCCGGGCATCTTCCTCCGGGAAGTATCTCGGCAAAGTAAGCCAGCGGTTAAGGCCGTAATTTGCCGGTTTTACGGCATCCTTTCGATCGGTTTTGACCCGTCTCAAATCGTTGTTCCCGTAGCCGTGTATCAACTTTGCATGGACGACGGAAACATATAATCTTGCGTCGTGGAAAATTTTCGCCACCGGCGTATGGTAATTTCCTGTGGCTTCCATAACCACACGAGTCTCACCGTCCAGGCTTTTGAGCAGCCTTGCCAGCGCACTTAGTTCACTGTTGGTGTGACGGACTTCAAAAGGTGAGATGACGACCTCTCCAAAAGGGCGCATGACGGCAACCGTGCTTCTTCCTTTGGAAACGTCGATGCCAACAGAGTTCATTTGCATTCCTCCAATACAGATTTGCCTCATTGCCGATTCAATCTATTGGGTAACGCGAACTCTATGGCTCAACTTGCTCAAATCGAACGCTGCAATAAGGGGACGGCTGACAGTCTTTCGAACGGACATAGAAGCCCAAGGAGGAAATGGTCAGCCGGTTGCTCCCCTTTATTGTAGCTTAGGCATGAGATGGATTAAAGCCCAGCTGGATGCTGGGCTTCCAACCAATATTTATTGTAATAGGAGGATAGAAACCATGGTAGATCGAAGCAAAACTTTTCAAATCATCGCAAATGCCGTCATGATCCTGCTTGTGCTATTCTGTCTGGTTCCCTTTGCACTATTGATAGTTTCCTCTATTACCAAGGAGACCAGCCTGGTAAAATACGGATACAGCTTTATCCCACGGGAAATTGATTTGGCCGCGTATAAATACCTCTTGGTGGACTCCACCGATATCGTCCGGGGCTATGGTATCTCGGCGCTGGTCACGGTCGTGGGCACCATTTGCAACCTGACTATCACCACGCTGTTTGCCTACCCCCTGTCCCGCAAAGACCTGCCCGCCCGCAATGCGCTGGCCTTTTTCCTGTTTTTTACCATGCTGTTCAACGGTGGCCTGGTGCCCAGCTACATCATGTGGACGCAGACCTTCCACATTAAGAACACCTTGGCCGCCTTGCTATTCCCCAGTCTGATGATGAACGCCTTTTACGTCATTATGATGCGCACCTACTTCACCACCAACATCCCAGACGCTGTCATCGAGGCTGCCCGGATTGACGGCGCGGGAGAGCTGCGAATACTCTCTCAGGTGGTAATGCCCATGTCCATCCCCATCATTGCCACGCTGGCCCTTTTGGCGGGCCTGGCCTATTGGAATGACTGGCTCAATGGTCTATACTATATCAGCGATGACCGTTTGTTCAGTATTCAGGTTTTGCTGAACCGCATGCTTTTGGACGTCCAGTTCCTGATGAGCAACAGTGATGCCGCAAAATCACTGCAGCAAAATGAGGAGTTTGTGCTGCCCTCCACAGGTATTCGGATGGCTGTGGCTGTTATGGGTGCGTTGCCTATTCTGGTGGTATATCCTTTCTTTCAAAAATACTTTGTAAAGGGTATTGTTATTGGCGCCGTAAAAGGTTAATGTTTCAAGTAAATAACTTTTTGAGAGGAGTTTTTGACATGACGAAGCAATATCGTTTTGCCCATACGGACTCGGTGTACACGCATCAGCCTGATGATCCTCGGGCAGTTGTTCTGCAGACCGATGGCTTACAGCCAGACGTGAGAGGCATTTATGACGTGACAGAACGGCTGCAGGTGCTTTTGGACAGTGTTAAACAGCAGGACAGGAGGGGCATCGTACTTATCCCAGAGGGTGTGTACAGTGTTAGTCAGACTATCTATCTTCCCCGGGCTGTACGCATGATCGGCTTTGGAAAAAAACGTCCCAAGTTCGTATTGAAAAAGGATACTTCCGGTTTCCAGGAAGCCCCCCAGGACGACAAGGGGGAGGCTGTGTATATGTTCTGGTTCACAGGTAACACACCCCGGGTGGAAGGTTATATCCAAGACGCCAATGCCGGCACTTTTTACAGTGCTGTCTCCAACATCGACTTCCAGATTGAAGAGGGGAATCCCGCCGCCGTGGTGATGCGGGCCCACTTTGCCCAGCACGGTTTTGTCTCTCACTGCGTGTTCGACGTTGGCCAGGGCAAGGCAGGTATCTTTGACGTGGGAAACGAAATGGAGAATTTGGTCTTTCTGGGGGGAGAGTACGGCATCTACACCACAAAATGCTCTCCCGGCTGGCCTTTTGTCCTGGTAGAAAGCGCCTTTTCCGGCCAGCGGAAATCCGCCATCCTGTCCCGGGAATGCGGACTGACTCTAAGCCATGTGGAATTCAAGGACGTTCCCGCCGCTGATATCGTGATGGACGGCTACTGGGAGAAACTGTTCTGGAAGGATTGCGTAATGGAAAATATCGCTGGCCCGGCCATTCGGATTTCTCGAGAGAATAACAGTTGTACTCAAATCAATCTGCGGAATATTTGGTGTCGTAACGTGCCGCAACTGTTGCTTGGAAAAGACAGCGGTAAGGTGACAGGGGGCGAACAAAGCGAGTATATGCTCCATACCCTTTTCCATGGGGATGACCTCACGTTGGGCCAGAGCGAACCGGAACGGAAGACATTGGTGGACTGGGAGCCTGCTTCTCAGGAACCTGAGTTTTTCCGGGAGATCTGTGATCTCCCGCCGCAGGAGACTTGGAAAAATGCCCGAGATTACGGAGCCTATGGCAATGGCATTTCCGATGATACCGCCGCCCTGCAAAAGGCTTTGGATGAATGCGATACTGTCTATTTGCCCCAGGGAACATATTTGCTCAGCGACACCCTGCGGATGCGGGAGGGGAACTCCCTCATCGGCCTGAACCCCATTTCCACCCAGCTGGTCCTCGGGGAAAACAGCCCCGCTTGGGCCGGGATGGGCGCCCCCAAGGCGGTTCTGGAGACCAGCCGGGGCGGTTGGAACCTGGTCAATGGCCTTGGCATCGACACCGCGTCCCGTAATCCCCGGGCCGTGGGCTGTAAGTGGATGGCCTCTGCCAATTCCTATATGAACGATGTGAAGTTTGTGGGCGGCCATGGCCAGATCACCCAGCAGCAGGAAAACGTGCCTGTTTACAACGCCTCCCGCACAGCGGATGTGAACCCAGACCGCCCCTGGGACTCGCAGTACTGGAGTTTGTGGATCACCGACAATGGGGGCGGTGCTTTTAAGGATGTGTGGACGGCCAATACTTATGCGGAAGCAGGTTTTTTCGTGTCGGAAACGGAGACTCCCGGTGTTATGTATCAGGTGTCTATCGAACATCACGTGCGTCACGAGGTGCTGCTGCGTAACGTGGCAAACTGGAAATTTCTTTGCATGCAAACTGAAGAAGAGGTGGCAGAGGGTCCCTATTGCCAGCCATACGAGATGACGAACTGTCACGACTTGTTGTTTGCGAACTTCTACTCTTTCCGAGTTATTTGGGTGGACAATCCCTATCCAAGTGTTGTCCGCGCTTGGAACTGCGAAAATATAGAGTTTCTGAATTGTCACAATTTCACCCAGATGAAATACACCATTGAGAATCTGTATGTTGATGTCAATACGGGAAAAACAGCTGGGTTCTGGCAGCTGGGAAGGCTACGGATTCCGCATATGGAAAGGGCTAAGAAGTTGCCTGATGTAAAAGGTGAGATTGGAAAAATAATTTCTGGTCTTGATTGTGTGGATGCTTTGTGTCAAGCTCCGGATGGCGCTATCTATATTTGCGACTCTCGGCTGTATCGCATCTATCGTTGGGATCCTGAGACAGAGACAATGATTTTGTTGACGAGCCAGCATTTTCAGCCCCTGTCTTTGGCTTGTGACAGTCAAGGACGACTGTTAGTTGTCACCGAGTATCAGCCGGTGAAAAATTCTGTGGTGAACGGTATAGAGGAACTGGTTACCGACGAATTTGGCGGGGAGTCTGGCGGCGGTTGCTATTATCCTTTCTTTTCCTACGATAGAAGAATCCGTGTCTGCGCTATCGATCCCAAAGCTCCCGAAGCTTCTTTGGAGCTGCTTCCCGTTGTCTCTTTAGAGCAGGCAAAACCTGATATCCTGTACTATCCGGCAAATCAATGGCGGGACAGCGGGGACATGATGGAGTCCTTTGCAAAAAATGACATCGCTTGTTACTTGGCGCCTGACGGTAAGACCGCTATCGTTCATACGCCCGCTTTGGCCAGAGCCTGCGGTTTAACCCCCTTGTGTCCGGGTAAACCCGCTTATCTGGTAGACGAATACAATAAGTGTATCGTGCAAGTGCAGGTGGGGAATGACTTTGCCCTTTCAAACCCCACTGTTTGGGCCGAACGAGGTGAGTATGGGTTTGCCATGACAGAGGACGGTGACGCATATATACCGGATTGTTTACTATATATCTACGTCGACGGAGAGAAAAAAGATGCAATCCAGCTTCATGACCGTCCCGCATGCGTGTTGGAAGCTGGCAAAAATAAGGAATACCTCTATATTACCGCCCGCAGAGATGTGTACGCTTTGCGCTTGAAATAATTTGTAAGACTAAGTTTGAATTGCACCCCATTTGTTGATAGTATATCATACTGTCTAACAAATGGGGTGCAATTCAGCAGTCAATAACGGGCATTTGTCATTCATATACAAGTTCGGTCAAAACGATTTCCTCCGCACGATTACGGATGCTGTTCATGCGGCGCACCCATTCCATTTGGCCGGAGAACAGATCGTGCTTGAAGGTGCTGATGCGGTAAAGGAAATGTTTTCCGGCTTGGTATGAGACTTAAAGCGGTACGGCTTTTCTGCAAGGTAAATTGATAACGCTGGTAAAATGTTGACAACATAATATCAATCTATTATAATAAAACGCGGCTTTATTAGTATTTGTGTTTTTCGTTGTGATAGGGGGATAAAATGTTAAAAACCGTCCTGCTCCAGAAAATAAAACCGTACCGTCGAGTAAATAAAAAAGGCTTCACGCTTATGGAAATGCTGATTGTCGTGGCTATCATCGCGATACTCATTGCGGTCGCGATTCCGGTTTTCAACGCACAGCTTCATAAGGCAAGGGTCGCAACGGACTGGGCGAACCTGCGGTCGTTTTACGCCGACATACAAACGGATTATATGACAACAGGGAAGCAAAACCCGAAAGTCCCCGTAGGTTGGCACACAAGCAAAGATTACGACTGGCATTCGGTGACGTTTTTGAACGGACAGAAAGTCAAAATGAAAGCAGGCTTCTGCGCGGTGAATTTTAAAGAAGATGAGGGTTATTCGATCGTATACGAGTGTAACGACAGGCACCCAGCGTGCCATCTCAGCCTGCCTGCACAATAATATCTTGTTTAGAAGACTTTGTGCATTTTATGTGCAAAGTTTTTTTTGCGGAAAAGCAAACCTTAAAAACATAAACCAAGAAAGGAGTCGCAAAATCCCCCCCTGTAACCACGTTTTTGTTATTGTTCTCGATTCTCTCGGCGCGGCTTTCGGAGCTGCTATAAAAGATGATTTTTTCGTAGTATCCGTCAAGCAAAAAAGAGAGTTCTGCTGGAGGTTTTCTACTTTTTCCTCTACACTGGAGGAAAAGGGGGAGATGCTTTTGGAACGACCGGTATTCAGCTTTTTTTCAAAACTTATTATGCCGTTGTTTTACGATAAAAAGTTTTTGCGTGGCCGCTGGTTTGAGGAATCCAGTCTCGGCTGGACATGGTGCTGGCGAAACTTGTGGATGCAGAAGGTAAAGGGCATCAATCGCGATATTCCGTTCCCGGTTTCTTTCCGCAATGAAGTAAGCAGCGCGGAAAATCTGATTTTCGACCCGGATGATATGAACGATTTTAATGCGTTCGGCTGCTATTTTCAGAATTTCGCCGCCAAAATCGTCATTGGCAAAGGCAGTTATATCGCGCCGAATGTCGGTCTTGTCACGGCGAACCATGTGCTGACCGATTTGGAGCAACATCAGCCCGGCAAAGCCCCGGGGCCTCAAATTGCTCTGTAAAGCGATTTGTTTCGGGATTGAAGAAATCAATCATTTTAACCGTATTTTCAAATCCATCGTGGGCGTTTCGCCCACCCAGTACCGTTCTGCAAACCGCGAGGAGGCGCAGAACTGATTTGATTTTTGTAAAACTGTTTTTGGTTGACACGGTGAAAAAAAGCAGTATATAATAAATGAAAAGTACTGCGAAGTAGGAGGTTTTATGGACAGTCTACTATCTTACCAAACTCTGCCTCTCAAAATCAAATCTCAGCTCGCCCGCATTACGGAAAGTTGGAAAGCGCACGCGGGGGAGAACCTCCCCGAAGACGACCTCGAAAAGCTCCGAAAATATCTCATCGCCGAAATTCGAAAGTGAGGGAAAATATGAAAGGCTCCAAAACGCTCTACGTCTCCGATTTAGACGGCACCTTGCTGCGCCGCGACCAAACCGTCTCGCCGTTCACGGCGGAAACGATCAACACGCTAACTTCGCGCGGCATGCTGTTTTCCTACGCCACGGCGCGCTCGCTCGTCACCGCGAAAACGGTCACTAAGGGGCTCAACACGCACTTTCCGCTCATCATCTATAACGGGGCGTTTGTGCGCGATAACGTCACGGAGGAAATTCTTCTCGCAAATTACTTTGACGCTTCCGTGTACACAGTTTTAGATGAACTCTTCAAGGCGAATATCTACCCCATCGTGTACGCAAATGTGGACGGCAGAGAACATTTTTCCTTTATCTATGAAAAGTGCACGCCCGGCCTGAAGGACTTTGCCGATACCCGCGTAAACGACCCCCGTACCCGCGAGGTGTATACGACAGAAGAGCTCACGCGCGGCGATCTTTTCTATATCACCTGCATCGGCGACCCGCAAAAACTCGCGCTATTTTACGAAAAATACCGCGAAATCTACCACGTCGTCTACTCCAAAGATATTTACTCCGGCGAGCAGTGGCTCGAGATCATGCCGAAAACCGCCTCCAAAGCGAACGCTGTCCGCGAGCTGAAAGAGAAGCTAAAGTGCGAGAAGCTCGTCGTGTTTGGCGATGGTAAAAACGACCTTGATATGTTCCACGCTGCGGACGAAGCTTACGCCGTTCAAAATGC
>ULXJ01033692.1_pt1 | contig 14289 bp, 10 predicted proteins | sample 1960981 | NCBI WGS metagenome assembly ULXJ01 (sample SAMEA4835830, study PRJEB28245) | human gut metagenome | biome: gut microbiome; material: fecal sample | place: Denmark | collected 2008 | reverse complement strand
GCTCCGCCTGGATGTTCTCCCAGATGGCGTAGCCATAGGGCCGGTAGATGAACATGCCCTTGACGGAGGTGTAGTCGATCAGCTCCGCCTTCTTGCATACGTCGGTGTACCACTGGGCGAAGTCCACGTCCCGGGCGGTGATGGCGTCCACTTGTCTTTTATCCTGTGCCATTTCTCTCAAATCCTTTGCATCTTTTTATGGTTTGGCCCTCTCCGGAGCCCATTTCACTGAACTTATATTGTATCGGGCAGGGGCGGAATTGTCAAGGCGCAGTCGGCCCAGCAGCCAAGAAACCCCGCCCGGGGACTTAGACCGGCGTTCCGGGGCGGCAAAACGGGCCCGGAGCGGATGCTTCGGGCCCGGGCGGCGTCATGACCGGGCGATGTAACACTCTTCGCAGGTCTACTGGGCCCGGACCAGCAGCTCCCTGGCCTGCCCGAAGTTCTCCTGTTCCATGGCCCGCAGGGCGTCAGTGGCGGCGTTGGATAAAATATGGTAGAGTTCCTGGTAAAGCATCTCCAATATTATGACCCCTGTAAAAAGTTTCAGTAGATATCCTACATCTTATAAAGCTATTCTAGTGAGGATAGACTAGAGATGTCAAGTATCTCTTTCTGTTTCCGGGGGTATCTATGGAAAAGTTCGGTTCGGTCAGGATTCAATTAAATGATCTGATCCAAAAAAGCGGAATCAGTAAAAACAAGCTCTGCCAGCGGGCGGAGATGCAGCGCACGCAGTTGAACAACTATTGCAACAACAGCATCTCCCGCCTGGATATCGATGTCCTTGCCAGAATCTGCACCGTTTTGCAATGTGAGATGGGAGACCTGCTGAAATTCATTCCTCCTGAAGATGAATAAAAGAGCGGAACGCCGAAGCGTTCCGCTCTTTTCTCATTTGGCGTATTCCACGACCTTGGTCTCCCGCAGGACGTGGACCTTGATCTGACCGGGGTACTCCATTTCCTCCTCGATCTTCTTGGCCAGTTCCCGGGCCAGGATGACCATCTGGTCCTCGCTGACCTGCTCGGGCTTGACCATGACCCGGACCTCCCGTCCGGCCTGGATGGCATAGGCCTTTTCCACGCCGGGATAGGAACCGGTAATGGTCTCCAACTGCTCCAGACGCTTAATGTAGTTCTCCAGATTCTCGCGCCGGGCGCCGGGACGGGCCGCGGAAATGGCGTCCGCCGCCTGGACCAGGCAAGCTACAATGGTCCGGGGCTCCACGTCGTTATGGTGGGCCTCAATGGCGTGGATGATATCCTCTTTCTCCTTGTACTTCCGGGCAAACTCCACGCCCAGGGACACATGGGTGCCCTCCATCTCGTGGTCCACGGCCTTGCCCAGGTCGTGGAGCAAACCGGCCCGTTTGGCAGCCTGGACATCGGCGCCCAGCTCTGCCGCCATCATACCGGCGATGTGGCTGACTTCCACGGAGTGCTGCAACACGTTCTGGCCGTAGCTGGTACGGTAGTGGAGCCGGCCCAGCATCTTCACCAGCTCCGGATGGAGGTTGCGGATACCACATTCAAAAGTGACCCGCTCACCTTCCGCCTTGATGGTGGCGTCTACCTCCCGGCGGGCCTTCTCCACCATTTCCTCGATGTGGGTGGGGTGAATACGGCCGTCGGCGATCAGCTTTTCCAGAGCCAGGCGGGCAATCTCCCGCCGCACCGGCTCAAAGCAGGAGACAGTGATGGCCTCCGGCGTGTCGTCGATGATCAGATCCACGCCGGTCAGCGTCTCGATGGTGCGGATATTGCGGCCCTCGCGGCCGATGATACGGCCCTTCATCTCGTCATTGGGCAGGGGAACCACACTGACGGTCATCTCGGCCACCTGATCCGCGGCGCACCGCTGGATGGCCTGCGCCACCACTTCACGGGCGCGGGCCTCGCACTCTTCCTTCATCCGGGACTCCACCTCTTTGATCTTGAGGGCAGTCTCGTGGGTCACGTCGGCCTCCACCTGATCGATCAGATACTGCTTGGCCTCCTCGGCGGTAAAGCCGGAGATCCGCTCCAGCATCTCGGTCTGGCTGCGCTTGATGACCTTGATCTCTTCATTTTCCTTGTCGGCGGCCGCATGTTTCTGGGCCAGGGACTCTTCCTTTTTCTCCAGAGCCTCGGTCTTGCGGTCCAGGTTCTCTTCCTTCTGCTGCAGGCGGTTTTCCTGCCGCTGCAGATCGGCTCTGCGGGTCTTCTCTTCCTTCTCGTATTCGCTGCGGTTTTTCAAAATCTCTTCCTTGGCTTCCAGCAGTGCCTCTTTTTTCTTGGTTTCGGCGCTCTTGATGGCCTCATTGATAATGCGCTTTCCCTCTTCCTCTGCGCTTGAGATTTCCTTCTCGGAAACGACTTTCCGGTAGCGGATACCGAGGGGGAAGCAGACCGCGCCGCCGACCACCAGCCCGATCAGGCCGGCGATGATGGCTTCTACCACGATTGCTCTTCCTCCTGTTTTTCGGTATATGGATATGCTTGTATATGCAGGCCCAAAGGGCCGCATGATGCAGAAAATAACCGGAGGGCCCCCTTTGCCCGCCGATGATTATCCTTATCTAGTTTAATCATTTACCGGACAACTGTCAAGAAAAACCGATGGAAATCCCACAAATATACAGGGCCAGTTTTTTCTCCATGCGGCCCGCCGGCAAGACGGCAGGTTTTCAGAAAAAGGCCGCCCTCCGGGCGGCCCTTTAAAACACTCTGAAACCGGGGTGTGACCACGCTTTCAGAGACATATCATATGATGTGCGGGGGACCGGCTTTTTCCCATCTTGCACAACTCATTGGCCCTGGGTATCAATGTAGGCCGCTGCGGCATATCCCACATATCCGCCATAGTGGACTACATACCAACCCTCCCACTCACCGTATACAGTAACGGCGGCACCGTCAGGCAAATTGGCAAGGATTGTTCCCGTGGACGAGGGATAGCTGCGCAGATTCAATGTTCCGTAGCTGACCGTCACAGTGCCCGCCACAGGTGTCATGGGATAGATGAAGGGCAGGCCGAAATACTCCGTCAGCGCCCGGGCCAACTGCTGGGCGATGGCATCCATATGGCCCTCCACCCAGGTGGCGTCGGCGTAGTTGTCGTGGTATCCGATCTCCACCAGCACCGCCGGAAAGCGGGGCTGGCGCACCTCCCCCAGGGTGGTGGTGGCCCGGGTGGTCACCTTGTTGGGTAAGGGATAGATCTCCCGCAACTCCTGGGCAATCAGTTCCGCAGCTCTTTCTCCGTCAGCGCTGCCGGGATAATAAAAGGCGATGATGCCCCGCTCCTGGCCGTAGCGCCCCTCCGGGGCGCCGTTGGAATGGAGCGCCAGATAAAAGTCATAGTAGCCGCTGTTAGCCTCTCGAATGGAGGAGGCGGCGGTCATCTCCGGCCGGTTGCGGCGAAACTGGATGCCGTTGGACAGCAGATAGGGCTCAAGAGCATCCGCCAGGAGATTCATATTGTACTCCTCGGAGCCGCTGCCGGTAACGTACTCGTTCCATTCTTGCGTGGACGGGCTGAGATAAATGATGGGCATGGCGATTCCTCCTTTTCCCCAATCTATGGCGCCCGGAGCGGAAATGTGCTACACTATGAAACGAAGTAGCCGCACGGAAGGAGAACACACCATGAAAATGGAACGCAGTTACCCCAGATACACCGTCACGCCCAAAGCCGCAGCCGCACTGCTGCGGGGCCACCCCTGGGTCTACGACACCGAGATTCTCGCCACCGAGGGAACCACAGAAAATGGCGGATTGGTGGATATAATAGGTAAAAAAGGCCAATATTTCGGCACCGGCTTTCTGTCGGAGCATTCCAAGATCCGTGTGCGGCTGATCTCCCGCAACGCCAACGACCGCTTTGACGAAGCCTTTTGGAATCGCAAGCTCCAGTGGGCCTGGGACTATCGCAAGACGGTGCTGGCGCCGGAGGACCTGGACGCCTGCCGGGTGATTTTCGGCGAGGCCGACGCCTTCCCCGGCCTGACGGTGGACAAGTTCCACGACCTGCTCAGTGTACAGGTGCTGTCGGTGGGAATGGAGCGGATCAAGCGCACGCTGCTGCCTATGCTGACCGATATTCTGCGGAAGGACGGACAGATCATCCGGGGCGTTTACGAGCGCAACGACGTGGCCCTGCGAGACAAAGAGGGTCTGCCCCAGTACAAGGGCTGGTTTCCTCTGCCAGGCGAGGAAGTTCCCTCCTCCCCCATGACGGAGATCACGGAGAACGGTGTGCGGTATCTGGTGGACGTGGAGAATGGCCAGAAGACTGGCTTCTTCCTGGATCAGAAATACAACCGCCGGGCGGTGGCTCGGCTGGCCCAGGGACGGACGGTGCTGGACTGTTTCACCCACACCGGCTCCTTTGCCCTGAACGCCGCTCTGGGAGGCGCCGCCCACGTCACCGCCGTGGATGTGTCGGAGTCGGCGGTGAAGATGGCCCGGGCCAACGCCCGCCGCAATGGTTTGGAAGACCGGATGGACTTCCTCTGTGAAAATGTGTTTGACCTGCTGCCCCGATTGGAGAAAGAGCCAGTGAAGTATGACTTCATCATCCTGGACCCGCCGGCCTTCACCAAGTCCCGGAAGACCGTCCACAACGCCCTGACCGGGTATAAGGAGATCAACTACCGGGCCATGCGGCTGTTGCCCCGGGGCGGGTATCTGGCTACCTGCTCCTGTTCTCACTTCGCTACGGAGGAAAAGTTCCTCCACATGCTCTCCGAGGCCGCCCATGACGCGGGCGTCCAGCTCCGGCAGATCGAGGCCCGGCAGCAGTGCTGCGACCATCCCATTTTGTGGGGCGTGGAGGAGACCAACTACCTGAAATTCTATCTGTTCCAGGTGGTGTGACCTCAGAGGTACTTCGAACAAAGCAACCAAAGGAGCCCGCCGCATTTTGCGGCGGGCTCCTTCTTTGTCTGGTTCCGATATCTGATTTTGATTCCGAAAGGCGGGACTCAGCCCACCTTGATGACCCGGACCGCGCCATTGTGGACATACAGATTGACGGTACCGGAGTAAGCGTGGGCTTGCTCCAGGGTGATCCAGTCATCGGTGGCAGTGTTATAACAGATCACACTCGGATCGATGGAATAAGTCCTGCCGCCCACCGTCACGGCACCGGAGCCGCTCCAGGAAGTGCTGGGTACGTTCTTCAGCTCCGTCAGCTTCACCAGAGCTGCAATGTGTTTATTGTTGCCGCTGCCGGTGACGGTGATGCCGATAGGCTGACCGTTGGCCACCACATAGCCGGTCTCCAGCGGTCCGTAACTCTTGCCGTTGCCCTGGAGGACCGTGAGCTGGTTGTTGCCATGGGTGACGGTCTCCTCACCGGTATCCGGATCGGTGTGGATCACGTCGCCCTCCTTGAACTGGGCAATGCCATAGATATAACCGCTGCCCACGGCGGAGCCCAGAACAATCAGGTCCACCTCGCCGCGCCAGTTGGTGCGGGCATAGCCGATCTCCTTGGAGGAGATCGTTCCTTCGCTGACCAACTGACTGAGGCTGACAGCCTGCATACCGTCGGGTCCGTTCTCGAAGATCATGACATTCTCTGCCAGCTTCTTGCTGCCCAGCATTCTTTCAGTGGGCTTCAGATCGCCGCTGGCACCGCCGGCCAGGCGGCTGAGGGCCAGGCCGCCCTTGCGGTCGGAACTCACCCGGACCATCTGGCCTTCCAGAGAGGCTGCTCCATCGGCAGACAGACTGACCGTGCCGGTAAGGCTCAGGCCGCACAACAGGTCTACCGTGGCGCTGCCGGAGGAAACGGAGCGTGCAATACCCACAGCATTTCCGACGGCCACGCTGCCCACGGCCTCCACGGCACCGGCCACCTGATTGTCCTCGGTCAGCAGCAGGGTCATCAGATCACCTGGCTTGAAGCGGGACAGGGTCTCCCGGGCGGTGGGCAGCACGTTCAGTTTCAGATCGTCCAGCACCGTAATGGTCTCCGGCTCCTGGGGACTGGGGCTGGCGCTGCGGTAATAGACCGTCAGCTTGGTGTCGCACACCCGGATGGAGTTGGTGGCGCTGGAATAGGTAGCCACGTCGTACTGGCGCATATCGTCGCCGCTGGCGGAGGCACCGTTCTTGTAGATCTTGTAGTTGGAGGACCCGGCCAGAGAGGCAAAGCCCTCGGTGGATCTGTCGGCGTAGACCACCACCGCCGCAGAAGCGCTGGTGCCGCCGCCCACGAACACGTACTCCACGATGCCCGCCGTGTTGAGATACAGCGTCAAGGACGTACCGGGATTCAGCCAGGAGTAGACCTCGGTCCACGCCTTCTGCTGGCCCTGATAATAGGCGTCGATACCGCTCATGACGGCGTACTTGACACCGGTGACGTCGGTGATCTCAGACAGCTTCGCGGAGGACAGCGTAATGGTCTTGGCAGTGCCCATGTTGTCCGGCACGAAGGTCAGCGCCTCACCATGGCTGTTGACCACCAACGTGCCCTTAGTGCCATCCAGTGAGCCGTTGGAAGTCCGTCCGGAGGCCAGAGGATACACCGCGCCGGTAGAAAGCTGGAGAGCGTTATCCAGTCCGTTAGCGCCGATGGCCCTGGAGGACACCAGCATGGCCCCCTCCACCGGCGTACAGCCCATGACGGAGGTAATGTAGGAGCTGCCGTCCTGCATCTTGGAGCGCAGCAGATTCAAAAACAGCTTGGCCGCCTCACCCCGGGTCAGGCCGGAGGAGGCGCTGCCTGTCACGCCGTCGGTCAGGCCCACCAGAGAGGCCTCGGCCATGTAGCTGTCGGGCCAGATACCGCCGATGTTCTCATCCTTATAGCCCAGCAGCCGCAGCAGAATGGTCACCGCCTGCCCCACTGTGACGGTCCGGTCCGGGTGGAACAGGCCGTCCACGTAGCCGGAGATGATGTTCTTCCCCTTGGCCGCCATGTTGATGTAGGCGGCGGCCCAGTGGGAGGGCTTCACGTCCGGGAACACCGTGACGGTGCGGTACCGGCCCAACTGGTCGGTGCCGTTCATGGCATACACCGCCATCTTGCAGAACTGGGCCCGGGTCAGTACAGTGCCGGGGCGGAAGGTGCCATCACTGTATCCGTCCAGCACCTCCAGCAGCCGCAGGGCTTCTACTGCCGCCGCGGTGTCCCGGTCTGAGATGTCGGCAAAGCTGGTGACGGATGTGTCGGCGGCCCGGGCGGGGACGACCGCCAGAGACACCGCCATGCACACCGCCAGCAAAAAGCTGATCGCTCGTTTTTTCATCATATCATTCTCCCTCTCATTCCGCCCGCAGGGCTTCCACAGGCTGGAGTTTGGACGCCTTGGCCGCCGGGTAGATTCCGAACAGGATTCCCAGTGCCACCGACAGTGTAAAGGCGCAGAGCGTAATCCACACTGCCGGATAAATGGTCATCTTGAACATCATCCACCCCACGATCAGACTGCCGCCGGTACCCACTAAAATTCCGAAAATGCCGCCGATGCCGCAGAGCATGGCCGCCTCAATCAGGAACTGGGTGACGATGGAGGACCGCTCCGCGCCAATGGCCCGGCGAATACCGATCTCCCTCGTCCGCTCGGTGACGGTGACCAGCATGATGTTCATGATGCCGATGCCGCCTACCAGCAGACTGATGGCGGCGATGCCGCCCAAGATCATGGAGATCATCCCCATCTGCTGGTTTTGGTAGTCCTGCCAGGAGTTCTCCTTGTCCACGCCGTAGCCGCCGGTGGCAGGATCGATCAGGCCCTTCAGGAAGCCGCCGATCCGGGAGCTGGCCTCGATCATGGCCTCGTTGCTGCGGGCCTTGACAATGAACTGCTCTGGGGCGGAACCGCCCAGTACCCGCCGGGCGGTGTAGGGCACGATGATGATGTTGTCGATGTTCTGACCGGTGGGATTGCTGTCATCCACCCGAGGGCTGTAGACGCCCACTACCTGGAAGTTCTGGCCGTTGAACTGCATCTCTTTGCCCACCGGGTCCACGCCGTCAAAGAAGGCCTTGGCCGCCCTAGCGCCCAAAACACAGACCTGATTATACCGCTGGCAGTCCAGCATACTGAGATCCCGCCCCTTGGCGATGGTCAGATTGTTGCAGATGCTGTACTGGTCGCTGGCATAATAGATATCAGGAGGAAAGTCTCCCACCGGGTTGCCCTTGTCGTCATAATTGTACTGCATGTTGGCGGAGCTCTTGGTGCCGTAGACCACGGTGGCGTTGCAGTTAGCCTGGGGCGTCACGCCCTCCACATACTCCCCGATGCTGTTGCAGTAGTCGTACAGCGCCGGAAAGTAGTCCTTGCCCAGGCTGTTGCCGTTCTCATCGTACAGATAGTTCCAGATGTTCACCGTCAGCTTGTTGCTGCCCATGGCTGCATATTGCTCCATGGTCTTGGTGGTATAGCCGTTGATGGCGGAGACAATGGTCATCACTGCCGCAATGCCGATGATGATGCCCAGCATGGTCAGGGCAGACCGGCCCTTCTTTCCCCAGATGGACTTCCACGCCATCTTGATCGCCTGTCGGATATTCAAAACCAGTCCACCTCCTGCTGCCGGTCCTCCACGATCCTGCCGTCCTGCAGCCGCACACAGCGGCGGGCGGTGGCGGCAATGCCGTTGTCGTGGGTAATGAGGATCACGGTGGTGCCCTCCCGGTTGAGCTGCTGGAGAAACTCCAGCACCTCATGTCCGGTGCGGGAGTCCAACGCGCCGGTGGGCTCGTCGGCCATGATGATGGGAGGCTTGGCGGCAATGGCCCTGGCGATGGCCACCCGCTGCTGTTGGCCGCCAGACATCTCTGAGGGCTTGTGCTTCATTCGTCCTGACAACCCTACCCGGCCCAGTGCCGTTACCGCCATGTCGTAGCGGTCATTGGGGCGGATGCCCTGATAGATCAGGGGCAGTTCCACATTCTCCAGCACCGTCAGGTCCTGAATCAGGTTGTACTGCTGGAAGATGAAGCCGATCTGCTTGTTGCGGATATGGGAGAGCTCCTTGTCCGTCAGCTCCCGGACATCGGTGCCGTCCAGGAAGTAATCGCCCCGGGTGGGAATGTCCAGGCAGCCCAGCACGTTCATCATGGTGGACTTGCCGGAACCGGACTGGCCCACGATGGCCACGAACTCCCCCCGGTCAATGGTCAGGGAAACGCCGTCCAACGCCCGGACCTCACTCTCCCGGCCTTCGGCGTAGATCTTATAGACGTTCCGCAATTCAATCAAGTGTTTCTCCATAGGCATCAACCATACGCCTGCATGGACTGGATCTGGGTAAAGACCTCGGTTCCCGCTTCCACGCCGGACTTGATCTCCACGTTGGTGTTGTCGGAAATGCCGATCTCCACCGGCACTGCCCAGAACCCACTGGGGATCTCCTCCTCCAGCATAGGCGTCTCCACAGCGTTATCCGGCCGGTCACCTTTCACGAACACCACATCGATGGTTGAGCCATCCTCCTTGGAGATCTTCCGGACGCACTGCAAGGGCAGCACCAGGCAGTTGTCATTCTCGCTGGCGGTGATCTTGAAGTTGATATAGCTGTTGACCTGGAGATTTCCCTCACTGTTATCCACGGAGATGGTGATGGGGTAGGTAGCCACGCCGTTGTTGACGGTGGAGGACATACTGACCGTCTCCACCGTGCCGAAGGCGGGCGTTCCCCACTGGTCCAGCTCCACCGGCATGCCGGCCTTGATGTAGCTGATGTTCCGCTCGTCCACGTTGGCGCTGACGATCAGGGACGAGGTATCGGAGATGGTGACCACCGCGGTGTTGGCGGCGATCTCGTCGCCGGGCTGCATGGTCAGACCGATCACCATGCCGTCGATGGGAGCGGTGGCCTTGCAGTTGGCCAGATTCTTCTCCGCTGCCTCCAGGTCCGCCTTGGCGGTATCCAGGCTCTGCTGGATGGTAAACAGCTCGCTCTCGCTCTGCTCCGCGTCAATCCGCACCAACACCTGGCCGGCGGAGACCTGGAGATAATCCACCAGGTTATTGGCCAGCACCGTGCCGCCTACCGTGGTGGTGAGTATGGTGGTGCGATAGTATTCCAGCTTGCCCTGCTCATAGGGGTAAACGGTCTCGCCGTTCACTGTCACGATGGCGGAAGCCGCCATATCTGCGGTCAGAGAGCCCTCATTATTCACCACGATGTCCGCAGAGAAGAGCTTGGACCCCTCCGGCGTGATGCGGCTGACCATGTGGACCGCCTCCACCGTTCCGGGGATGGTGGTCATCATGGCGGGAATGGACACCTGCACCGTCTGGCCCACATACAGGTCGCCGGCGTAGGCGTAACTGTAATACTGCTCCAGCCGCAGCCGGGTGTCATCGTTGAGCTCGGCCACCTGGGCGCCCTTGGCGACCTCTTCGCCCACCCGCAGCTCCGGGTATTCCTTCAGCATGATCTTTCCGGCAAAGGGGGCGCTCAGGTTCAGTCCCGCAATATCCTTCTGGGCCTGGGAGAGCCGCTTTTCATAGCCCTCCACGTCGCTGCGGGCCTTCTGGACGGCGGTCTCCGCCGCCGGGGAATCGATGGTGAACAGCGGCGTACCGGCGGTGACTTTCTGGCCCTCCGTCACCAGCACATCCACCACGGTTCCGGAGGTGGTCAGGGTGATGGTCTCGCTGCTCTTGGCCTTGGTGAGACCGCTGTTTTCCACGGTGGAGGTGATGGATCCGTATTGGACCACGTCCGTCACCACCTGGGTCCCTCTGCCGCTTCGGCCGCCCAGCACCTTCCACAGCACCACCACCACTGCGGCCAGCACCAGCAAAATGATAACCCAACGGATGATCTTTCTCCGTTTCTTTCGGGGTATGTTCCGCCATTTCTCCTTGAGGGACACCGGGGCCGGGGCGGCGGGCGTCTCCTGCGCCTGTTCCGGGGCGGTCTCCGGGATCTGTTCCAGGTCCTTGACTTCAGCCATGGCTCGTTCTCCTTTTCGTGAGGCGTTATTTTGCATCATAACTGTATTGCTCATGCTAGTACACTTGGCAGAGCAAAGCAACAACAAAACAGTTACAAAAACACCTGTTATTTGGTTGCCGCCGTCAATGGCAAAACCGTTTCAAGAGTTAGATGAAGCCCATCGGCAAAAGGTTACCAGAAATTCTTTGATAAAAAAAGCCGCTTCTATCCTTGGATAGAAGCGGCCTGGAAAAGGACGAGGTCTGCAGATCGGTATACTTAGGCTGCAGCTACACGCCGGGCGGTAAACCGCTGATACACCAACACGCCGGCCACCAGCACAAAGCCCACAAGGTCGCTGACGGTACCGGGGATCAACATGCACAGTCCACCGGCGGCAATGACAACACGCAGCAGTGCCGGGATGCGGCGATAGAGGAAGCCGTTGAGGGCAGCGGCCACGCCGAAAATGCCCAACAGCGCACTGATGCAGATCTGAACCACCTGGAAGGCGCTGGTCACATTGATGAACAGCATCTGAGGGCTCAGGGCGAAAATGTAGGGCACGATGAAAGCGGCAATGGCCAACTTCGTGGCGTTGACACCGGTCTTCATGGGGTCCGCCTTGGCGATGGCGCTGCCGGCATAGGCCGCCAGGGCCACCGGCGGGGTGATATCCGCCACGATGCCGAAGTAGAACACGAAGAAGTGGGCTGCCATCATCTCCACGCCGATGGAGGGATCCATCAGGATGGGAGCGCAGGTGGCCGCCATGATGCAGTAGTTGGCGGTGGTGGGCACGCCCATGCCCAGCACGATGCAGCACAGCATGGTGAGCACCAGGGCGATCATCATGTGCCCACCGGCCACGGAGACAATGGCGCTGAGCAGTTTGGAGGCAAGGCCCGTGACCGTGATGCAGCCGGAAATGACGCCGGCCACGCCGCAGGCAACCGCCACAGTGATGGAGCCCTTTGCGCCGCCCTCCAGGGCGCCGAAAACCATCTGGAACAGGTCGCTGCCGGAACGGCGGATACCCGTTTTGCCTCCGTCATGGCCGCGCACACCATCCAGGATAATATCCGGCAGGCTCACCACGATGGTAGCCACGATGGCCAGCGCCGCGGAATAAGCCATGGTATAGGTGTTGGTGGAAACCAGCACCACCAGCAGCACCAGGGGGAACAGCAGGTAGATCCGCTTCATCAGGTGGCCCAACTTGGGGAGCTGGTCCCGGGGGATGCCCTTCAGGCCCAGCTTTTTGGCCTCCAGATGGACGGCGATGTAAATGCCGGTGAAGTACAGCACCGCAGGCAGAATGGCCCGCACGGCGATCTTGCTGTAGGGCTCGCCGGTGAACTCCGCCATCAAAAAGGCGGCGGCACCCATAATAGGCGGCATGATCTGACCGCCGGTGGAGGCGGCAGCCTCCACGGCACCGGCAAATTCACCCTTGTAGCCGGTCTTCTTCATCATGGGGATGGTGACGGAGCCGGTAGTGACGGTGTTGCCCACGGAGGAACCGGACACCATGCCGCACAGGGCGGAGGAAATAACGGCCACCTTGGCGGGACCGCCGGGGGCGGCACCGGCCAGGGCGTTGGCCAGGCTGATGAAGAAGTTGGCAATGCCGGTCCGCTCCAGGAAGGCGCCAAAGATGATGAACACCACGATGAACTTGGCGCACACGCTGATTGGGCCGCCGAAGATACCGTTGGTGGTGTAGAACATGGTGCGGATCACCTGGGACAGAGTCAACTGCAGCCGGTCCAGAGTCACCGGGTTGGAGCCCATCAGGTTGACAAAGGTGTAGACCAGCAGCACGCCGGCCACGCACAGAATGGGAATGCCCACGCAGCGGCGGCACAGCTCGATCAGCGCCACAATGCCGATAAAGCCCACGATCATGTACAGGGGCTCCTGCATGATGCGGCTGGACAGGCGGATGACCGTCATGGCGTTGGCAGCATAGAAGAAGTAGGCGCCGGAGCCGCAGATGATCAGCAGCACGTCATACCAGGGCAGGTGGTTGACCCGGTCATCTCCCTTCCGGGCGGGGAAGGTCAAAAAGCCCAGCAGCAAGATCAGTCCCACAAACACCGGCAAGCGGATCTCCGTCAGGGTGGTGAGAAACACCGTATCGATGATACAGTATAAGGAGAAGACGGCCATCAGAACACTGATCAGCAGCTTGGGCGTCCCCTCCCAAATCCGGGTGTTGGACTCCCGGTCGTATTTTTTCATGACGGCTTCCACGTCAGCGGCAGTGCCGGTGGAATCGTCATGCACCTCCGTTACCGGCACCACCGGCTCCTGAAGTGTTTTTTTCTTAAATAGACCCATGGGGGCTCCCCCTCACTTTGGAATATCATAAGTAATTCGGTCCGCTCTTGACAGTGTCTTAGCGGGCCATGATATCAAGGAAACTACGGCGGAGATCTCCGCCGTAGTTTCCTGATCGCACAGATTCTGAATCTCCCTTACTTGGTGGGAACTTCAATGCCCTTTTCGGCAAAGTACTTGGCAGCGCCGGGATGATAAGGCACAGCGGTGACAGAGGAGGCGAACTCCAGGTCCAGCTCCTTGGCCTTGTCGTGGGCCAGGGCGTCCGTGTTCTCGAAGATGGCGGAGACGAAGTTGTACACATCATCGTCAGCCACGTCGTCCCGGGCGATGACCACAGCGACCACGGCCACGGTGGTGGCTTCGGCAACACCTTCATAGGTCCCCTCAGGAATCACGTACTTCTCATAGTAGGGGCACTCGGCCTTCAGGGCCTCGATATGCTCGTCGTCCAGGCTTACCAGATACACGTCCTTGGCAGTAGCCAGAGAGGTCACGGCCACAGTGGGAGCACCGGCCACCACGAAGGCGGCGTCGATCTTGCCGTCCTGCAGGGCGTCCACGCTGTTACCGAAGTCCTGATAAGTGGCGTTGATGTCATCCTCGGTCAGGCCATAGGCACCCAGCACATCCAGAGCGTTGTAGTACACGCCGGAGCCGGAGGCGCCGATAGACACGTTCTTGCCCTTCAGATCCGCCACGGACTGAATGGAAGGATCGCAGGTGACGATCTGGACCTGCTCCATATACAGAGCGGCAACCGTGGAGAAATCCTCCACAGGAGCACCCTCAAACAGGCGCTCGCCGTTGTAGGCGTAGCTCATGACGTCGGACTGGACGAAGCCCAACTGAGCGGTGTTCATGCTCATCTGCTCGATGTTGTCCTGAGAGCCGTTGCTGACCACGGCGGTAACCTTGCTGCCGGTGTTGCTGGTGACATACTGGGCCAGCACGGTGCCGAAGCCATAGTAGGTACCCTGGTCACCACCGGTGGTAAACTTCAGCTCCACACCGGAACCGGTGGAGGTGTTGCCGGTATCAGTGGTCTCGGTGT
>ULXJ01075275.1_pt1 | contig 14298 bp, 11 predicted proteins | sample 1960981 | NCBI WGS metagenome assembly ULXJ01 (sample SAMEA4835830, study PRJEB28245) | human gut metagenome | biome: gut microbiome; material: fecal sample | place: Denmark | collected 2008 | reverse complement strand
TGCCTGCTGCTGGCGCTGCCGGTATCCGGCATGATCCTCTTCTGCCTGTGGGGCGGCACCCATCAGGCCAAGAGCCTGAGCCTGCGGAAGGTCCCGCCTCCGACGGAGCGGGAGAGCGTGTGGATGGAGAGCGGCAATAACGTGGCCCGGCTGACCCGGCAGTCTCCGGCTTGGGGCCGGCTGGCTTCTTACCTCCAGAGAAGGGGCTTTCTGCTCTACCGCAACACCCGGGCTCGGTATTTCTCCGATGGTGCGGACTTTTTCCGGGACCTGATCGCCCGCATGGAAAAGGCGGAAGTATACATCTTCCTGGAGTATTATATCCTGGCAGAAGGCCAGATCTGGGACCAGATGTTTGCCGTGCTGAAGGAGCGCGCCGCTGCCGGTGTGGAGATCCGCATCATCTTCGACGACTTCGGAAATCTGACCCGGCTGTCAGACGATACCCTCCAGGCCATGCAGAACGCCGGCATGGAGGTGGAGGTGTTCAACCCGGTCCATCGTTATGTAAACCGCATTTACTTCAACTACCGGGACCACCGGAAGATCGCCGTCATCGATGGCCAGTACGCCTACACCGGCGGCATCAATGTGGGGGATGAGTACGCCAATCTGGTGGTGCGCTTCGGCCACTGGAAAGACACCGGTGTGTGCATTGAGGGAGCGGGGGCCTGGGGCTTTGCCTCCCAGTTCATCCAGATGTGGAAGATGATCGGCCGGACCCTGCCCAATGAGGACGACTACTACCGTCCCCGCCATGTGGAGGAAGGCGGCCCCGGCTGGTGCCAGCCTTTCACCGACGGTCCTCTCAACAATCCGGACAACCCTATTGAGGAGACGTATTTGCAGTTGATCTCCTCTGCCAAGCGATTTTTGTATATCACCACGCCTTACTACGCCGTGGAGGAGTCTATCCAGCAGGCCCTGTGCATTGCGGCAGACGCCGGCGTGGACGTGCGGCTGTTGGTGCCTGCGGTGCCTGACAAGAAGTACGCCTACATGGTGGCGGAGACCTATTGGGGAGAGCTACTGCGTCACGGCGTCCGCATCTACCGGTACCTGCCCGGGTTCCTCCATGCCAAGAGCGTCATGGCGGACCGGGAAGTGGCCCTGATCGGCAGTACCAACATGGACTACCGGACCTTCCAGCTCCACTATGAGTGCGGCGTGCTGCTGTACCACATGCCGGTGGTGGAGGAGCTGCTGGAGGATCTGGACGAGACCATGGCCAAAAGTGCGCTCTACACTCTGGAGGAGTGGAACAAGCGGCCCTGGTACCGGCGGCTGTTCGCCTCGCTGCTGCGACTGTTCGCCATCTGGCTGTGAACAGGCTCTGCGTCTGCGGGGCCCCAGAATGTTACTTTGAAAAAACGCGGAGGTCCCCATGTCCCGTGAACTGACCCCTCAGGAGATTGCCGAGCGCAGTCTCATCAAAACCTATCGCAAGAGTTTGTGGAACCCCTTCATTGCCGCCGTGAAGCGGTACGAGCTGGTGGAGCCGGGGGACCGGATCGCTGTGTGCATCTCCGGCGGCAAGGACTCCATGGTGCTGGCCAAGCTCATGCAGGAGCTCCAGCGCCACACAGAACGGCCCTTCGAGCTGACCTTCCTGGTGATGGACCCGGGGTATAACCCCGCCAACCGGGCACTGATCGAGGACAATGCCGCCCGGCTGGGCATTCCCATCACGGTCTTTGACAGTGACATCTTCGATGTCACCGTCCAGGTGGAGAAGAACCCCTGTTACCTGTGTGCCCGGATGCGCCGGGGCTTCCTGTACAGCAAGGCCCAGGAGATGGGGTGCAACAAGATCGCCCTGGGCCATCATCTGTCCGATGTGCTGGAGACCACCCTGCTGGGCCTTTTCTACGGGGCCCAGCTCCAGACCATGCCGCCCAAGCTCCACAGCAAGAATTTCCCCGGCATGGAGCTGATCCGGCCGCTGTACTGCGTCCACGAGGACGCCATCATCGCCTGGAAGAACTATAACCACCTGCGCTTTCTCCAGTGCGCCTGCCGCTTCACCGAAGGGCGGGACGCGGCGGAGGACGGCGTGGGGGACAGCAAGCGCCAGGAGATGAAGCTGCTGCTGCGGCAGTTGAAAACGACCAATCCCAACATTGAAAAGAGTATGTTCCGGGCCATCCACGGTGTCCAACTGGATACCTTTCCCGGTTTCAAATACCGGGGGACAGCCCATTCCTTTCTGGACTTTTACGATGTCCCCGGCGACCCCCTGGGTGGCACGGAAACGGAGAAATCCCCCGCGAGCGAGGTATGACTGTATGAACTATTATCGCTGTGAAAATCAAGACTGTGGTTTTGTGGCGGAGAAAGAGCCGGATGTGTGCCCCCGGTGTGGAGGCACCTTTTTCCTGACGGTGCCGGAGGAGGAGCTGACCGGCTCCGACTGGGTGCAGTTGGGCAACCGGGCTGTAGATGAAGAACGGGGCACCGATGCCCTGGCCTGCTATCAGCGCGCCGCCGCCATGGATGACCTTTTAGGGATGACAAATCTGGCCTGGTGCCTGGAGAGCGGTACCGGCGTACCGGCAGACCCCACTCAGGCGGTCGTGCTGTACGCCCAGGCCGCTGCCCGGGACTATCTGCCGGCCCTGACCAATCTGGGCTACTGTTACGCCAGCGGCACCGGCGTGGATCGGGACCCGGCCAAGGCTCTGGAATGCTTCCAGAAGGGAGCGGAGAAGGGGTTTCCCCGGGCGCAGTTCCTGCTGGCAGAGGCTTATCGCCGGGGAGACGGCGTGGAGCAGAGCGATCAGGAAGCTGCCAAGTGGTATCAGTCTGCCGCCTGGCTGGGATACCCGCCCGCCCAGACGGAGCTGGGCCGGTGCCTGGAATTCGGCACTGGTGTGACTCAAAATCTGTCTCAGGCGGTGAAGTGGTACACTGCTGCCGCGGAGCAGGGCCATGCCCCGGGCCAGTGCTGCCTGGGGTTCCTGTATGAGAGCGGCCAGGGTGTGGACCAGAGCTGGCAGGAGGCTGTCCGGTGGTACCAGGCCGCCGCGGAGCAGGGCTATCCCCGGGCCCAGTGCAACCTGGCCTGGTGTTATGAGCACGGCGAGGGCGTGGAGAAGGACCAGGCGGAGGCTGCCCGTCTGTACAGGGAGGCTGCAGACCAGGACTATCCCCGTGGCCTGCTGTGCCTGGGCTTCTGCTATGAGCGGGGCCGGGGTGTGCCGGCGGACAAGGCGGAGGCTGCCCGGCTGTACCGCCGGGGAGCGGAGCTGGGAGACGAGGACGCCATGTGCTGCCTGGGCTTTCTGTACGAGACCGGCGAGGGCGTGGAACAGAGCTGGGAGGAAGCGGTGAATTGGTACCGCCGCAGCGCTGAGGCCGGTTCGGCCCGGGCCCAGTGTAATCTGGCCTGGTGCCTTGAAAATGGCAAGGGCAGCGAACAGGACCTGACAGCCGCTTTAGAGTGGTATCGGAAGGCGGCGGACCAGGGGGATGCCAGAGGACTATTCAGCGTGGCCCGGTTTTACGACTACGGCATCGGCGTGGAGGCTGACGCCGCTGAGGCGGCTCGTTGGTACACAAAAGCCGCTGAGGCCGGTTCCGCTGCCGCCATGTGTGACCTGGGGGTCTGCTACGAGCGGGGCGAGGGTGTGGAACAGAGCTGGGAGAAGGCGGCGGAGCTCTACCGGAAGGCGGCGGAGCGGGAAAACGCTGCCGGCCAGTGTAACCTGGGCTTCCTGTATGAGATCGGTAAGGGTGTGGAGCAGAGCTGGACCGAGGCGGTGAAGTGGTATGGCGCCGCCGCCCGGCAGGGGATGTCCCGGGCCCAGTGCAACCTGGGCTGGTGCTATGAGAACGGCAAAGGTGTGGAGAAAAACGAGAAACGGGCTGTACACTGGTATCGTCAGGCGGCGGACCAGGGAGATGCCCGGGGGTTGTTCTGCATGGGTGTGTGTACCAAGCGGGGCATCGGCCTGGAGCGGGACATGGCCCAGGCGGTGACGTGGTACCAGAAGGCCGTGGATGCAGGCTATGTGGCAGCCATGTGCAATTTGGGCGTCTGCTATGAAAACGGCGAGGGCGTGGAGGCGGATGTGGCCAAGGCGGCGGAGCTGTATCGGATGGCCGCCGAGCGGAAGGACGCCGCCGGTCAGTGTAATCTTGGGTATCTGTACGAGACTGGCAGAGGAGTGGAACAGAGCTGGAAAGAGGCTGCCCGCTGGTACAAGGAGGCAGCGGACCAGGGTTATGCCCGTGCCCAGTGTAATTTTGGGGTTTGCTGTGAGTTCGGCCAGGGCGTGGCTAAGGACGTGGCCAAGGCTGCTTGGCTCTATCGGAAGGCTGCGGAGCAGGGAGACAGGGTAGCTGCCTGCAATCTGGGGTATCTATATGAGACCGGCGTTGGTGTGGGTCAGAGTTGGACTGACGCGGTAAAGTGGTACCGTCAGGCGGTGGAGGCCGGCTCTGCGCGGGCTCAGTACAATCTGGCGTGGTGCTATGAGCACGGCAAGGGGGTGGCCCAGGATCTGGGCCAGGCACGGGAGCTGTATCAGGCCGCCGCGGACCAGAATTACGAAGGCGCCCGGGAAGCAGTGGATCGCCTGGCCGCAGACAGTAAAAAGGGCGGCTTCCTGCGGGGACTTTTTGGAGGTCGCAAAGACCGGTGAATTACATAGGGGAGGGGCGGATTTCCGCCCCTCCCGGGCTTTTGAAAAAAACCGGAAGAATTTGAAAAAATCCCTTGACAAAGCACGGCATTTCTGTATAATAATATCTGTTCGACAGGACACAGCGGGTTTGTGTAAAGGTAGCACAGCAGACTCTGACTCTGTATGTGAGGGTTCGAATCCTTCACCCGCTGCCAAGATAAGTTGACAAGCTTCAAAAGAAGCTTGTCAACTTTTTTTTCTGTTTCTGTGTGGAGCCGCCGCATCAGGCTTCCCTAATATCAAATTACACATGGGCATCCATGTAAAAAAGCCCCCAACAAGGGGGCTTTTTTGGATTCTCTTTTTAATTTGCTCAGCGGCCCGATTGCATTTTTGAAGTATGAGGGACTGCTTACTTCACGCACTTTTCACAGGGCTCCAGGCCCATGCCGATGGCGGTGGAAAGGGGGACCTCCCAATAGGTACCGCCGTTGCAGTGGGGATCATGGTGGTATTTGGACCCGGTCCTGGTGATGTAGGTGGTCTCTTTTTCCATCGGAGAGGTCAGAACCACCGTGGCGTTGGCGCTGTCCCAGGATACTGAGAGGCCGAGAGATTCCGCAAGCGCCCGGACCGGGAGGTAATTGGTGCCTTCAAACATAAAGGGTTCCACGGCATTGCCCTTGGCGTCACGGAGATCCAGCTTTTCTCCATCCAGAGTAACGCTGATGTCCCGATATTCCAGTTCTTTGGTGACCTTGCCGGTGGAAGCCAGAGCAGAACCGGTGAGACAAATCAGGAGAAGCATGGTGATCATGCCGGTAATAAAGCTGCCGAGGTGGTTTCTTTTCATAGTTCTCTCTCCTTTGTGTCTGACACTGACGCACCCTTATCTTTCGCCTTCCAAAGGAGGTCGGATTTCGAGTGGGTAACTCTTTGGCCAGCCCTCTAAGGATGTATCAGCCAAAAGACTTTTTCATAAATCACTTTGCGTGATGTGGAAGCTGGCCGCGGAAAAAGTATAGCACAAGTAAATATGTGTTTCAAGTTCGTCCCAAACTATGATCCTGTATGGGTACTTTATCGAGGATGGACCCGTTGTTTCAAGGCGCGGACATGACGGGATTGGGGAAACCGACAGAGCATCCCCGGGAGAGGATCCGAATCACGCAATCAGCCGGATGAGTGACCTTTTTTCCCCTTACCGCATATACTGGGGTGATGCCCTGCTTTCAAACGGTCGGGGCATCAAAGTACCAACGGTTTTTCTCCGGCGGCATTCCGCCGCTGCGCTTTCGAGAGGAGGAGAAGCAGAAATGAGTGGAACTGCGAAAGACCTTTTGAAGATTGCAGAAAATGAACTGGGTTACAAAGAGAGCCCGACCAATTCCAACAAGACGAAGTATGGCGCATGGTATGGATTGAATGGCCAGCCGTGGTGCATGATGTTTGTCATGTGGTGCTTTGCCCAGGCTGAAGTGTCGCTTCCTGCTAAGACTGCATCCTGCACGGTGTTGAAAAACGCTGCGAAAAAAGCTGGCATGTGGGTAACCTCCGGCTATCAAGCCGGAGATGTGGTGATTTATGACTGGACCGGGGACGGTGTGATGGATCACTGCGGCATCATTGAGTCGTTCAGCGGCTCCAGCGTGGTTGCCATCGAGGGCAACACCGCAGTGGGTAACGACAGCGATGGAGGGGAAGTCATGCGCCGGACACGGAAGGTGGGCCAGGTGGCCGGAGCGGTGCGCCCGAAATTTGCTGAGGAATCGAAGGAGGAAGACAGCGTGGTTCGATATAAACACTTGAGTGATATTCCAGAAACCTTTCGCCCTGTTATTGAGAAGCTGATGAGCGCCGGAGTCATTCTTGGCATCGATTCCAACGGGGAAAATGCGGTGATCGATCTCAGCCATGATCAGGTGCGGATTTTGGTTTTTGCTTACCGGGGAGGTGCTTTTGACCGAAAGCTGGAGGCGGCTGGGCTGGATCCCCAGGTGAAATGAGGGCCTGACGGGACCGGGGTGCCGGTTCCAAAGAGATGATTTGCAGTTAGAAGGGGGGAGAGGGACGCATTGGCTCGCGTCCCTCTCCCCCCAATGGTTTTTTGAAAATGCTTACAGGTTTCGCCCAACGTCATAAAGCTGTGGCTACCTGAGATCTGTGGGCCGCCGGCTCACGGAGACAGGTGGTCGCTGCTTTTCTTTTCCCGGGAAACGCACCGGTGGAGATGCCATTTTCAGAGCCGGGCGGTGCCGTTGCCCGTGTTTCCAAGAGAACCAAAGTACCATCCTGAACGTGGATGCTGTCAGACGTTCATGAGGTTGTTGTCGGAGAAAAAGGAAATGACCTCTTTGCGAAAGAGATTCACTGTGGGAGAGATATACTGGGGAAAGACAGTGATCAGTCCAATGGTGCGGTACGGTGCGTTTTCAATGGGATACATTTTGATCTGATCATCCTGCGGATAGGTGATGGCGGCAGTGATGCGGAACCCGAAACCCTGCCGGATATACTCATAACAGGATTCGTCGTTGTCAATACGGAAGACCGAGTTGAAGGGAATACCCGCGTTGGACAGGACGTAGTTTGTCTCCCGGTCAAAATTTTCTGTGCGCAGGATGATCGGCATATCCCGGAGATCCTCGGCGGTCATATATGTACCATTGCGGGGAGCATATTCTTTGGGCGTGAAACAGACCACAGGCGTTTTGTGGAGAGGTATGAAGGAAGAGGCGTTGTAGTAAGAGTTGAACACAATGGCAAGATCGATCTCACCACTCTCCATCCACTGCATGATCTGCACGTCATTTGACTGGCGGATGGAGATCTTGATATTGGGGTATTTTTCATGAAACCGCTTGAGAATGGCCGGCAGCCAGTTTCGGATCACATTGTTGTAAGCGGCAAGATGAACGGAGCCCTCCACTGAATTTTTCAGCCGCAATGCTTCCTCCTGCAAGGCAGTTCCGGATTTCAAGTAATTTTGTATGTAGGGAAGCAGCGTTTTTCCATTGCTTGTCAATTCAAAGTGGTTCCGCTCCCGAATAAAAAGCGGATAGCCTACGCCCTCCTCCACTTTTTTGACCATGTGGCTTACGGCGGAGGGGGACAGATTGAGAATATTTGCGGCCTGACTGATGCTGTGATGCTCAGCCACCATGGCTACGACATTCCAGGAATAGAGAGACATGTCTAACTCCTTTGAATATTTCTTCAATTTCATAATAGAATATATTCTTTCAAATTGTCAATACAATTAAAAAAATCTTCCATAAATTAAATATAATGTAAAAATATTTTTAAAAAGCAACACTGAATAATATTGAATAAAACTTCAAAATATTGTGATCTTATTTGCTATTTACATCAATAAAGCCGCTGTATATAATAAGTGATAAATATTTTCTTGCTTGCATGCAGGGAAATGCTGTGTTTGTTTGGAAAATCTGCAATTCAACAAAAAGATTTTGAAAGGGGAAAGAAGATGGAAGAGAAAAGCAAGGCCGTGGCTGCGGCGGAAACGAAAGAAGCGTTCAATGACTACGAATTTTCTCCCGTTCCTGAGGAGAAGAAGAACACCTGGAAAGCCCAGGTCTTTGTGTGGCTGGGTGTTGGCTTCTGCCTGACAGCATTTACCCTGGGCGGCCAGATCGCGCTGGGCCTCGGGTTCTGGCCCACGGTGGCGGCCGTGCTGATCGGCGGTATCATCCTGACAGTGGTTGGTTGTCTGGTGGGCGCCATCGGCGTTCGGAGCGGCTTGTCTTCCACGGTCTCTTCCAGATTTACCTTTGGTACATATGGTGCCATCATCTTCGGCATCATCAACGCCCTGTGCAACTTCGGTTGGTTCGGTTACCAGTGCACATTTTTCGGTAGCAGCATCACCAGCATGTTCAAGCTGGCGGCAGGCATTGACGTGAACCTGACGGCCTGCATCGTCATCGGCGGCCTGCTGATGATGATCACGGCCATCGTTGGTTACAAAGGCATCAAGACCCTCTCCCAGTTCGGTGTGCCCCTGCTGTTCCTACTGGTAATTGCGGGTGTTATCAAAACCTTTACGATCGTTCCCGCCGGTGAGGTCTTCTCCGCCGCACCGGTAGTTCCGATCTCCTTTGCCTCTGCCGTGTCCCTGATGGTGGGCAGCTTCATTGTGGGTGTGTCCATCGTACAGGACTTCACCAGATACTCCAAGACCGTCAAGGATTCCTCCATTGGCATCGTTCTGGGCTTCACCATCGGCTATCCCGCGGTTGTGATCTGCGGCGCGATTTTTGCCTGCGCGTTCCAGTCCAACGATCTGACCAACACGCTGATCAATGTGCTGGGCTTCGGGTACATTGCGGCCTTCATCATTGTGGTGGCCACCTGGACCACCAACGACAACAACCTCTATCAGTCCGTTCTGGGCCTGACCAATGCCTGCCATGGCATTATCAAGCTGCCCCGCTGGATTACCACGGCGATCTGTGGTATCATCGCCACCATTCTGGGCGCCATCGGTATGATCGATTGGCTGGTTCCCTTCCTGAACATCCTCAGCGTGGTGGTTCCCCCCATTACCGGTGCGATGCTGGCGGACTTCTACATCCTGAAGAATGCGGACAGCTATAAGTTTGAGCTGATGGACAAGATTCCCAATGTGCGGCCGGACACCAGCATCGGTGCCATCGCTGGTTGCCTGGTGGGCTTTTGCATGAACGAGCCCCCCATTGGATTCGGTGTCCCCTTCATGGTGCAGCTCTCCACGGTGATCCCCACCGCACTGGTGGCAATGGCTTGCTCCGTGGTGGTGGTGCTCATCGTCAACAAGCTCACCCGCAAGGAAGCAGCCCGGTAAAGGTATGGAGCGGAAAGAAGTCGTCGTTATCCGCGTCGTTACGCTGGAAGATCAGGCACTTCTCCAAATGCACGGATGCCTGATCGAGCAGTATTACCCCCAACTGCATACAGTCTCATATTGTATTGAAGACCAGCCCCGGGGGGTTTGTGATCCGGAGACGAAGGCGCTGGCAGTTCCAAAGATCATGGAGGTCGCAAGGGCCCATCAGGGCGCCGATGCCATCGTGATCAGTTGCTGTGACGACCCGGCTGTGCAGGAGCTGCGGCGAGAGCTGACGGTCCCTGTGATCGGCGCTGGCTCCTCCGTATGTGCGGTGGCGCGGAGCCTTGGAAAACGGGCCGGCGTTATCGGTATTATGGAGGATGTTCCAGAGTGCTATCAGGAGATTCTGGGAAAGGACCTGATCCATCTGGGAAGACCGGACCATGTGACCTGTACACTGGATCTGATGACGGACGAGGGCCGCGAGAGTGTGATCCGCAAGGCAGAGGAACTGAAAGCCTGCGGAGCGGACTGTATCGCCCTGGCGTGCACCGGAATGAGTACCATCCAAATCGCACCCGTCATCCAGAAGGCATGCGGCCTTCCGGTCATCGACCCCGTTATGGCCGAGGGGTTGTTTGCCTATTATGCGTGTTTGCGGAATGAGCAATTACTGTGACAGGAGAATCAACATGCTGATCAAACAAGTTATGGAAGTATTTGACCTGCTGGACAGCGCATATGTGTCCGGCGGGGAAGTGAAGAACTATTTGCAGAACAAGGGCGACGCGGATATTACCGTAAAGACCATCCAGGACGGGACCCATTCCACGGATTTCATCAAGATTGTGATTTCCGGTAAGAACGGGAAGACGGCCGGCGGCTCTGCACCGACCCTGGGCATTGTGGGCCGGTTGGGCGGTATTGGAGCCAGACCGGAGGTGATCGGATATGTGTCTGACGGTGACGGTGCCCTGTGTGCCCTGGCCGTTGCCGCGAAACTGATTGAGATGAAAACCAAGGGAGACGTCCTGGAGGGTGATGTGATCGTCTGTACCCAGCTCTGTCCGCATGCGCCCACACAGCCTCATGAGCCTGTGCCCTTTATGGGGTCCCCCGTCGATATGGCCACTATGAACCGGGAAGAGGTGGACGAGGCCATGGAGGCGATTTTGTCCATCGATACCACAAAGGGGAACAGCATCATCAACGTCAACGGCTTTGCCATCTCCCAGACAGTGAAGGAGGGGTACATCCTCCGCTACAGCAGTGATATTCTGGATGTGATGCAGAGAACGACGGGAAAGGCACCTCATACCTTCGGCGTCTCCATGCAGGACATTACGCCCTACGGAAACGGCGTCTATCACGTCAACAGCATCCTTCAACCCGCCACTGCCACCGGCGCACCGGTGATCGGCGTGGCAGTGACCACGGAGCAGCCCGTTGCCGGCTGCGCCACAGGCGCCTCCCACTTTGTGGACGTGGAGGAGACGGCGCGGTTCGCCATGGAGGTAGCCAAGGCCTTTACCGCGGGAAAGTGCAGCTTCTATGATCAGACGGAATTCCACCTTCTTGAGAAGAAATACGGGAAGATGAGCCATCTCCAGACGATGGGGGCGGATATCTGATGAAAAAGATTGGCGCCATCACCATCGGTCAGGCTCCCAGAAACGACGTGATGGGGGACATTGCGGAGATCCTGCGGGGCGACATCGAGCTTTTGCAGGCCGGTGCGCTGGATGGACTGACGCTGGAGGACGTGGAGAAGCTGCGGCCTGACGGCACGGGAAACACCCTTGTCAGCAGAATGCGGGACGGCACCGCCGTAACCCTCCAGGAGCAGAAGATCCTGCCGCTGATGCAGCGGCGGATCGATGCGCTGCAGGCCCAGGGTGTCAGCGCGATCCTCATCATGTGCACCGGAGAGTTTCCGGAAGTCTTTACGTCGAAAGTGCCGCTCATCTATCCCAGCAAGGTCATCTGCAACATTGTGGCCTCGCTCAATAATGTCTCCCGCATCGGCATCATCACGCCGGAGGCGGCCCAGATGGAGGATATCCGGAAAAAGTGGAGCAGAATCGTTGAGACGGTGGTCCCCGTCCAATGGAATCCCTATTTGGAAAAGAGATCTGAGACGGCAGTCGCCCAGTTGCGGGAGGCCAATGTGGATCTGGCAGTCATGGACTGCTTTGGTTACAGCAGGGAAATGCGGGATTTCGCCTCGGAGGCGATCTCCAGGCCAGTGATTCTGTCCCGGACTATGGCGGCCCGTGTGTTGCTGGAGATCGTATAAAGAGGTACAGATGTGGGCCTGTGGACATTTTCCCACGGCGAATGCTATAATGGCGGGGCCGGAACGTGATGCGGCTCCCGGCAGGCGGAAACGGCTGCCGGATAACAGCGAAAAGGCCGGGAGTCTGTACCCTGGCCGGGCTTACGCGAATTCCAGACGGAGAAAACCGCCCACTGTTCGATCGGACGGGCCGGGCGGCACCTCCGTTCAGCTTCGCCGGTTTGAAGGAGAATGGAAACAATGGAAAGAGATTACAACAGAGAACTTCTGGACTTTATTCAGGGTCACCCCAGTGTTTACCACGTGATTGAGGGACAAAAGCAGCGTTTGCTGGAGGCCGGTTATGAGCAGCTTTTGGAGAGCAGAAGCTGGACGATCCGGCAGGGCGGCAAGTATTTTCTCACCAGAAATGGCTCCGCCCTCATTGCCTTCCGGGTGCCGGAAAAGCAATTCCGTGGTTTTATGATCATGGCCAGCCACAGCGATTCCCCGGTGTTCAAGATCAAGGAAAATCCGGAGATGACTGTGGACGGAGCCTACCGGAAGCTCAATGTGGAGCTGTACGGTGGTGCGCTGCTGGCCCCCTGGTTCGATCGCCCGCTGTCGGTGGCGGGCCGGGTCCTGGTAAGGACGGCGGAGGGCGTCCGCATGCGTCTTGTGAATGTGGACCGGGACCTGCTGCTGATCCCCAGCCTGGCCATCCACATGAACCGGGCGGTCAACACCGGGTATGAATATAAGGTGCAGCGGGATCTGCTGCCCCTGTACGGAACAGCGGAGGCGAAGGACCTGCTGGAGCTCATTGCCCGGGAGTGCGGTCTGGACGCGGGGGCCATTGTGGGGCACGACCTGTTTGTCTACAACCGGCAGGCACCCAGCGTGTGGGGCGCGGAGCGGGAATTCATCTCCAGCCCCAGGCTGGACGATCTTCAGTGCGCCTTCTCGTCCCTGAGCGGCTTTTTGGAGAGCGGCCCGGGGGAGAGCGTTCCGGTACACGTGGTATTCGACAACGAGGAGATTGGCTCCTCCACCAAACAGGGGGCGGCGTCCGCCTTCCTGGAGGACACGCTTCGCAGAATCGCGGCGGGACTGGGCCTGACGGAAGGCGAGTACCTGGAAAAACTGCCCCAGAGCTTCATGCTCTCTGCCGACAACGCCCATGGGATGCACCCCAATTACATAGACAAGTGTGACCCGGTCAACCATCCCCGTCTGGGTGGCGGCGTGGTGCTGAAGTACAGCGGAAATCAGAAATACACCACGGACGCGGTCTCCGCGGCTATCGTCCGGGTGCTTGCGGAAAAGGCAGGCGTGAGATTACAGACATTCACCAACCACTCCGACATTCCCGGAGGGACCACGCTGGGCAATATCTCCGTCCAGCACGTGGCGGTCAAGACGGCTGACGTGGGCATCGCGCAGCTCGCCATGCACTCTCCCTATGAGACCTGCGGCAGCAGGGACACGGCGGAGCTGGTTGGACTGGCCCGGGCCCTGTTTTCCTCCTCCCTGATTGAAAACGGGGAAGAGGATTACGCCGTCCGATGAAGCGGAGAGACCACCGGGGGATGTCAGGCCTCCTCCCAGGGAGCCGGGATGGCGCGGACTCCCGCCATATGGGTTCATTTGCGAAAGAGCTTGCACTCTTACGAAAAACGCCATCAGAAAGGGAAATACTATGAGTCGAAACGTTACAATCGGGCTTGTCCAGATGGATTGCGTCATGCTGGACAAGGAGGCGAATCTGCGCAAAGCCAAGGAGTTTATCGAGCAGGCTGCCCAGCAGCATACGGACATCATCTGCTTCCCGGAGATGTTCTCCACCGGCTACAGCCCCTCCATCATCGGCCCCAAGTACATTGAAGTCGCCGAGGACCCGGACGGCGCCACGTTTGCGTTTCTGGCGGAGCTGGCCAAAAAGCACCACATGTATATCGTCGCCCCCATCGTGCTCAAGAGCAAAATCCCCGGCCTGCTTTACAACGGACTGATTGTCATTTCCAGAGACGGCCAACTGATGGGGACCTACAACAAGACCCACCTGTGGGCCGGCGAGCGGTTCTGGTTCAGAGCCGGGGACCGCTATCCTGTCTTTGACATGGACTTTGGCAAGGTGGGCCTCATGATCTGCTATGACGGCGGTTTCCCCGAGGTCTCCCGCATCCTGGCCCTGTCCGGCGCTGAGCTGATTCTCTGCCCCAGTGCGTTCCCCATTCGGGACAAGGATATGTGGGATGTTTACTTTGCCTCCCGTTCCCTGGAGAACTGCTGCTTTGTGGCGGGCATCAACCGTGTGGGCACGGAAGACGACTGCCATATGTTCGGCAATAACAAGATCTACAACTTCCGTGGCCACCTCCTTGCGGAGGCGCCTGTGGACCAGGAGTTCCTGCTGGTCCACACGGTGGACCTGGACGACGTGGCCTATCACCGCGCCACCGATGTGCCGTATCTCCAGGACCGCCGTGTGGAGACCTATCAGAAGATCACAGAGATGTATTGATTGCAAACAGGGAATGGTCCCCTGGTTTCAAGAATCCCCCGGCCTG
>ULXJ01016223.1_pt1 | contig 14428 bp, 12 predicted proteins | sample 1960981 | NCBI WGS metagenome assembly ULXJ01 (sample SAMEA4835830, study PRJEB28245) | human gut metagenome | biome: gut microbiome; material: fecal sample | place: Denmark | collected 2008 | reverse complement strand
GGGGTTGGTCCTTTCCCTGCCGATCCGAGAAAATGTCACGCTTGGAAACCTCAAAAAGTTCAGTAAGTTTGGCCTCCTTCAGATGAAGAAGGAAAAGCGCGTGGTCACGGAGTGCGTAGACAAAATGACTCTGAGTCGGCGCAGCATCGAGCAACATGCCGGAGAGCTGTCCGGCGGAAACCAGCAAAAGGTTGTCCTTTCAAAGCTGATCGCCCATGATGATATTCAAATTTACATTTTCGATGAACCGACTCGCGGCATTGATGTGGGAGCCAAGAGCGATATTTACCGCTTGATTTCAGATTTCGTGAAGGCCGGTATACCGAGCATTGTGATTTCCTCTGAGATTCCGGAGATCCAGGCGCTGTGCGACCGCGTGGTCGTTATGAGCGAAGGCAAGGTGACGGCAGTTTTGAATCGTGAGCAACTGAAGGATTCCAATGAAATTCTCAAATATGCGATTTCCTGATGCCGGACAGAAGATGTCTGCATAGAGCAGAGAGCGGCTGAGATAAAGGGTGGAATATACCGGAGGGTAAAATGGAAAAGGTAAAGAAAATTAATTTTGGTACGATAGCAAAAAAATATGGTACGGTTGGCGCATTCATCGTCATTTGTATCTTTTTCTCCTTGAGCACGGATGTCTTCCTGAGCAGCAGCAACATTTTGACGGTTTTGCGCCAGATTTCCATGCTGGCGATTTTGGGTGCCGGCCTGACGGTCGTTATGATCACTGGACGAATCGACCTGTCGATCGGATATGGCACCAGTCTGCTGGGCATTTTTTGCGCGGCCCTGATGGTGGATTTGGGCGTTCCCATGCCGGTGGCGGCGCTGCTTACGCTGCTGGGCGGCTTGCTGATCGGCTTGCTGAACGGCGTATTGATCGCCTATGGTGGCATTCCTGATTTTATTGGCACGTTGGGCACCGGCTTCCTGCTGTCTGGTATCAACCAGGCGTACACGGAGGGCCATCCCATTTCAGGGCTGCCGGACAGCTTTGAGATCTTTGGCAACATGAGTTTTCTCGGCATTCCCACCATGATCTTCATCATGGCTTTCTGGCTGATTATCATCGCCATTGTGCTGAGCAAGACGCGCTTCGGCCGCCATACATATGCCATCGGCGGCAACAAGGAAGCGGCGCTCATGTCCGGTGTGAATGTGAAGTCCAATTCCATGTGGGGCTTTGTATTCTGCGGAATCGGAATGGCGATCACGGCTCTGGTTCTGACTTCCCGTATGGGCTCTGCTCATGTGACGGCTGCGGACAGCTATCAGATGCAGGCCATTGCCACGGTCTACCTGGGTGCCACCGCCTTCAAAGAGGGCGAGCCCAACCTGGCGGGCACACTTCTGGGTGCCCTGATCCTCGGCGTGCTGAAGAACGGCATGACCCTGATGAATATCGCCTACTACTATCAGGATATCGCCCAGGGCGTCGTGATCCTGCTGGCGGTGATTATCACTTCTCTCCAGCGCAACCGCAAGAAGTAAGGGGGACTTGATAGTATGATGAGGACCCAGTGCCAACGGCTTCAGGAGCATTTGGAGGAGTTGGGGAAGATTGGCGCGGTGCCGGAAGGCGGAGTCAATCGCTTTACATACTCCAAAGAATACTATGAAAGCGTTGAACTCCTTCGGCACTTTATGGAGGATGCCGGACTGGAAACGGAAGTTGATCCGGTAGGCAACGTGATCGGTACCCGGCGGGGAGCCACAGACCGTATCATTTTGCTGGGATCTCATATTGACAGTGTGCCCAATGCGGGGATCTTTGACGGCTGCCTGGGTGTGCTGTCCGCGGTAGAGACAATGAAAACCCTTGCCGAAAACGGAACGGAATTGCAGCACACCGTCAAAGTCGTCGCCTGGGCGGAAGAAGAGGGCAACACGGTAGTGGGCCTTCTGGGCAGCGGCGCCTTTGTGGGGCTGATGGATGATCTGACAGACATCGCCCGTTCCAGAATGGAGCAGTTCGGAATCACTCCCGAGCATGTCCGGGCCGCATATTTTCACGATCTGGATAAGATCGATGCGTCCCTTGAGCTCCACATTGAGCAGGGCGGAATTCTGGACCGTGAGCATGTACAGATCGGCGTTGTGAACGGAATCGTGGGCATCCAGCGATATACGGTGACCATCCAGGGCACCAAGAATCACGCCGGAACGACGCCGATGTATTTGAGAGACGACGCCATGGTCAAGGCGGCCAATCTGATTGTGGAACTGGACAAACTGGCTCGTGAGACAGACCGCGATATGGTCTGTACAGTGGGATGGCTGAATGCGGAACCCGGTGTCGTCAACGTTATTCCGGGGAAGGTGGAGCTGTCGGTAGAGGTGCGGTCCATGAATCCGGCGTCCATGGACCGGCTGCGGGAATATATCCAATCCCGGTTCCCCGAGGGAACGTGTACGTTGAAGAGGACATTTTGTCAGGAGCCGGTTCCCATGTCTCCTGTTTGCAAAGATGCCATCTCAAAAGCAGCGGAGGAGCTTGGCCTGTCACAGCGTGCGCTCAACAGCGGCGCCGGACATGACACGATGATCCTGGCGGAACGCATTTCGCACTGCGGCATGATTTTTGTTCCCAGTGTGGGCGGTGTCAGCCATTGCCCGCAGGAGTGGACTGAGTGGGAGGATGCAAATAACGGAGCAAGCGTTCTGCTGGGAGCGTTGCTGGAACTGGATAAAAAGGATCCAAAGGAATTTCAACAGTCATAAAACAGAAGGGACGGGTCACTATGAGAACACTGGTAAAGAACGGAACGATTGTTACTGCGGACAGTGAGTACAAAGCGGATATTCTGATCGTGGACGAAAAAATCGTGGCGATCGGCAGCGATTTGGAGGGTCCCTTTGATAAAGTTTTGGATGCCACCGGAAAGTATGTCCTCCCCGGCGGCGTAGACAACCATGCCCACTTTGAGGCCCTGAATACCGACGGTATCACCACCAACGAGCCCTATGCCACCACCTGGGTGGCTCTGCAGGGCGGTACCACCACCATTGTGGACTTCTGCACCAACGAGCCGGGTATGAATCTGGTTGATTCTGTAAATTACCGCCTGAATGTCCGCGCCAAGGGCAAGGTCGCTCCGGATATTGCCATTCATGCCTGCTGCAACGATTTTACCGACGAGACTGTGGGAGAGATCAAGAAGCTGGTGGAGATGGGTGTGCCCAGCATGAAGCTGTTCCTGGCCTACAAGGGCACTTCCCTGTATATGGATGACAGCAAGCTGCTGGCCTGCCTGGAGGAGGCCGGAAAGCAGGGCATGACCATGATGGTCCATGCGGAAAATCCGGACGTGCTGGACAAGTGCCGCAACGACGCCGCGGCCGCTGGCCACTATGAGCCCAAGTACCACTACATGACCCGGCCTCCGTACGGCGAGGCAGAGGCAGTTTCCCGCGCCATCCGCTTCGCGGATGCGATGCACTGCCCCATGTGCATCGTCCATGTCAGCTGCATTGAGGCCGGTGAGGAGATCCGCAAGGCCCGGGCGGAGGGCAAAGCGGTGATCGGAGAGACCTGCCCCCACTATCTGGTGCTGGATAAGCACAAGATGGATCATCCCGATTGGCATATCGCCTCCCACTGGATCTGTTCTCCGGCCCTGCGGGACAAGGAGGATCAGGATTATCTGTGGAAGGCCCTGAATGAGGACTGGCTCTCCATCTGCGGTTCTGACAACTCCGGTATTCCCCAGGCCCAGAAGGACTGGGGCTGGGATGAGGAAAACCAGCGCTGCGATTTCCGGAAGGTGCCCAACGGCTGCCCCGGCGCCGGAGACCGTATGAATGCCCTGTGGACTTACGGCGTTGCGGCCGGCCGGATGACCCGCCAGAAGTTCGTGGAGGTGTGCTGCACGACGCCTGCAAAGCTGAACGGCATCTATCCCCGCAAGGGTACCATTCAGATCGGATCTGACGCGGACCTGATCCTGTTTGACCCGGATTACAGGGGCACCATCACTCTGGAGACCAATCCCACCGGCGTGGAGTACAACGTGTTTGAGGGCCTGGAGCAAATCGGCCGGGCGGATACGGTGCTGCTGCGCGGCAGCGTGGTGGTCGAGAAGGGCAAGTACCTTGGCGAAGTCAAGGAAGTGGTGGCCGACGGCATCACCTACCTGGGCTGCACCAGCGGTCAGGGACAGTTCATCCCCGGCAAGCCCTATGGCCTGGGATATGATCTGCTGAAGAAGTAAGCATGGAGAAGCGGAGCTATCTGGACGAATGCCTGCGCTCCCGGCGGAGTGTCCGTAAGTTTACGGACACTCCGGTCAGCAGAGAGGAGATCCGGAATCTCCTGGAGATGGCGATCCTTGCTCCTTCCGCCAGTAATTTGCAGCCGTGGAGATTTGTGGTGGTAGATGATCCCGCGCTGGTTCAGAAAATCTGCGCATTTTCTCCGGGGATTGGAGGAAGGCCTCCTTGCCTGATTCTGTTCTGCTTGGATGGACAGCGCCTTCCCTTACAGAGCGATGGCACGGCAGACCGCTCATGCGGTGTGTTGGATCTTGCGATGGCGGCGGAAAATCTGATGTTGGAAGCCGTCGGCCGGGGACTTGGGACCTGCGTGATCAAGTCGTTTCACCCTCAGATCGTGAAAAAGATCCTCAGCCTGCCGGAGCAGATATATCCAGAGTTCCTGGTTACTCTTGGATATCCGAACCAAGAGCCCAAAATGCCGAGACGGCGGCCATTGGAAGAAGTGGCTTCTTATAACCTTGGGGAGATGGATTAATATGGAGGACGCGTTCAATCGGATTCTCTCTTTCCAGATTGCCAGTGCGTTGGAATGTGTTGATGACCCCAGCCCCTATGGAGCGCTCCGGCTTTTGGAGGCGGCGCAGCAGATGATTGAATTTGGGGAGCTGTACGGAATCAGCAAAGATACGAGGCTCCATGAAATCGCGGAGCGAATCGCGGAAGAGAAGGGGACCGCCCTGACCGACAGATCCCGGTTTCACCTGATGGTGGAGGAGCTCTCCATGATTATGGTCGATATCGTCTGAATTCGTTTTAGAGGAGAATGTTCAATGGATGTATATGAGAATTTGAAAAACTGCGGAATTGAGCTGCCGGAAAAATTAAGTGCCGCTGGACTCTATAAGCCAGTGAATCAGACGGGAAACCTGGTTTTCATCTCGGGCCAGGGCAGCATTGACCGCGGCAAGAACCTGACCGGCCGGGTTGGCGTGAACGTCACCGTGGAAGAGGCACAGTATGCGGCAAGGGTCTGCGCGATCAATACACTGTCTGCGCTGGAGAGCTATCTGGGTGATCTGAACCGGGTAAAGCGCTGCGTCAAGATCCTGGGGTTTGTTGCAGGCACAGACGGTTTCACCGATCAGGCGAAAGTGATCAACGGTGCCTCCCAGGTGTTTATCGACGCATTCGGCGAGGAAGGCCGCCATGCCAGATCCGCGATCGGGACGAACAGTTTGCCGCTGGGCCTGACGGTGGAGGTAGAATCCATCTTTGAGATCGAGTAAAAAGGAGAGATTTTTGTGCTTGGTCAGATTTTAGAGCCTGTTCAGATTTCCGATGTGGTGGCGGCAAAGCAGCGGCTGCGGAAGGCGTTCCCGCCTTCACCGCTGCTGTCAATTGCACCGCTGGACCAAGAATTGGGGGCACCTGTCTATTTGAAGGTGGAGAGCCTGCTTCCCTCCGCGGCTTACAAATTCCGCGGAGCCACGAACAAGATCCAGACATTGATCGAGACGTGTGGCAGCAATATCCGTATTATTACGGCGTCCTCCGGAAACCACGGAATGGCCTGCTCTCTGGCGGCGAGCCGCCTGGGGATTCCCGCCACGGTTGTAGTCCCCGTCCCCACTCCCCAGATCAAGAAGGATTACATCCGGTCTCTGGGTGCGGATCTGCTGGAGATCGGCGAGACCTACGATGAGTCCTTCACCGCCGCCTGTGAACTGGCGGATCGGGAGAAGATGTTCTATGTGCATCCTGTTTCTGACCGCTACACAGTCGCGGGCCAGGGCACAATTACGCTGGAGTTGCTGGAGCAGATACCGGATCTGGATCAGGTGATCGTCCCCATTGGAGGCGGCGGACTGATCACGGGTATCTCTTTTGCAATGAAACATCTAAAGCCGTCCGTGAGAGTCGTTGGTGTCATGCCGGAGGGATCCGCGGTGTACTATGCCTCCAGACAGGCTGGAAAGCTGCTGACGCTGGATAGCTGTGCCTCCATGGCCGATGCCTGCGTGCGGAAGACCGGTGAACCCTACCTCTATCCCTACATAGAGAAGTATGTGGATGATATTGTGGTTGTCACGGAGGATTCGATCCGCAAGGCGGTAAAGACGGCCTGCCTGTATGGGAAACTGACCCTGGAGGGCGCCGGCGCCATGCCGCTTGCATCCCTGCTGGAGAACAAGTGCCAGGTGATCGGCAAGACGGTGCTGATCTGCAGCGGAGGCAACATCGATCAGCCGGTGCTGGATGCCTGCCTGAATAGCTGAAAGTGACGGAGCAATGAAAAGCCGTTTTCAAAACGGCACCTGTGGTAAAACCGGGGGCAAAGAGATTCTATCTTTGCCCCCGGTTATTTTGCCGGCAATTCAATTTTACTTTGTGGAGTGGTTTCGAGGCCTCGTTTGAAAATGAAGCACAGATGCAGCGGCGAGGAAATTTCATAGTGACGGGAGAGAGGCCTACGGAAGCTCTCGCCCTCTGTTTGATACTCCTGTCCGGGGCCTATCCCGCGGTTCCCAGCAACATCAACACCACGCCGTAAAGGACGCTGGCGGCGGTACCGAAGACAATGACCGGGCCTGCCACCAGGAACATCTTGGTGGCCATGCCGGTGATGAGCCCCTCACTTTTAAAGTCGATGGCCGGAGATACCACGGCGTTGGCGAAGCCGGTGATGGGTACCAAAGTGCCGGCGCCGCCGAAGCGGGCCAGCTTGTTGTACAGGTTCAGCCCTGTCAGCAGGGCGGAGAGGAACACCAGGGAGCAGGAAGTGGCGGTGCCTGCCCCCTCCTGGTCCAGTCCCGCCGCGGTCCAGCCGTTTTGAATGAGCTGGCCCAGCACACAGATGGCGCCGCCGATCACGAAGGCCAGCGCCGTGTCCCGCAGGATGGGGGACTTTTTGGCTTTTTGCCGCACGTAGGTCTGGTATTCCTGGGGGGTCATGTCCATAAAAACGCCCTCTTTTCAAATGTTTTCCATAGCTTGTCCGGAGCAGAGCAAAATATACGGCCTTGCAATGGGCGCCGGTTCGGGGTATCATGGTGGGCGACAAACAAGGGAGGACACCGCCATGAAACACACCGTACCGGAGAAAAAGCCCCTGGGGCTGTATATCCACATCCCCTTCTGCAAGCGCAAGTGCGCCTACTGTGACTTTTACTCCCTGGCCGGGGCGGAGGGGCGCATGGATGACTACGCCGACGCCCTGCGTTTCCACCTGGAGGAGCAGGCGCCCTTTCTCACCGGCTACCGGGTGGACACGGTGTATTTCGGCGGCGGTACTCCCAGCTATCTGGGCGTCAAGCGGCTGGAGCGGATTCTCAAAACCATCTTCAAGCGGTTTCAGGTGGACAAGGACGCGGAGATCACCCTGGAGGCCAACCCCGATTCCGCCGGGGACTGGAAGGCGTTGAAGTCGCTGCGCAAGGCGGGATTCAACCGGCTGTCCCTGGGGATGCAGTCCGCCAATGGGGCGGAGCTGGAGGAGATCGGCCGGGTCCACACCCCGGAGCAGACCGCCGCCGCTGTGGCGGCGGCCCGGAAGGCGGGTTTTCGCAATCTGTCCCTGGACCTGATCTACGGCCTGCCCCACCAGACGGCGGAGCGGTGGATGGAGAACCTGACCGCCGCCCTGGAGTTGGAGCCGGAACACCTGTCCTGCTACGGGCTGAAGGTGGAGGAGGGGACGCCGCTCTTTGCCCGCCGGGATACAGCGGACCTGCCGGGCGACGAGGCCCAGGCGGAGATGTATCTGAAAACCGTGGAGGAGCTGGCCCGGCGGGGCTATGCCCAGTATGAGATCTCCAACTTTGCCAAGCCCGGCATGGAGTCCCGCCACAACCTGAAATACTGGACCTTGGGGGAATACGCGGGCTTCGGGCCCGGCGCCCATTCCGATGTGGGCGGGGTCCGGTACGCCTATGCCCGGGACCTGGAGGGCTACATCCGGGGCGTCCGGGCCGGAGAGCCCATGCTGTCGGAGCGGGAGGCCATCCCCCCCATGGACCGGGACACGGAGTGGGTGATGCTAGGCCTGCGGACGGCCCGGGGCCTGGACCCAAAGGAATTTGAGGCCCGGTTCCGCCGCCGGTTCTCCTGCTTCCTGCCGCTTTTGAACCAGTGTGTTCAGGCGGGCTACGCTGTGGAGGAAGAGGGCCGCTGGCGCCTGACGCCGGCGGGCTTCCTGGTGTCCAATCAGATCATCGGCCGGATGCTGGACGCCCTGGCTGAGGACAAGCGCCAGCGGGCAGAGGCTGCCGCCCGGGGGGACTTCCGGGTGCGGCTGGACTGAACGGGCAAAAGAGAAGAGGTGGTCCTTCCCAAACAGGAAGGACCACCTCTTTGCCGTCACCGCTCCGCCGAGATGGCGTTGACCGGGCAGCCATTGGCGGCGTCAAAGACCCGGTTCTCCTCCGCTTTGGAAGACGGCTGAGACACCACCACCGACACACGGCCCTCTACCCGGAACACCCCCGGCGCCGCCGCCGCGCACATACCGCAGCCAATGCAGCGGCCCGGGTCCACCTTGACCACCATGGGATTCCCTCCTTTTCCGGCCCGGCTGGCGCCGGGCACATGGCTTTCTGGAGCTATTGTAATCCATCAGCGGCTTTGCTCCAAGCTCTTTTTTTCAGGGGGAGGAACTTTTTTCTTCCTCCTGCCGTCAGGAGAAGAGGCAGCAACTGTTCCTGGGGGATTCCGGCGACCCTGGGGATTTTTTGTTTCCAGTTCGGCATTTACTTTCCCGGCAGTTTGTGCTATTCTGTATAGGATTATGTAGACCAACCCCTTTTGGAAGAATGGAGGCACACAATGAAACGATTCCCGCGAAAAATCCTCTCCCTGGTCCTGGCCTGCTCTCTGCTGTGGACGCTGGGCATCAGCGCCGCCGCGTCCGAGGCACTGGGCGAGGACCTGACCACCAAGGACACCCTGCTCAACGAGCGGACGGAGCTGTCCACCAATGTGTTCTGGAGCAGCGCCTACTCCGATCTGCGGACGGAGAATCTGGTGACCTATACGCCCAATGAATTTGTGACGCCTATGATCACCTACGGCGGTATCCTGACCGGCCGTTCCACCGTCACCGCTTCCGCCAAGGCACTGGAGGCCCAGGGCTACCGGGTGGTGGCCGGCATCAACGGAGATTTCTACAATACCTCCACCGGCTTGCCCATCGGCATCGTGGTGTCCAAAGGGGAATTGCTCAGCAGCGACGCCGGATACTACGCCATCGGCTTCCGGGCGGATGGCACTGCTGTGCTGGGTAAACCCGGTGTGAAGGTGACCGCCGACCTGGGCTACCAGATGGACGACGGCAGCGGCACCGGCTATGTGGCTCAGGTGGTTCGCTCCGTGACGGGTGTGAACAAGGCCCGGGTATCCTCCGGCGGCATCTACCTCTATACGTATGCATTCAACAGTGCCCATACCACCGGAAATACAGAGCCCGGCGTGGACGTGGTATGCACCATTGTGGATGGCTCTCTCTCCATCGGCGGCACCGCCACTCTGGTGGTGGACCAGGTGATCGAGGCCACCGCCGCCACGCCGATCGGACAGAATCAGGTGGTCCTCTCCGCCAACAACCTCTCCGATGTGTACTATACCAGCGCCCTGCGGGGCCTCCAGCCCGGCGGCACCATCACCCTGACACTCACCGCTTCCGACGAGGCCTGGAACGACGTGCAGTACGCCGTGGGCGCCTTGTACTCCCTGGTGGAAAACGGATCCGTGGTCTCCGGCCTGCCCAGTGGCGTGAATCCCCGCACCGCCGTGGGTGTCAAGAGCGACGGTACTGTGGTCTTCTACACCATTGACGGCCGCAAGTCCGGCCACTCCATCGGCGCCTCCATGACCCAGGTGGCCCAGCGGATGATCGAGCTGGGCTGCGTGACCGCCCTGTGCCTGGACGGCGGCGGGTCCACCACCCTGACCATTACGGCACCGGACGAGACCACCGCCTCCACTGCCAACGTCCCCTCCGACGGCGGCGAGCGCGCCGTGACCAACCACATCTTCCTGGTGGCCAGCAATGAGCCCAGCGGGCGGCTCAGCCACTTCTATGTCAGTGCCGACAATGACTATGTGCTGGCCGGCAGCAGGGTGACCATCTCCGCTGCTGCCGTGGATACCAACTACATTCCCATGGATGCGGACTTCGATCTGGAGGCCGACGACGGCGAGCTGGACGGAAATGTTTTGACCACGCCCCTCAGAGGCGGCGACATCACCGTCACTGCCTACAACCGGAACGGCGAGGGCTCCGCGGTGGTCCACGCAATCACCACACCGGACTCCATCACTGTCCGGGACAGCAGCTCCAAGGCGGTCACCTCCCTCAGCGTCACGCCCGGCTCCGTCACCACGCTGACTGCCTCCGCCGTTTACAAGCACCAGGCCCTGAAGGCGGACCCGGAGGCCTTCACCTGGACGGTGGAGGGAAATATTGGCACCGTGGATGAAAAGGGCGTGTTTACCGCCTCCACCCCCGGCACCGGCGCCATCACCGTCTCCGCCGGCGGCAGAAGTGTGACCATTCCCGTCACCGTCACCAGCAGCGGCGCCGTCTCTGCCGGCGGCGTCATGGCGGTGGAGACCTTCGAAGGTACCACCACCATCTTCCGGGGCAGTGGCAGCAGCATGGACTTCAGCCTGAACTACGCCGCTGACACGGTGCGGCTGGGCCAGGGCTCCGCCAAGGTGGACTACACGCTGTCCGAGGCGGGCGCCTATACGGCCCAGTGGAAGGCGTCCAAGTCCACGGGTATTGACAACAAGACCTATACCGCCCTGCACCTGTGGGTCTACGGCGACGGCTCCGGCAATCGGTTCTCCCTGCTCTACAGCGACGGTTCCGGCAGCAATCTCACCCGGGAGATCACCACACTGGACTTCACCGGCTGGAAGCAGGTGACAGTTCCTATCTCCGGCGATTCCTTTGCGATCCAGGGCCTGCAGGTCACCGCCGCCAACGGCGCTGACAGCGCCGCCCTCTCCGGCACCGTCTATCTCGATCAGATCACCGCTACCGCCTCCGGCACGGCGGACAACGGTGTGCCGGAGATCACCCTGACGGCCAGCGGGGAGACCCTGACCGCCGTGATTTCCGACGCCGTGGACGGCATTCTGCCGCAGTCCAATATCTCCGTTACCTGGGACGGCGCGGACCAGACCTTCACCTACAGCGAGGCCACCGGTACCCTGGCCACCTCCCTGATCTCCGACGGCAGGCCCCACCGGATTACCGTTACGGCCCGGGACACCTCCGGCAACATCGGTCGGGCCTCCTACGATGTGCCCACCGCCGCCGACTGGACTCCTGTCTTTACCGACACCCAGGGCTACTGGGCGGCCGCCTATGTGGATTATCTCTATCAGGCCAACATCACCACCGGTTATGCCGATGGTACCTTCCGGCCCAATCAGAACATCACTCGGGCCCAGTTCGCCGCCATGCTGTACCGGTATCTGGGACTGGAGGAAAGCAAGTACGCCGGCGTGACGCTGCCCTTCGCGGACCTGGCCTCCATTCCCGATTACGCACTGGCGGCGGTCAAGGCCCTGTATACCGAGGGCATCATCAACGGTACCACCGGTTCCGACGGGAAGCTGTACTTCAATCCCGGCGCCAACCTGACCCGGGCCCAGGCGGCCACCATGATCGGCCGCACCCAGGAAAAGGGCTACGCCACCGCGGAGCTGACCTTCTCCGACGCCGCCTCCATCCCCTCCTATGCCACTTATTATATTCAGACCATGGCGGCCCAGGGGATCATCAGCGGCTATGCCGACGGCACCTTCAAGCCCCAGGCCAATATCACCCGGGGCCAGATGGCCAAGATCCTCTACAACCTGATGTAACCGTTTCTTGTGGGCCGCTGCCTCCGGGCAGCGGCCCTCTTTTTGGCAGATGAGGCGGATCTTGGAGGTTTTTCATATCCTAAACTTGCATTTTCAGTAAGGCTGTGTTATGATGCTGTCTAATAACCCGGCCCAATGGCCGAGAAGGGAATCGTGAACCTGCGTGGACCAACCTCCGCCGCCTGCACAACCCCAGATAGAACCCATCTGTTTTGAAAGGACAGCCAGACCCCCAAGGGGGTAGACTGCCCTTTTTTGCGTTTCCCTTTGAAATTCTGATTGTTTTGGAGTGATGATTTCCCCTATGGACAGTTCCAGTATCAGCATGATCGTGGCCATTGCCCTGCTGGTGATGATGTCGGCCTATTTCTCCGCCACGGAGACGGCCTTTTCCTGCATGAACAAGATCCGGATGAAGAACCGGGCTGACGCCGGAGAGCGCAAGGCCATTTTGGCCCTGTCCCTGGCGGAGGATTTTGACCGCCTGATCTCTACCATCCTGATCGGCAACAACATCGTCAACATCACCGCCACCACCATCGGCACGGTGCTCTTCACCAAGCTGTTCCAGGAGTATGGTCCCACTGTCTCCACGGTGGTGCTGACCCTGGTGGTACTGATTTTCGGCGAGATCTCCCCCAAGAGCATTGCCAAGGAGAATGCCGAGTCCTTTGCCATGTTCTCCGCTCCGCTGCTGCGGGTGCTTCTGGTGATCCTGCGGCCGCTGAACTTCCTGTTTACCCAGTGGAAGAAGCTGCTGAACATGGTGTTCCGGCCCTCGGGGGATACGGGCATCACCGAGGAGGAACTGATCACCATGGTCTCCGAGGCGGAGAATGAGGGCGGCCTGGACCAGCATGAGAGCCAGTTGATCCGCTCCGCCATCGAGTTCGGCGATCTGGAGGCCGGGGATATCCTGACCCCCCGTGTGGACATCGTGGCGGTGGAGGACTCCGCCACCATGGACGAGATCGCCGCCACCTTCGCCGAGAGCGGCTACTCCCGTCTGCCGGTGTACCACAAGGATGTGGACGACATTGTAGGCGTCATCCATGAAAAGGACTTCCACGCTGCCCGCTACCGGGGGCAGGAGGATATTACCGGTTGTGTGACCCCGGTCCACTACACCACCGCCAACGCCGAGCTGGGCAACCTTTTGCGGACGCTGCAAAAGAAGAAGACCCACATGGCCATCGTAGTGGACGAATACGGCGGCACCGAGGGTCTGGTGACGCTGGAGGATATTCTGGAGCAGCTTGTGGGCGAGATCTGGGACGAACACGATGAGGTGATCGAGTCCTTCCGCAAGCAGGAGGACGGCAGCTATCTGATCGCCGCCGGCGCCGACCTGACAGACCTGTATGATCTGTTTTCCCTTAACGGCGAGTGTGACGCCAGCACAGTCTCCGGCTGGGTGATCCAGGAGCTGGGACGTCTGCCCCAGGTGGGAGACCATTTCCAGTCCCAGGGCCTGGATGTGACCGTCACCCGTGTGGACCACCGCCGGGTGCTGGAGGTCCGTGTGCGGGTCCTGACAGAGGAGGAACAGCAGCAGGAGCTGGCCCACAGCGGCGAGGAACACTGATACATGAAGTTTACCGCCAGCCGTCTGCCCGGACAGCCGGGCCGGGCGGCTGGCGTCTTTTTCAGAGAGGAGCGGCTATGCACGTCTATTCCACAGGCCAGTGGGTCCTGCTGTTTTTCATCTATTGCTTCTGCGGCTGGGTATGGGAGAGCTGCTATGTCTCCGTCTGCCGCCGCCAGTGGGTGAACCGGGGCTTCCTCCACGGGCCTTTGCTGCCCATCTACGGCAGCGGTGCCATCATCATCCTGTTTGTAACCCTGCCGGCACAGGACCATCTGTGGCTGGTGTGGCTGCTGGGCATGATCGCCGCCACAGCGCTGGAGTACGTCACGGGAGCGGTGATGGAGCGGCTGTTCAAGGTCCGCTACTGGGATTACTCCCGCCAGCGGTTCAACCTCAACGGGTACATCTGTCTGCGCAGCTCCATTGCCTGGGGCTTTTTCTCCATCCTCCTGGTGCGCTTTCTCCACCCGCCGGTGGGGCGGCTGCTGACCAGGGTACCGGGGTGGCTGGTGGACCCGGCGGCTCTGGTTCTGACGGTGGCCTTCACCGTGGATGTGGTCCGCTCCGTCCAGGCGGCCCTGGACCTGCGGGAGGTGCTCACCCGGCTCACCGAGGAGAACGAGGAGCTGCGGCGCATCGCCAAGCGGGTGGAGGTGGCCTCCGCCTTTGCGGAGGATGACCTGCGTCGCTTCCGGGAGAAGACAGAGGTGGAAAAGCTGCTGCTGCAGGAACGGCTGGAGGCGGACC
>ULXJ01054844.1_pt1 | contig 14434 bp, 13 predicted proteins | sample 1960981 | NCBI WGS metagenome assembly ULXJ01 (sample SAMEA4835830, study PRJEB28245) | human gut metagenome | biome: gut microbiome; material: fecal sample | place: Denmark | collected 2008 | reverse complement strand
GAATCCTGTTCCCATTTACACAAAATTTTGGACAGTGTCTAATAGGTATTTGGCATTAATTTTTTATTGGTAGAGAGTTCCGGTACAATGCAGTTCGCAAAGTGTCGATCCGGTTAACGTGCTGAAAACGAACTTTGTTCCTGTCATTTCAAACTCATTGCTTTTGGAAAAAGTGAGAGTCGTCGTATATTGGAAACTTCTCACATTCCCTACAACGCTTTGTACGATCGAGAAACTGAGTTTGGCTGTATTGTCTCCGGTTTTGGTATAGGTATAAGTTCCCCAATCGACCGACCAACTCGAACGGCAATCTGTTTCATTCAGAATCGTCAATTGTTGAGTACCTTCTCCATAACGTTTATCGCCTACGAGATAATAGCCGCTCCATTCAATTGTAGTTCCGGCAGGGAGATCTTCCGGGGCTTTACCCTTACCTCCGGGATTGTTTGTCGTATTGTTTCCGAAAGGATTCATCAGATCGCCCAAATCACCTTCTTTTGCACAAGATGAAAAAAATATACTGCATATAGAACTTACAATGAAAATATATAAAATACCTTTTATTCTCATGATATATAGTATTGTGTGATTTCTTTGTTTATTAGAAAAAATGATATAATTGTCATTGAAATGTTTTTAGTCCGTTTTTTTTGATCTTTTTTATCCGAACAAAGCATCAGAAGTTTTTTATAGTTAATCCTCCCATTCATGTTGCCTTTTCATTTCTTCCTTTATTCGTTTTTTTGCGTTGATTATAATTTGACAGTTGACGCAAAAACTCACAAATGAGATAACAAAGAAAAATGAGCACAAAGCTATTACCCAACTCTTATCGGAGAAAAACGCATATGAAACGAATATCAATACAAAACCCGGGAAATATAGGAAAGAAGTTATTTGGTAAACCTTATTATTTTTAAGGCTGGCCTCTGCTCTTCTCTGTAATTCTTCCAGTTGTTGCCTATCCATATCGATTTTTTGTTTGTAGTTTGAAAGATAAGATTGTATGGAGGAAAATAAAATATCCTCTTACACGCAAATATAATGAAATTACTCGAAAATTATATTTTTACAGGTCTTATTTATAATTGCCGGGAGTTTCTTAATAGAAAAATCCCTTTCTGTATTTTTACAGAAAGGGATTTTTTTTAGAAATCTATTCTTTGATGAACTTCCCTTTTAAGGTACGATCGGGGTATTCTAATATCATCAGGTACATACCTGTATGGAGATGAGATACATCGATTTGATTTCCTACGATGTGTGTTGTCTGAATAAGTGTTCCGTCAGACGAATAAATATGTATATCCCCATCATATTCTTCCGGTAGAGCGATCATGTCTTTAACAGGATTGGGTACTATATTCCAATCTTCCGTAGATGTTACTTGGGTAAGGGCTGTTGTACTTTTATCTTCAAAAACGGCGGTTGCCGTTACCGGAGTATAAGGGACGGTGTATTCTACCATGTCCGTATCATATTCGGTATCGTTGATAATCCATTTGGCATAAGTGTTGCCGTTCATGGGGATTGCCGACAGTCGTATATTGGTTCCTGCAATATATTTCGTCGGGGTATTGGATATAGTCCGTAAAGGAAAGGTCAGTCCGGCACCTTGTTCCTGTATCAAAACGTCGGTAAGATGTATTTCCATACCGTCGGTTATTTTCATTTTTTGATAACCCGGACCCGAGGAGAGTAATACATAATAATAGGAGTTGTCCTTTAAATAAGATACCAATTTCCCATTTATGCAATTCCCCGACGTGCTGGTTGTAAAATTTTCACCATAGAAGGATATGAGGCCGGTGTAAGGTTTTCCATTATCGTAAACATGGATTGTTACCGATGTGACATTTGTATTTATATCTATACGAGTATTACTATTCAGAGTTAAGGGTAATTGTTGAGATAGAGAGTTCTTACAATGATATTGATATGTATAGGTATTGCTTATGAAAGAATATTTTGTGTTGAGTTTAAATGTATAACTAGCGTTTGTATTTGTAATACTGATATAGTCGCTTTCGTTTGCCTCTTTATTGATGAACTCTATGTCGTACAAGGGTATATTGATTTCACCAGAACTTGGAGATTCTATCGTGTAGGAGCAGATCTCATTTATAACGATGGTATATTCCCCGGGAAGAAGTTGTATGTTGCATTTCCCGGTGTTGTCGGTCATAAAGGATTCTTCGACGTTATTTCCGTCATATTTAATGGTGAAATTGAAGTTTGGGTAGTAATTTCCTGTTTCTGGATTTTGTAAAATAATGGTGGTCGGATAGCTTGTGAGGTCTATTTGTATATCCCGGTCTTCGACGACAAAGGTTCCGTTACCAGAGAGGTGAGTATAGGTATATACCCCCGGTAATAAGTAAAATTCGGCAAAACCTTCCCCATCGGTGATTTTATTTTCAGAAGAATACCCCTCGTGTTTTACCGTGATATTTTTTAAAATATTGGGATCGTTATTTTGAGATATGAATTTTACTTTTTTGTATTCCAAGTATATGGTTTTATTGGTATCGGTAAAGCTCACAGGGGTTACAATCCCTAATTTGTTTTTTATGAAATAATCTCCGGCAGGTACATAAAATTTTACTTTTCCGGAGTAGTAAGACGGATATATGCTTTCCGAGGCTATGGGGGTTGTTGGGTTATAGGTGGAGTAGAGAGAAAAGCTTTCGTTTTGAATGGGATAGTCCCCGTATTTGGCAACGATTTCAAGGCAGGATTGTTTTATTGTGATACTTGTATCGGCAAGAAGAGGAACTGCTCCTTGAGAGAAACTGCATTTATAAGCATATTGTTTACTGGGCTTCAGAAAAAATGTCGCTTCCCCGGCTTTGTTTGTAGATTGGTGAGTAACAGAATTGCCATTTTCATAAATATCGATGGATTCCGATGATATGGGATTATTTTCTTGGTCGACCAATGTTATGGTTAACTTTTGGCAAGTTAGTAAAATATTCGATTCCGATATTTGACCGGTGTGGTTGGTTTCTGTTATATAATATCCCGAAGTAATATCAAATGTTTTTTCTCCGTTTGAGTCGGTGTATCCGTTTTGCACTCGTTCTCCGGCTTGGTATATGTCGATGTCTATCGATGATAATTTCTCATTTTGGTGTCGTATGGTAAATGTAGTTTGTCCGAGAGATTTTTCCATATGGAAAAGAGTACACGCGAGAAATAGCAGAAATGGAAAAAGTTTTTTCATGTTTTAATGAATTAGACAGATGGATAAAAGAGGTTATAATTTTGATGCAAAGATATATTATAATTTCGGGAGGGAATACAAATTTTAAGAAAATGTTTCAAAGGAAGGATTTACATTGAACAAATCATATTGAAATTACTCCAATAAAAAATAACTATATTTCATTGATAATCTAGGATTAATTTTCATTATAACATACTCTCAAAGAGACCCCAAATAGATATTTCTAACATCAAAAGGTTTCGGTATTTCTTGTCGAGGCTCTTTTTTACTCCTAAAAAATAAAAGAGAGTAACAATCATAGTATTGTTACTCTCTTCTCCTATAATCAGGATTTAATTATTTGTTCAGAGCGGTAGCTACGTCTACGGCGCAAGCTACGGTACAACCTACCATCGGGTTGTTACCGATACCGAGGAATCCCATCATTTCTACGTGAGCGGGAACCGAAGACGATCCGGCAAATTGAGCGTCGGAGTGCATACGGCCCATCGTGTCGGTCATACCGTAAGATGCAGGACCGGCAGCCATGTTGTCGGGGTGAAGGGTACGACCCGTACCACCTCCCGAAGCGACCGAGAAATACGGTTTGCCGGCCAACACGCGTTCTTTTTTGTAGGTTCCGGCTACGGGGTGTTGGAAACGGGTGGGGTTGGTTGAGTTACCCGTGATCGATACCTCAACGCCTTCGTGCCACATGATGGCAACACCTTCGCGCACATCATCGGCACCGTAGCATTTTACTTTGGCACGGGGACCGTCGGAGTAGGCGATTTCGCGAACGATTTTCAGTTCGCCCGTATAGTAGTCGAATTGGGTTTGTACATAGGTGAAACCGTTGATACGCGAGATGATTTGAGCAGCGTCTTTTCCGAGACCGTTCAGGATACAACGCAGCGGTTCTTTACGAACTTTGTCTGCCTTTGCTGCGATTTTGATAGCACCTTCGGCGGCGGCGAACGATTCGTGTCCGGCGAGGAATGCGAAACATTTGGTCTCTTCACGCAATAAACGGGCGGCGAGGTTACCATGTCCGATACCTACTTTACGATCATCGGCAACCGAACCGGGAATGCAGAATGCCTGCAATCCGATACCGATGGCTTCGGCAGCTTCGGCAGCATTTTTACAGCCTTTTTTCAAGGCGATGGCCGAACCTACTACATAGGCCCATTTGGCATTTTCAAAACAGATGGGTTGTGTTTCTTCGCATGTTTTATAAGGATCGAGACCGTATTTCTCGCAGATGGCGTTTGCCTCTTCGATGTCTTTGATGCCGTTTTCGTTGAGAGCTGCGATGATTTGTTTGATACGACGCTCTTGGCTCTCGAATTTTACTTCTCTTATCATAGTTGTCTGTCCTCCTTATTATTCTTTACGTGGGTCAATGTATTTTACTGCACCGGCCTCTTGGGTGAAACGTCCGTAGGTACCGGTTACTTTTTTCAAGGCTTCGTTGGCATCGGTACCTTTTTTGATTTCATCCATGAATTTGCCCAGATGAACGAATTCGTAACCGCAGATTTCATCGTTTTTATCGAGGGCGAGGGTTTTGATGTAACCTTCGGCCATTTCGAGGTAACGGGGACCTTTGGCGAGAGTTCCGTAAAGAGTTCCCGTTTGGCTGCGGAGGCCTTTGCCCAAGTCTTCGAGACCTGCGCCGATCATGAGGCCACCTTCGGAGAATGCCGATTGAGAACGACCGTAAACGATTTGGAGGAACAGTTCGCGCATGGCGGTGTTGATGGCGTCGCAAACGAGGTCGGTATTGAGGGCTTCGAGAATGGTTTTGCCCGGGAGTATTTCCGATGCCATAGCAGCCGAGTGGGTCATACCCGAACAACCGATGGTCTCGACGAGCGCTTCTTGTATGACTCCGTCTTTGACGTTGAGTGTCAGCTTACAAGCTCCTTGTTGGGGGGCGCACCAGCCTACACCGTGGGTCAGACCCGAAATGTCGATGACTTCTTTGGCTTTTACCCATTTCCCTTCTTCGGGAATAGGTGCGGGGCCGTGGTTGGGGCCTTTCTTAACAACACACATGTGTTCTACTTCCTGTGAATAGATCATAATGCTCTGGTTTTAATTGGATAATATAATGTGTCTTGAATTCGTTAAATTGTTGATATGTGCACTCTTGGTACCTATGGCGACTGTCTCGGTGTTTCGTTTCCCGCATACAATAACGTGTCGGAAAAAGTCGAAGCAAAGGTATATTTTTTTTCCTAATCAGGCAATATTCCGGAAACCGGAAAATGTGGGAGCAATCGATTTTTTGTAAATCGAGCATTAATATTTGGCAATCAAGAAAAAAAAACGCATATTTGTAAGACATTTTTATAAATACAGGTTAACTCATTAAAAAAGAATATCTATGAAAAAGAGTGCATTGCAGGTGGCTCGTGCCGCATATCAGCCCAAATTGCCCAAGTCGCTGAAAGGAACGGTACATATCAAAGAGGGGGCACCGACGCAATCTGTTGCCAATCAGGAAGAGATTGCCGCCCTTTTCCCGAATACCTACGGAATGCCAGTCTTGACATTTGAGGCCGATGGTGAAGAAAAAAGTTATCCGGCTATTAATGTCGGCGTGATCCTTTCGGGCGGACAGGCTCCCGGTGGCCATAATGTCATAGCCGGTCTTTTCGATGGCATCAAGAAAATGAATCAAGGTTCCCGGCTGTTCGGATTCCTTTTGGGACCGGCCGGGCTTATCGATCATAAATATATGGAACTTACCTCCGATATTATCGATGAATATCGTAATACGGGAGGATTCGATATCATCGGGTCGGGCAGAACCAAGCTCGAAACCAAGGAACAATTCGATAAGGGACTTCAAATCTTAAAAGATCTCGATATAAAAGCATTGGTCATTATCGGCGGAGACGATTCCAATACCAATGCTTGCGTTTTGGCCGAATATTACAAACAGATAGGGGCTGGCGTGCAGGTGATAGGTTGTCCTAAAACCATCGATGGTGATTTGAAAAACGAAATGATCGAAAGTTCGTTCGGATTCGATACGGCGTGCAAGGTATATTCCGAAGTAATCGGAAACATTCAGCGGGATTGCAATTCCGCAAAAAAATATTGGCACTTTATCAAGTTGATGGGACGTTCGGCTTCCCATATCGCATTGGAATGCGCGTTGCAGACTCAACCGAATATCTGTCTTATATCGGAAGAGGTAGAAGCAAAACAGCAAACGCTCGACGATATTGTAAATTGTATTGCCGAGGCTGTTGCCGTGCGGGCTTCCGAAGGTAGTAATTTCGGTACGGTATTGATACCCGAAGGTCTTATCGAGTTTATTCCGGCGATGAAGAAACTTATTTCGGAGTTGAACGATTTTCTGGCGATGAACGGTTCGGAGTATGCTATGGTGCGTAAATCGGAACAAATCAATTATATTACAAAACACCTTTCGCCTGAGAATGCCGCAATATATTCGACGTTGCCCGAAGCTGTCGCTCGTCAACTTACGCTCGATCGGGATCCACATGGAAATGTACAAGTTTCGCTTATTGAGACCGAAAAATTATTAGCCGAAATGGTGGGACGTCGTTTGGCCGAGATGAAAGCCGAAGGTACTTATATTGGAAAATTTGCGACTCAGACTCACTTTTTCGGATATGAAGGCCGTTGTGCAGCGCCCTCTAATTTCGATGCCGACTATTGCTATTCGTTGGGATATACGGCGGCCATGCTTATCGGTGAAGGCCGCACGGGTTATATGTCGTCGGTACGCAATACGACTCGTCCGGCCGAAGAGTGGATTGCCGGAGGCGTGCCTGTTACGATGATGATGAATATGGAACGTCGTAACGGAGAGATGAAACCGGTGATACAAAAGGCTTTGGTGAAACTCGACGGAGCTCCTTTCAAATATTTTGTGTCTCAGCGTAAGCAATGGGCTCGAGAAACGTGTTATGTATATCCCGGTCCTATTCAGTATTTCGGGCCTACCGAGGTATGCGACCAACCGACCGAAACACTTCGTCTCGAACATCAATAAGATTGATGCCGATTCGGTGTGTGGAATAAAGCAGAGGCCTCCTGACAAGGGGAGGCCTCTGTTCGTCATATCGAATGCAGAACGATGTTTCTATCGGAATTAAAGTGCTGAAAAATTTTTATTTCGTGAAAACGAGCGGATATAATTGAGAAAAGTTGTCGATAAGGAAATCGGCTCTGGACGATTTCAGAATATCCCGATTGTGATTTCCGTAAGTAACGCCGCAGGTCATGCAGCCGGCCGCACGTCCCATTTCTATATCGAATGTCGTATCTCCGACCACTATGGCTTCGGCAGGAAGTGTATCTGTCAGGCTCAATACTTTCAATGCCATGTCGGGTGCAGGCTTTTTGTGAGTAACATCATCGTCGCAAACGATAGTTCCCGTTAAGGGCAGCAAGTCGAAATCTTTCATCATTTGCAACAATACCCGTCTGCTTTTTCCAGAGGCGATGGCGAGAGTTGTACCTTCGTCGTGCAATCGGGTGAGCGTTTCTTTTACATGAGGAAAAAGATGTGCGGTACGGGGACTTATCTCATCGAAAAGTTGGCGGTATATGTCGACGGATTTTTCGAGTAACGTCCCGGTTGGAATGTGAGCGCCTTCGGTGAGTACCGTGCGTAGAGGAAGACCGATGCGCGATATGATTTCTTCTTGGGGTACGGAGGGTAGCCGTAAAACATTCAGTGTACTTTGCACAGAAGCGACGATACATGCTTGTGTATCGGCCAAAGTCCCGTCGAAGTCGAGAATAAGGGTCTTTATCATATTTTTTGTGTCGATGTTGTTTTTTTATCGGCTGTTTTTTCGAGCGAATAGAACAAGCGGGTGAGCGTGTCTGCAACCTCTTTTTGTACCCGGGCTCTTGGAGAGGAAAAGTGATTGACCATTACGACGACGGCATAAGTGCGTTTCCCTTTATAATAGCCCGCATAACATTGTACGCCCGTCATACTCCCACTTTTGAGTCGGAAAGACGTTGCCAGTTCCGAATCGGCCATAAACCGTTTGAGGGTTCCCTCTCCCGGTCGGGGCAGGAGGTCGAAGAGTATGTTGCCCGTTTCTCCGTTACCGGCAACATAGGCCAATAGGCGGCACATCATAAGCGGTGTAATACGGTTAAGCGGAGACAGTCCCGAGCCGTCGTAAAGAATGGCATCGTCGATGGGAAATCCTTTTTCTTTCCAAATGTTTTTCATGGCTTCGATGCTACCCGAAAGTGTCGCCGTCGGGTGGCTTGCCAATTCTACTTGCCGTAAAAGAGATTCGGCGTAGAGGTTGTCGCTTTCGATGAGGGTATGCCGCAGCAGGTCTACGAGAGCAGGAGAGTAGTATGTAAGTAGAACGGGTTTGCCGGGGTCGTAGGGGGCAAGTGCTTTTCCCGTTTCATGCAAAATACGTGCCGTGGTTGCTTCGTGCTGTACTTTTATTCCCGAGCGGCGTAGTGCCTCGGTAAGTTGTCGGGCAAGATGGTGCGGTGGGTCGGGCAGATCGCCTTTGATGGTGAATCGGTCTCGATTTGCCGGTAAAGAGCCGTATATGCGGCGTGTATATTCATACGGAGCTCCGTAGATATAGGCGCTGTCTCGTCCCGAACGGTTGGTCGACAAGTAGTCGTAGATGCGTAGGTTTTTTATTTCAGGAGTTATTTCGAGCAGTGTGGGCCGGCTTCCGGACTCTCCGGTACGAAAAGTTGCAGCGAAGCGGTTATCGGCATAATTGATGCCGTAACATCCTGCGGCATAATAGTTCCCAACATCTTCCCATAACCATTTGCTGACGACAGGATTGTCGGGTATTGCCCGATCATCGGCAATGACTTGTCCTGAGATAGAGCGTATTCCCGCCGATTTTACCGCTTTCACGACTTCTCGGATAAAGGTATCGGGCGAGACGTCGCTGTATTGCGAACCCAACGATGGATCTCCGCAACCCCGTATATAAAGGTTTCCGTGTAACCGCCCTCGTGGGGAAATCTTCCCATCGTGGTAAACTTGGGTGGAGAGTCGGTGCCCGGGTGTATAACAGAGCAAGAGGGTTGTCGCAGTGATGAGTTTTTGTGTCGAAGCCGGTATGAAAAAATGTTCGGAATGATGAGCGGCGACGACATCACCCGTCTCGATGTCGATGACGCATATTCCCGATACAGCATTTTCGCCCCCGATCGGTTTTATGGAGAGTACGTTTTGGGCGATTATCGTTTGCATTCCCGAGAAGAGAAGAATGATTGCAAATGTGACGATCGGTCGTAAGATCGGCGGTCGGAACAGGTATAGATTTCTCATATCGACAAAAATAATAAATCTTGTCCGAAAAAAGAGTCTGAATGTAAATTCTGCAGGTATTTTGTGTATTTTTGTCCAATAGACAGGTATATCTGTTTTTTTGAAAGAAAACGATATGTTATAAATTGATGACGTTATTATGAAATCGGTTCGACAACCCTTTACATTCGATCGTGTAATTCGTATCTTGTTTACGGTAGTGGCGATTGTTGCGGTTTTTTATCTGATAGGGCTGCTTAAAAACGCGTTGCTGCCATTCCTTGTCGCGTGGTTGCTGGCCTATCTTATCAACCCTTTTGTCGAGTTCATTCAGTATCGGTGTCGGGTGAAGATACGCATCATATCCATATTTCTGGCACTTCTTTCCGTCATTGGGATTATAGCTTTATTTATTTGGCTTATCATGCCAGGTATAGTGGAGGAAGCTACCAAAATGCGGACTTTGATACACGATTATCTTTCCCATGGAGCGTCGATAACTCCGTTTATACCCGAAAGCTGGCATACGTATTTGCAGGAGAGGATCGATTTTACCAAGATTGCCGAAGCGATGAATCCGCAGGATTGGCGTGAGCTTATAGAAAAAACAGCGACGCATTTATGGACGGTGCTTACCGGTTCGGTCAATCAGATTATCAATATTATCGGTTGGCTCATTGTATTCCTATACCTGATATTTATATTGCTCGATTACGATAAAATCATCGTGGGATTCAAAGCACTTATACCCAATCGTTATAGGGCGAAAACGCTGGAAGTATTCGATGATGTGAAAGAAAGTATGAATCGTTATTTTCGCGGACAAGCTTGTGTCGCTTTCTTGGTAGGGATTCTTTTCAGTATAGGCTTCTCGATCGTCGGTTTGCCTCTTGCTATATTATTGGGCCTTTTCATCGGGTTGCTCAATATGGTACCTTATCTGCAAGTCGTAGGTTTTCTGCCCACGTTATTGCTATGTTTGTTGAAATCGGTTGAGCCCGGACAGAGTTTTTGGTGGCTTGTGATTGGTTGTATCATTGTGTTTGTTGTTGTGCAGATCATACAAGACATGATACTCGTTCCCCGTATTATGGGGCATGTCATGGGTCTTAATCCGGCTATTATTCTGTTGTCGTTGTCGATATGGGGAACTTTGTTGGGACTTATAGGCATGATTATAGCATTGCCGCTGACAACCTTACTGCAATCGTATTACGAACGGTATATTTTAAGGGAAGATGTCAAAGTGTGTTCTCCTCAAAAAGATATTGAAAATGAGAATGATATTGATATGTAATATTTTTTAACACATAAAAAGTTCGTTGAAAAGTTGGTATAATCCAAAATAAGCCATACCTTTGCCACGCATTTGAGAAAAACAATGCTTTTTCCGATGCGATGATTCGCTAGCTCAGCTGGTAGAGCACAACACTTTTAATGTTGGGGTCCTGGGTTCGAGCCCCAGGCGGATCACAAAGGCGGTTTTTTAACCGCCTTTTTTATTTGTGGAAAAAGAAATTGCATCTTTGCAAGGGCCTGTTTGTAGGGGAGATAAGTTTCCTGTTATTTTTTTGTCAACTATTAGTAAAAACGGGACTGAGGTCGGGTTGTTGTAAGGAAAAATCGTTACAAAAAATCGCATGTCATTACAACATGCGATAAGATAGAAAACCACTTTTGACGTTAGGTATCAATATACGATAGGGAATTCTATCGTTTCACTGGTTTCATTCCAGCCTTCGATAGTGAAATTTCCCGAACCTTCACCGATGATGATATCTCCGAGAACGATATTCAATGTCAGTCGGGTATCGGCGGAAAGGGTTGTATTTATATTTTTTGTTAAGATGCGTACAGTACCGTCTTTGAGGGTAATCCGTAGTTCGAGTTTCGGATTGTTGGCCGAGGGGAAGAGCATAACGGTTCCGTTGGTCATCTGTTTTCCGTCTTCTGAACGTACTAATTCGAATTTGATAGTTTTCGTTTTATTTTCTGGTTCCGCAGTATAGTAATTGAGTTTTTCTGCTATGCCACCTATGCGGATTTCCATATTCGTTATGTTGGGACTGAATGCGCTCGAATCGTCAGTTGTAACGGATACTTTTAAGCCGGCTACTACTCTTTTCAGAGAAGCACTGAGGTCTTCATAGGTAATATCGGTTTCTTCGACAGCGTATACCAAGTCATAAACCGGGTTATAGGTGTCTTCTTCGATGTTTTTACGAAGGGTTAGATAGAGAGATGACAAATCGGCACCGATCGTCAAACCCGGAGTTACAATAGAGGGGGAGCTGTATATCGGGTCTTCATATACAGGTGTTCCCCAGTAGACCATGTTGTAGGTCTGTTCGGGCAGAGATAAAAGCCGATTGAAACCTTCATAAATATGTCCATCTTCAATCGGATAAAAACCGTTGAAAACAGTCAATTTGTTATTTATATAATTCCCGAAGTAGATTGAAGTACCTGTTTTACATGGGAATACTTCGAGTATACCGGTCATGGGAATTTTGGGGTCTAACGGACTGTCTACAAAAGCTCGCAGTTGAGGCGTTACCAATTTGGGTGTAGACGGGTCGGTTATGATTTCTGTGTTATCTTTCGAACAAGAAACGGTTAGCAGGAATAAGGAGAGAACTCCCCACATCATTTTTTTCATAATCTTCTTTCTTTTGTGATTGTTATATTCATTTCTTATATAACAAGAGAGAAGATATAAAGTTTTAAGATTTAGTCTGTTTTTAGAGCACTTTCAATTGACAAGTAGAAGATACTTTGGGATAATAATGGGATATATCTTTCATGTCAAAGGCTTAGCCGAGTCGGTTAAGCCTTTGACATTTAAATTATTGGTATAGGGAATTCGCCAAGTCAGCAAGGCCTGTCTCTCCCGGTAGGTTGGGATATATTTTTTTCAAGGTTTCGATAAAAGTTTTTTTATCTTTGGACAAGAGGCTCTTCAATGTTTTTAAGTAGTTGATTTTGAAAATGACACATTCTCTGTTCGATACATTCCCATGGCCACCGATAAAAATTTCGCAATCGGAGTTTAGTGCGTTTTCGGCTTCTCGTATTTCAGCATCAATAGCCGAGGAAGATGATATTTGTAAATGGCTGATGTGTGCTTTTGTCGGACTCCAGTGTGTATAGTAGACTTTATTCCCGATAATGATGCTTGCTGCGGGAAAATCGGTTGAAGCCCCTTTTTGAAAGACCAATTTGATGCCGTTCCAATTTTGAGTGCTTCCCATGGGGATTTCTTCTATTTTCCCTGTTGGCATAGAGGCAATGGCATTTCCAAATGTTTCCGCAAAGTTTTTCATCATACCTCCATAAATGGTGCCTTTGACAAAATCCGGCATTCCCTCAATCATTACAACATCATGATTTCCCGTTCCGCCTACATGATAATCGGTGATGATTTTCTGTACAGGTTTGCTCAATGAAACCACATAAGTGTCAAATTCCGATACATTATCTTTAAACAGCGGCTGTTCCAAAGTAACAAGCCCAGTCTTGCTCTCTATAATGTAGCTTACGTCTCCAAGTGCATCATTTGTATTATATACATGAAGTTTGAAACTGCCTAAATCCAACACATCAAAACTGCCTTTTGTCTGTGCTTGTGCTATTATTGATACAAAAGCCAATAAGCATAAAAATACACTCTTCATAAGTTCTATATTTTAATTAGTAACCGATAGTAAAACGTTCTTGATGATGATTTGCCTGTTCCATTTCATTTACCATTGCAACCGCATAATCTTCTACCGAAATATGGCTGTTCCCATTTTCATCAACAATAAGGTTATCCTTGCCCAAACGGAATTTTCCGGTACGCCTCCCTGGCTCGAGAGTTCCAGCTGGTGAGAAGAATACCCAGTCGATTTCTTTTTCGTTGCATAATGTATTCAGGTAAAATTCTCCTAAAGACTTCACACCACTCATAATTTCAGCAGGAATTGCTCCCGAGTCTACCACTCTAAGTCCCGGTGCGCAGAATAAAGTACCTGCACCACCGACACACAACAGCCGCTTAATACCGGCTTGCTTTACAGCTTTAAGGATTAATGGATAATTTTTCAACGTTTCTTCGTAAATGGCAGGATTTGTCCAACCGGGATTATAAGCGCTGATGACAACATCTTTTCCCTTACAAGTGTCAGTTATCGTTTTTACATCAGAAACATCTGCTTTAACTACGGATAAATTACAGTTACTAATTGTAATCTTTTCGGGATTACGAACTATTGCTGTAACCTTGTTACCTCTGTTTAATAACTCATTAAGGATTGCAGTTCCAACAAAACCACTTGCTCCAATCAATACTACATTTTTCATAAATACAAATATTTGATAATCAGTATTACTATATAAAAGATTGTTTATATCTTTTCGAATGCAAATATGGAGTTGTTTTTTTAGTTGTCCAAGAAGTTACTTTGTATTCAGATAGTTACCATCATGAAACTATTATTGACTATAAAGAATTTGTGAATATCTTTTTAATATTATTTAAGTAATGGCAATCTTGTCCTTGCTTATTTGGAGTGTGTTAGTTACTTTTGTAGTGTAATGAAAAGAAGTTTTGAAAATTATGGTCAGAACAGGAATGCAAAATGAAATTTATCCCGATTGTCCTATTCGCAAGATACTCGCCCGTATCTGCGATAAGTGGTCGTTATTGGTTCTTTATGTATTGAGTCGGGAACCCTTGTTGCGGTTTAATGCGTTGCAGAAGAGGATACCCGATATTTCACAGAAAATGCTGACGGTAACTTTACGCACGCTCGAAGAAGATGGATATGTGAAACGGGAGGTTTTTGCCGAAGTACCGCCACGAGTGGAGTATTCGTTGACAGCACGCGCTGTTTCTTTATTGCCTTATGTCGATTCTCTGATTACATGGGCCAAAGATAATATGTCCG